>Ga0129310_1001600_pt1 | contig 19077 bp, 14 predicted proteins | sample Go1ome_2_FD_94433 | JGI IMG/M metagenome (GOLD analysis project Ga0129310, IMG submission 94433) | Western lowland gorrila individual fecal microbial communities from Wisconsin, USA - Go1022A metagenome | ecosystem: Host-associated > Mammals > Digestive system > Large intestine > Fecal | place...
CGGGCGGTGTGACGCCCTTATTCGTCGGCGGTGAACGCTGGTATCTGCTGGGTAATGCAGTGGATATTGCCGCCGCCGATGAGTATATCCCGCGCGTATACCGGAATTACCTCGCGCTCCGGGAAAAGCTCCTGGAGCTTTGCGCGCGCAGGCTCGTCGGCGGGGTCGCCGAAGAACGGCATGACAACGGCGCCGTTGGAAATATAAAAGTTCACATAGCTTGCCGCCAGGCGCTCTCCGGGAGTCCTCGTCGGCTGAAAGTCCATCGTGTCCAGTCCGTCGCATTCCTCGGCGGTGATGGTCACGGGCTTCGGGAGGTACAGCTTGTGCACCTTTATTTTGCGCCCCATCGCGTCTGTGGAGTTTTCCAGAATTTCAAGGCAGGAGCGGGACATTTCGTACTGCGGGTCGGAAGTGTCGTCCGTCCAGGCGAGAACGACTTCGCCGGGTTTCACAAACGCACAGATATTGTCTACGTGCTCGTTGGTTTCGTCGTTGTATATTCCGCGTTCCAGCCAGATGACCTTTTTCGCGCCGAGGTATTCAAGTAACTTCTGCTCTATCTGCTGTTTCGTAAGGTCGGGATTTCTTCCGGCGCTGAGCAGGCAGGCTTCAGTAGTCAGTATAGTGCCTTCGCCGTCGGAGTGTATCGAACCGCCCTCCAGCACAAATCCGGAGGCATCGTACATGCTCTTGTCATAGAGGTCGCAGAGCTTGCGCGCCATTCTGTCGTCCAGGTCCCACGGGAAATATAGTCCGTCCTCCAGACCGCCCCAGGCGTTGAAGCTCCAGTTTACGCCGCGAATAATGGAGCCGTTAGTGACGAATGTCGGCGCATAGTCCCGCGCCCAGCTGTCGTTGCTGGACATCTCCACGACCCGGATATGAGGCGGGAGCATACGGCGGGCGTTTTCGTACTGTTTGGCGCTGGCGCATACCGTGACTTTTTCGCTTTTCGCGATAGCGGTGCATACCTTCACGAAAGCCTTTCGCGCGGCGTACGCGCCGTACTGCCAGGAGTCAGAACGCTCCGGGAATATCAGAATGCACCCGTAATGCTCCGAGAATTCCGCAGGCATATAGAAGCCGTCCTGCTGCGGCGTTGTGTCAAGTACTCTCATTCAGTTACCTCTCGGTGATCTTTCCGTACATTTCGGGACGTCTGTCGCGGAACACGCCCCAGCTCAGCCGCATGTCGCGCAGCTCGTCAAGGTCGAATCTGTGGGTGAGGACTGTATCGCTGACGCGGTCCGCGCATTCAACGAGCGCGCCGGTGTTGTCGGCGATGAAGCTGCTTCCGTAGAACGTAAGCGCTGAGGACTGGTTCTGGTTCTCGCTGTCGGGGGTTACGGTTTCTGTGCCGATTCGGTTAGCGGCTATCACCGGAACGAGGTTAGCCGCCGCATGACCCTGCATGCAGCGCTGCCAGTGCGGCATGCTGTCGCATTCAAGCACCGGTTCCGAGCCGATGGCGGTAGGGTAGAGCAGGATCTCCGCGCCCATGAGCGCCATGCAGCGAGCCGCTTCCGGGAACCACTGATCCCAGCAGATACCTACGCCTATCTTTCCGAAGCGGGTGTCCCAGACCTTGAATCCGGTGCCGCCCGGTGTGAAGTAGAATTTCTCCTGGTAGAAGTGGTCGTCCGGGATATGCGTCTTGCGGTAAACGCCCATTACTGAGCCGTCCGCGTCTATCATGGCAATGCTGTTGTAGAGCACGTTTCCGTCCTGCTCGTAGAAGCTTATCGGCATTACCACGCCAAGCTCCGCGGCTACCTTGCTGAAATGACGTACCGCCGGGTTTTCGTCAACGGTGGAAGCCAGCTTGTAGCTGTCATAGCGGCGCTCCTGGCAGAAGTACCAGTTCTCGAAAAGCTCCGGCAGAAGGATCACGTTTGCTCCCTGAGCCGCTGCCTGGCGGACGAGCTGCTCCGCCTTTGCGATGGATCTTTCCGGAGTATCCGGCACTGACATCTGAATTGCTGAAACTGTAATTTTACGCATGAGAAACTCCTTTTCATTGAATGCATACCCTGTCATATCAGAAAACGGCGCCGCAGCTGGGCAGGGCGCCGTTGTAACGATCTGTTTCAGACCAGTAATAATTATAGCATAATATGTGTGGTATGTCAAGTCGTGGAGCGCATGCGGAGTGTTATTACCGTACTGCCGAGAGGTGCTCTGCAATGTATTTCATGAAGTTTCCGTATGATTTTTCAAACTCAAGCGCCGGCGCTTCAACGGCGGTTTTGCTGTCAGAAGAATATCCTGCGGTGAGCGCCGTCATGCGCTCTGTGTACTCTGCTTCCGCGACCTTGATATATTCGTCGCCCTCCAGCACAGCCCAGTTATTGAGATCGTCATGCTCAAAGCTGCCCAGGAGCTTTACGCTCTTTTTGCCGACCTTGTAGAAGCTGTCAATCACATCAGTGCTGGTTTCAGCGTTCGGGCCAGATGTGAACGGAACTTCGGCAGTGGTGTGGAGAATGTAGTCGGAGCCTTTTTTCAGCACCTCGAAATCAAGCCCGCACGGAGCAACAGAGCCAAGCTCGGTGATCTTTCCGCCGGACAGCCGATAGCACACGGCAGCGTAGGATTTATAGGTCGGGTAGACCATAACGGCAAGCCAGTCATCGCCCATCTGATATGTGTAGAGGGAGATTTTCGACGTTACCATGGCGTTGTTGGAGTTGATGGAATCCCACTTTTTGTTCCATTTGCGTGCAAGTCCATCGCTGTATACAGTTTCATCGTCCCGCAGACTGGCGGTGTTCAGAATATACCGCATTGGAGCGCTCCCTATCTGTGCGATCCTTCCACTGACGAACGAAACTTCAACATGGCTGGCGTTTTCATGGGAGTCTATCTCGGAATCCAGCACCAGGCTTACGGAATCGCCGCCTATCGGAACTTCATCGGCACAGGAGTAATCCGCTTTCAACATATCGCGTGCCGCGTTGAAATCTATGTCCTCGGAGGTCAGCACCTTGCCGCCAATGTCGGTGGTTACGATCTTTATGGAATCAATGAGCGGCACTAACCGGATAAGCGCGTCGCAGCTGCAATTCTTGACTACATTCTTACCAAGGCAGAATAGATTAGCCTTGTCCGCGATGTCTATATCGATAGTGCTTGATTTGAATGTCCCGTCATAAGCGGTGTAGAGCAGTCCGTTGTTCTTGACGTCTAGCTTCGCCTTTACGCCGACGGAGAGCGTGCCGTTATTTATAATTGAACCGGAAACGCAGAGCGTTCCGCCTTTTACAGTAACGCTTCCGCCGTTCTCTATGTACAGCGTGCCCTTGATCTTGCAGCCGTTTTTCAGCACGAGCTTCTTTCCGGCGGGAACGACGAACGCTTCGTTCTGCTTCACTACCAGCGTGTTTTTTACTGTTCTGCCGGATTGCAGGCATGCGGTATTCACTCCGTAGGAGCTTGCGTATTCGGCGGAATTGCCGAGCCGTTTCATTGGAATATTTGCTGCCGAAGCTGAAACCGTGATCATCATTGCAGCAGCAAGAGCTGCTGATATGGAAATTACCCTTTTCATATTATAACCTCGCCTTCTGGAGCTTTTTGCCCCTCTGTTACTAAAACTAAATTCAGCGGGAAAGTGTTGCAGAAATATGAAAAAGTCATATTGGCAGTAAAATTTAAAGAAACAGTGGGGGAAAACTCTTCGTTTCCCAGACACGCTTCGCTTAGTCCGCCCCAGCCCACGCCCATTTAGCGCTTTTGAAGCGTAAAAGCCGCACTTCGTGTGGAGTCGCGGGGCTCTGCCCCGCCCCCGCCAGCCTTTTAAAGCGTTCACGACGTGAGCGAAGCGAATTAAAGGCGTGAATGAGAGGCTGGACCGAAAACTTTAATAGCTAACGCGCAAATTAAAAAGTTTTTTAACAGACTCAGGTGCTGCAATTTTTGCAGCACCCTTGTTTCAGTCATCTAAAAGATTGGTATTCATAACGATAGTGCGTATATCCCGGAGCATATGCGCCGGAACGCATATCTTATCAATGCCCATTCGCAGGAACTCCCCGGTAAGTGACGTATCCGCCGCCAGCGAACCGCATATGCCGATACGCGCGCCGTTCTTTACCGCGTTGCGTGCGCAGTAGTTTATCAGCCGCATGACAGCCATTCGCTGACCCTCGGCGAATTCCTCCGAGAACACGCTTCCCTCCGCGCGGGACAGCACCAACCGTGCCAGGCTGTCGCTGTCGATGAGCATTGTATCCGCGATTGGCGCGAGGATATCGCTGATTATGGCCGCCGCCGGAGTTTCTATCATAAAGCCCAGGCGGGAGTTTTCGGAGCATTCAAAGCCCTCGGCAAGCAGTTCGTTGCGCGTAGCGTCGCATTCGTTGAGTATCTTGCGTGCCTCCGTCACCGTAGTCACCATCGGGAACAGAATGCTCGCGCTTCCGTGGGAGCTTGCCCGGAGTGCGGCGCGTATCTGTATGGAATACTTATGGTATCGGTCGGGATCCGACGAGCGTATCGCCGGCAGGCGGATAACTGCCTTACTATATTCTGCGATCTCCGCGATGTTGCGGAACATCTCGAACTGCTGCTCCTCGTCCGGAAGCTCGTGGCAGGAGAGCGCCGCAACTCCGTCCGCGTAATCTGGTACGTCCAGCGTATCGCAGGCGAGCAGCGTTATGCGCTTGCCGTCCAGGGTGCGTGTTTCCGTCGCAGCCGCAGCAGAGGTGCGGACGCGGCGCTTGTTGTTCAGACGCATTCTCGCGTGCTCGTCCGGGCTGAGTATAACAAGTCCCGCGAATCCGTCAACGATGACGTCCTCGCCGTCCCTTGCCTTTGTCAGAAGATCCTCTCCGGCTCCGATGACAGCCGGGAGATCCATGCTGTGAGCCAGTATCGCGGTATGCGATATCGGGGAACCGAACGCCGTCACGAACGCCGCTATGTTACGCTGTTCCAGCGCGGCGGCTTCGCTCGGGGAGATATCCTCGGCGCATACTACGGAGTTCTCCGGGACGCCGCTGAGGTCGGGAGAAATTCCGGACAGAATGTATATCAGCCGTTCGGACACGTCGCGTACATCAGCGGAGCGCGCACGCATGTATTCGTTGTCCATGGACTCCAGCATTTTGGCGAAAACCTCGGAGGTCTGGGACACGGCGTACTCAGCGTTGACGCCGTCGTTTTCGATCATTCCGGTAATGGAGCCGCAGTAATCCTCGTCCTCCAGCATCATCATGTGGATATTGAATATCTGCGCGTTCGGCTCGCCTATCTGGTCGATGTAAAGGTCATAAAGCGCCTGGAGCTGCTGAGCGGCTGTGCCCTTGGCTTCCTCGAACCGGTGTATCTCGGCGGCAGCGTCTGCGACCTTCAGCCGCACGATGTTGAGCTGAGGCTTTTTCAGTACGCATATATTGCCGTATACGATCGCGCCGTATACGCCTTTTCCGTTGAATACTGTCATAAATACCCCGCTCCTTTGCCCGAATGTTTTGAAAAAACAGATGAAGATACCTGCAATTTCCTTTGTAATTCTATAATAACATATTTGTGGGAACAAATCAAGTGTTTTTTAGAATATTCGCCAAAATTCAGTAAAAACAAGAACTAAAATTGTACAACATGCATACTGCTGTTGAAAAATACAGCCGCACTATCCGGAAATAATGCGGCGTGGTATTCAATTTGAAATAGTAATGACGTCACGCGCAGTTTTTGAGGTGAAACGCTCCGCTAATCCGGGAGTCAGGAGCACCCTGCCGTCGTCGGTCACAAGGAGCATTTCAAATCCGCCGTGCTCCCGCCAGAAGTCACACGCCCTCTCCTCGCCGGAAACCAGCATTGCGGTGGAGAGCGCGTCGCACTCAATTCCGCTTTTCCCGACGATAGTCACTGCGGACACGCCGTTTTCTGAGGGGTACCCGGTCGCCGGGTCGATTATGTGATGATAGGTTTTTCCGTCGTCGGCGGTGAAGCAGCGCTCGTATTTACCGGAGGTCACTACAAATTCGTCCTGCGCGGTGATTATCCCCAGGTACTGCATGCTGTCGTCCGGGTCGGCGACGGCGATCTTCCATGGACTTCCGTCCGGCTTGGAACCTATCGCGCAGACGTTACCGCCAAGGTTCAGTATCCCGGAGGACACGTTGTATTCACGCAGTATCCCGGCGGCGCAGTCCCCGGCGTATCCCTTTGCGAGAGCACCGAGGTCGATCTCATAGCCCGCCGGGAGCGTAACGCTGCCGCCGGAAAGCTCCACGCTCTCATAGCCCGTGCGGCTCAGAAGCTCCGCCAGCTCGTCCGGGGAGGGAACGCGGTGCTCTCCGGTCGTGAATCCCCAGGCGCGCACGACCGGATATATCGTGATATCCAGCGCGCCGTCGGTCTCCCGGGATATTTCCAGCGCCCTGGAGATTATGGTCTGCGCGTCGCTGCATATCTGCAGCGGCTGTCCGTCCGCGGAGTTCACATGGCTTATGTCGCTGTCCGGTATCGTCACGGAAAGCTCCTGCTCCAGCTCGTTCATGCGGCCGGATATCGCGTTCAGAGCTTCCTCCGCGTTATCTCCGTAGGCGGTGAGGGACATAAGCGTGTTCATCGCGTATATTTCAAGCGAGTGCGGCTCCTGCGCGGCACAGCCGGTAAGCATAAGCGCCGCCGCTGAGACCGCGGCGATTTTTCGTAGTTTCATTGTAGTGCCTTTCTGGTTTATATCGTCAATGCGTTTATTATAGCATTCATCGCCCGGAAAGTCAAACATACCGCGGAAATTTTCAAAAAACCTTGAAAAAAGTTGAATAATATGCTAAAATAAAAGGGTAGTATTTTTACTCTGAAAGGACGATTTATTATGAATATTCTGGTAGTTGGCGGCGGCGGACGCGAGCACGCGATAATCACCGCGCTTTCCAAGTCCCCTAAGGTAGACAAGATCTGGGCTGCGCCCGGAAACGGCGGTATATCCGCGCTGGCTGAGTGCTTCCCGGTGAAGGCGACCGACCTTGACGGAATCCTCGAGCTGGCAAAGAAGCTCCAGCCGGATTTCGTATTCGTTGCCCCGGACGATCCTCTGGTAATGGGCATGGTTGACAAGCTCAACGACGCGGGATTCAAGACCTTTGGCCCGCGTGCGAATGCCGCTATCCTGGAGGGCAGCAAGGTGTTCTCCAAGGCGCTGATGAAGAAGTACGGTATCCCCACCGCGGGCTACGAGACTTTCACCGACGCTGACAAGGCTATCGAGTACATAAAGTCCCAGAACAGCTATCCCGCCGTTATCAAGTGCGATGGACTTGCGCTCGGCAAGGGCGTTATCATCGCAAAAGATTTCGAGGAAGCCGCAGCGGCTGTAAATTCCATGCTGCTTGACGGAAAGTTCGGCAAATCCGGCAGCGAGATAGTTGTCGAGGAATTCATGACCGGACCGGAGGTCACTGTACTTGCGTTCACCGACGGCAAGACCGTAAAGCCGATGATATCCTCGATGGATCACAAGCGTGCGAACGACAATGACGAGGGACTCAACACCGGAGGAATGGGCACGATCGCTCCGAATCCGTGCTATACCGACGTGTTCAAGTCGGAGTGCATGGAAAAGATCTTCAAGCCGACCATCGCCGCTATGCAGGCGGAGGGACGTCCGTTCAAGGGCTGCCTTTATTTCGGACTGATGCTGACTCCGAACGGCGCAAAGGTCGTAGAATACAACTGCCGCTTCGGCGACCCGGAGACCCAGGTAGTCCTGCCGTTGCTGGAGACCGATCTTGTTGACATCATGGAAGCCGTATGGGACGAGAAGCTCGACCAGCTCGACATCAAGTGGAGCGATAAGTCCTGCGCGTGCGTAGTTATCGCAAGCGGCGGATATCCTGAGAAGTACGAGACCGGCAAGGAAATTTCCGGGCTTGACGAAAAGGGGCAGTCGCCCCTCGCATACGTATATCATGCAGGAACGAAGCTGGAGGGCGGAAAGTACTACACCGCCGGCGGCAGAGTTCTTGGCGTGACCGCCACCGGAAACGATCTCCGCGAGGCTCTCGACAAGGCGTACAAGGCTGTTGACACCATCACATTTGAAAAGGCGCATTTCCGTAAGGATATCGGACAGCGCGCACTCAAGGCACTTTAAGGAGCGGTGATATGAAAGGTACGATCAGAGCGCTTTCCTGGCTGAGCGGAATTCTGGCGGTGCTTTCCGTGATACTCAATTTCCGCGTTATCTTCGGCGGTGAAAGCTTTTTCTTCCGCTATGCGATGTTCTCAATGGTCAGAAGCGGCGGTATCATGGGATATCTCGGAAATCTGCTGAGCATGCTGATTGTTGCGTTCGGCTTCGGAGTTATGTTCTTCTTCGGGCTTCGCGCCATCCGCGGCGGAGGAATGAAGGCGGTACGTCCGGCGCTCGTTGCCGGCGCTATCATGTCGCTGATGTCCATTGTTTCGCTGTTTTGCAGCATCGCCGGCGGTATGTTCAACTTCGGCGACCTTATAATCCTGGCAATGCCGGTGGTATACACCGTCTGCCTTTTCAGCGCCAGCGATAAGCTTTAATCTTACAAACACATGCTCCCCTCTGAAAAGAGGGGAGCTTTTTTATTCCATAAGCCGTACCGCATTCCGAAGGAGTTCAAGCAGGGTCTGCTGCTTATCTGCCGGAACGCTGAGAAAAAGCTCATAGGCTTCCTGCGCCGGAGTGCTGTCCGCGTCCGCTGAGATATTTTCAAACAGAATGGCAGGTGTGATTCCAAGTCCGCGGCATAGCTGTATCACGGTTTCAATGGAAGCGTTCTTTTCACCGCGTTCAAGCTGCCCGATGTATGTCGGGTGAAGTCCGCACAGCTCCGCGAGCTGCTCCTGGCTGAGTTTTTTTTCACGTCGGTAATATCTGACGTGCTGTCCGAATTTTTTTACTGAATCGCTCATTGTAATTCCCCTCTTTTTACCTTTGTATATATACTATAAATATTTTTTCTTTTTTTAAACAGACTATTGACATTTTTATTGTTTTGATATATACTATAAATATGATTTTCAATAAAAAAGCGCCTTATAATATTTGGCGCAGAGAATGCGAGGAATCAGCTTGAAAAAAAGACTTATCATCACCACTGTTATGACGGCGGCTGTGCTGCTGTCAGTAGCTTCACTTTCCGGGTGCAGTTCACCTGAGGATACAAGGAATGTCGATGTCTATTCTGCTTATGGAGGTAATCCGCTGGGCAAAATATCATATACTGCTGACGGCAGTAATGTCACCGTGACGAAATATACCCAGTCGCCTACCGGAATTATCGTACCTGGTGAAATTGACGGAAAAAAGGTCGTTGGGATAGGGAAGAACGCTTTTAATAATGAAAACATAACGGTTGCGGTTCTGCCGGATTCAGTAAGATCCATCGGTGAAAGGGCGTTCGGTTACGCTAAGACTGTATACTCCGACGCTGCGGACGATGTGGAATACGCCGGCGATTCCTTTGCAACCGGCGTCAGCCTGTCCGGAGGCTTTGTGAATGACGGCAGCGTTTATTTCCTGGAAAGTGATTTTCAGTATGAGGAAAATGATGACGGAGATATCGTCGTAACCGGATTTTTGCAGACTCCGATTACAGTTGTTTGGCCGGAGGAGCTTGATAACGCCACTGCGGTCGGCGGATATGCATTCATGAATGCGTCGCTTATCAACTTCCTTGAAATTCCGTCCTCCCTGACGAACATCGGAGACCATGCGTTCTACAACTGCACCGGGCTAAAAAGCCTTAATATTGCAGGAAACGACTACATATCCGGCACCGCTGATCTCTCAATGGTAAATTCGCTGGGCAACTGGGCGTTTGGCGGCTGCGGACAGCTGAGCGCCGTAACGCTGAGCGACTCACTTACGGAAATAGGAACGGGTGTATTTTCAAGGTGCTATGAGCTTGAAGAAGTCGATGTACCCGCAAGTGTAGTGAATATCGGAGAATACGCATTCAACCAGTGTTCAAACCTACAGAACATAAATGTATCCGGTGATAACAAGTCATACACCGACGTAAACGGCGTTCTGTTCACAAAGGATATGCACGAGATACTCAAATTCCCGGAGGGCAGAACAGAGCACTATGATATCCCGGACGGAGTGAGCACGATCGGAGTGACCGCATTCAGCAACTGCGAAAACTATCAGGTCACTATCCCGAAGAGCGTTCGGGTTATTGAAAACCGTGCCTTTAAGAAAACCGAGCAGGATAAACCAACGGAACAGATAATCCCCGGAACTGTAACCGAAATGGATACTCCGATAATGTCGGATATGCTTACGATAGACTTCCCGGATTTCAAGAACATGGTGAAATAAGAAAACATGATCCCTGCCGCTGAGCGGCAGGGATCTCTATATAAAAAACACCGGAGCCTGACAAAATATCAGACTCCGGTTTATTATGTATGCGATTTACTTCTGGTTTTCCTCGAACCACTTTGCCGCCATCATCGGTGACAGAACGAAGTCCAGGACTTCCTTGGCGCCGTCGTAGACCGCACCGGAACCGGTTTCCTCGCCGGAACCAGCCTCGCAGATATCGTAAGTTACCTGCGGACGGTACTTGATACGGCAGTAGAGGAACTCCGGCGGGATATAGTCGATCTGGGAGACCTCCTCCAGCCACAGGAACGGGGACATTCCGCCGATGGAAACATCGTCGATTATCCAGCCGCCGGCAGCGTAGGAATCGTTTGCGCAGAGGTACAGCGAGAAGCGGAACTTCTGCTCCTTGCCCTCCTCGTTCAGCAGACCTATCGAGAAATCCTTGAGGATAAAGCTGTTGATCATGTTGGACTCATAACCGCAGCACGGGCAGGAAGCGCCGTAGCCGTACAGCTTTGCGTTGATATCCCGGGCGAAATAGTTCTTGTAGAGTCTGGGATCCTTGATGCCTGCGATACGCCTTACTTCGCCGCGGAGGTATTCAAATTCGCGGTGCTGTATCGTGGGTATCGGCTTGTAATAGTACGGTATCTGATCGACGAGCACCAGGTTCGGCTCTTCAGAGCTGGAGTACAGCACGCTCAGCGCCACGCCGTTGTGTCCGGTCAGGATAAACTCGATGTATTTTGCGAACTGCGGCTTGTTCAGACCGTCGCGGAGCACAACGTACTTCGCGGTCTTTGCCTCCAGGTCGGAGGGAATGCCGTCCGCCGGGTCGATTATACGCAGTATCTTGCCGTTTTCGTCAAGCAGCGCAACTCTGCTGAGACCCAGGTCGCAGGTGTAGATCTTTGAGATCTTGTCAGCGACAGCCGCTGCAGAGCCGAGCGTAGGAAGAACAGTGAGTATCTCCTCGGCGTCGTAATCATAGCGTCCCGGATTGTACGGGAAATCGAACACGCGTCCGTTGAACATTCCGCTCTCGATGAGCATATAGACATCGCCGACGATCTCCAGCAGATCGGTGTTGCTGATGTTCGGCGGTATCATGAACTGCTTTCCGTAAGCGGAGAAGCGGTAGCGCTTGTTGATATCCAGCGCCAGGGTTATCTCGCCGCCCTGGCTCTTTATCTCGCGCAGGAACGTCATGGTATCCTTGCCGTTCGTGAACGAGTTCACGAGCAGGGTAATTACCTGGTTGTATATCTGGTGGTTTTCGAAGCGCATTTCGTGGCTCTGGATAACGTCCATCGCCTTCTTGAGGTTGCCAATCTGTATCTTAGAAATTTCGAAATGAATCTCGCTGCCGCCGGACGTGATGATGAACTGGAAGTACTTCATGTCTATGCGGTAGCTTTCGCCGAACATCTCGTCGATAACGCGGAACGCTTCTTCAAGGGCGTTTTCGTCCGCAACTGCGCCGTTCACGATGCAGTTCTTGAGCTTCAGGCTGATGATGTTCATGAAGCCATTGGACAGACCGTAATCCTTTATGTTGTGGTTCTTATCGGACGACATGATATAGTCGTGGCCGTCCTGGCGGAAAGAGTACGCGTATTCCATGCCCTTTTCGTTGGTCGCCTGGCGATACCAGTCGTACTTTGCAACGAATACGCGGTCGCCGTCCTCGCCGTACCACTCCTGCATCTGGTCAAGCTCGGCAAGGAGCGCCTGGCATGCCGCGCCGCTGTCGTGATCCTCGATGTCGGTATCGGCTCTCTCGGTGTAATAGCCGCGCTCGCGCAGCTCAGAGAAGGGGACAGGCTTTTCGCGGTCGGGGAACTTCACGGAAATACTCTCCGCGAACTTCTCGCCCAGACCCTTTACCAGGGTGCTGTTGCTTATGTAATTATAGAAGAACTCAAAAACATACTGTGCCGGGCGCAGCATATAGCGGTCGGGATTATCCGGGCGCTTGGTGAGCTGTAGCACGAACAGTCTGCGGTATTCCTCGACGATATCCTGGATATCCTCCTCGATCTCGGTGGACACCTCTTCGATGCAGTCGTGACGGATACCCGCACGGTTGCTGGTGACATATCTGTTAGGAACGCTGACGAAGAACGCGGACAGCTGTTCCTGGAGGAACTCCTGTCTGCTTGCCTTGACAAGACCGGTCAGCTCAAAGGTGGAGAAGTAGTTGTACTTGCTCATCAGCACCTTTGCCGCCTCGCGCTTTGCACCGGAGATAGCGAACGGGATAAGGTATACGAATCCGTTCTCCTCCATGTGGATAAAGTCCGCAACGGACTTGCCGTTCTCGCTGAAGCGTATCTTCGGCAGGTCGTTTTCGTCGCGGCGGTGCTCCTGGATCTTATAAACGACCTCGGGCTTGCCGAACGAAATGACCGCTATATTGAATGTCCTGGACGGAGTTTCCTGCTCGTCCGTGGCTTTAAGGTGCTTCTTTCTGATGAACGCGAAGCACAGGTCGACCATGTTGATGTAATCGCCCTTCTGGGAGGTCATGGTGACGAGGTTCTCATGAAGCTTCTTCTGGTCAGCCTCGTCAAGCGCAAAGACGATCTCCGTGTGCTTGAACTGCTGTGCCGTAAGCTCCAGCTCGCGTACCTTCAGCATTCCGCCGTCGTTTACAACGCGCAGCGAATAGTTGTTGGAGCGCATCTTGAACCAGTCAACGTTCGCAAATACGCTCTTGGCGCCAAGACCGAAACGGCCCTCGCGCTCCTTGTTTCCGTCGTTTCTGCCGACGGAGAGATAATAGAATACCTGCTCAAGAGAGAAACCGGTCTCGTTGTAGGTCAGCTTTACCTGACCCTCGTCGAGAAACTCGATCATCACCTTGATATCGCTTTCATCGTAATCGCAGCCGAAAACGTTCTGCAGCAGCTCTTTGAGAATGGACTCCCTCGGATAATCGTTGACCAGTCCAGCGACATTTATCGCGCTTCTGCCCGTATACATGCTGTTGAAGTAATCCTTGAACGGCGTACTGTCAACATCGCCGGAATAGAGCATCGTCTGGATCTTCTGGAGTACCTGGTTCATGCCCTCCCTGTCGCCGGCAGTATGGCGTTCAAAGAAGTCACCAAGGAGCTTTTCGACCTGCTCGTTGTTTTCGCTCATAAATACGCCCCGTTTCTCCGCACTTTCTGACTGCCCCCTGCCCCGTGCGGTGCGGCAGGGTCATGCAGATGATCGCTCTGCTGACGATTAAATACCGTCATTATAGATCTTTATGAAATCCCTGAACGAACGGACGCTGTCCTGTTCGCGCACTCTGTAGCGCCATACGCCGTACAGCACCGGATACTGAATGCAGTCGTTGAGGGACTGTATATCGTTCTTTATCATCAGATGATAATTTGCGCCGTTGTGAAGCTCGTCGATTCGCTTGTGAGCCTCTGCAAGACCTGCAATCGCTTCCTCGCCGAACGGCTGCGCTGACGGGTCTGCGTCAAGACTGGAAGCTATCTTCGTCAGAACATCTGCGGGAACTGCGCTCAGCACGCCGTCGTTCTCGGTGCAGAGTCCGCAGAGTGTGCCGGTCGCAGCGGCGATGTCCTCCCTGGTGGAGTCCTTGTTCACGCCATAGAATCTGCATACCTTTTCGAGAAGCTTTCCGGAGAATTCCGCCAGCTGCTTGGAATTACCGATCTTAGCGGCACCCAGCAGTTCGTAATCTCCCTTGAACTTCTTGATGAGGTCGTAGCAGTTATCGACTTCGCTTGAATAGCTTTCGGTGTAGCGCAGGTCGGCTATCAGCTCTGCGAGCATATCCGCCTTGACCGGGATATCCAGCAGGATATTCCGTGCGGGCAGATTTCCTGTGAAAGCGTCCGGAAGCGTTGCGTACAGCACCTTTCCGAGCATTCTGCTGTCGAAAAGCCCGTTGGTGTCTCTGAATATCACAAAATGACGCTCGTTCTCGTGCCTTGCCCCGTGGCGCGTCATGCGGCGCTCCAGAAGAACCGGAGAACCGGGCAGCTCGTAGTTGATAACATAAGTTATCCTGTCGAGCGCTTCGCCTACGGCGCCGATATCGTCCATCGAAAGCACTATCTTCGGATAGACCGCGCTGTCGTCGACTTTAAGCTTTCTGAGAATGTTCTTGTTGCTGAAAAGCTCTCCTCTTGCGGTTTTAACGATACTGTCGGAATAAACCGCAGTGAGCACCCTGCGCAGGAACTCGACTGTGTTCTTGTCGCAGCAGTAAACGATCGCGCGGTTGTTCTCGTCCGCGGTGATCTTGTCAGTGAGGTTCAGGAACTCGTCGAGCTTCTTGTCCACGCCGCGCAGCTCAGCCACGTCGGACGGGGTGTATGTAGGCTTCTTGAGGAGGTTCTTAAGCTCCTCGACGTCGTATTCCTCGAACAGATTTCCGCCGTACTTGTAGCTCGGCAGACCAGTTCTGATATCTATGCGGCGGCGTGCTCCGGAAAGGAACGCGCTGTCCACCGTGTAGTCTATCATCTCGATGTTGCGCTTTATCTCGCCGCTGTATATGCGCTTGTCGCCGGCCGCGAACACGGGTGTGTCGTAGCTCAGCGGGAGCGCGCCGGCACTGAAGTCCAGTCCGTCTGCAGCTTCGTGCTGCTCCTCATCAGAAAGAAGCTTCTTGACCAGCGAAGCAAGTTCCGCAGCGTCCTCCGGGATTTTCTCCGGGAACTGGGAGATGACAAGCAGGCGCTCCGTTTTCCACGGGATATTGTCCTGCCACTTCTTGTAATCAGGCACATCGGTGTCCTGTTCGTCGTCGATTATCACGAGATCCCACTGGAAATCCGCAGGGATCCTTGCCTTCAGACCGCCGGAGCCTTCGAGTACGTCGGACGGAACCAGATAAAGGTTAGAGCCGTCCTGCGAGAAAAACATGATCTCGTTCGCCGCGCCGGAGATAACCTTGAAATCCGCGCCGATGCCAGTCATAAGGATCCTGTACCAGCCGTACAGCACGCGTCTTGATGATATCAGCAGGATATTCGGCGTTTCTTTTTCTGTAAGTACGTCATATATGCATATGCTTGCCTTGGTCAGCTTTTCGGAGCCGAATTCACTGCACATCAGCGAAAACCCGAATTTGCGGAGCTTTTCCGCAGGCGCGAGATTTGCCGCTGACAGCTCCATGCCGCCGAGAGGTATCCATTTTACACTGTTGCCACTCACCTAGCACACCCCCGTAAAATTCTTTGTGACCGCCCCGCCAACCCGCGGGACAGATGTCATAGCCGGGAGAAAAAGTAAACACTTATCCCCGGATACAACTAACCATATAATCATTATACTACAAAATTCCGAATATTACAAGCCGTTAAAACGCGCTCCCTATAAAAAATACAGCGTCACATTTTTGGCTATTTTGCACAAATAAAAACTCCCGGAATGTGCTTTACTTTTCGGATAATAAATGATAGAATAAAATCAGCGACTGAAAAAAGTCGGAAAACAGGGCTTGGATCTGCCCGGATACAGGAAGGACATTACTATGACCGAACAGGAAATCAAGGAAGCCATTTGCGACGTCGGACACAAGCTGTGGCAGCTGGGATTCGTGGCTGCAAACGACGGTAATATCTCCGCAAGACTGCCGGACGGCAATTTCATCACCACCCCGACAGGCACTAGCAAGGCGCTGCTGAAGCCGGAAATGCTCATAAAGATGAACGCCAACAACGAGGTCGTTGAGCCTGCTCAGCTCCCCGGATACAAGCCCACAAGCGAGTTCAAGGTACACCTGCGCTGCTACGCTGCGCGCCCCGAGGTCAATGCAGTAGTACATGCGCACCCGCCGACAGCCACCGGATTTGCGATAGCGCATATCCCGCTTGACGATTACACCATGCCGGAGGCTATAATCTTCCTGGGCAGCGTGCCGATAGCTCCGTATGACACTCCCGGTTCGGTCGGCGTTGCTGACAGCATAGTGCCGTACCTCGAGAATCACGACACGATACTCATGGAGAACCACGGTGCGCTCACCGTCGGCGTTGACATCACCCAGGCGTACTACCGCATGGAAACGCTGGAGCACTTCGCCAAGGTAAGCCTTGTAGCACGTCAGCTCGGCGGCGCCAAGGATCTTCCGATGGACAAGATACAGGAGTGCTGCGAGATAGGAAAGTCCTTCCCGATAAGACACCCCGGATACAGGAAGTACCACTGATAACGTAATGAACATAAGAAAAGCGACAACACAGGATATAGACGCCGTAACACAGATATACGACCATATCCACGACTGCGAGGAAGCAGGGAAAATGACTATAGGCTGGCAGCGCGGGGTATATCCCGTCCGCGCTACCGCCGAAACTGCTGTTTCCCTGGGCGACCTGTTCGTACTGGAGGATGGCGGTAAGGCGCTTGCTGCCGGGCGGATAAATCGGTGTCAGCTGCCGGAGTACGCCGACGCAGACTGGCTCTACAAAGCCGCTGACAATGATGTTTGGGTGCTCCACACGCTGGTGGTGGAGCCTTCCGCGAACGGCAGGGGATACGCGAGGGCGTTCCTGGAGTTCTACGAGAATTACGCGCGGGAGCACGGCTGCCACGTACTGCGGATCGACACCAACGAGCGCAATTCCGCGGCGCGGGCGATGTACGCAAAGCACGGCTGGCGCGAGGAGGGGATAGTTCCCTGCACGTTCAACGGGCTTCCCGGAGTGCAGCTCGTCTGCCTTGAAAAGAAGATCTGACAACAGGAGTTTTTTATGTCTAAGACCGTATTAGTTTTCGATTTCGGAGCCTCCAGTGCGAGGGCGATGCTCTGCCGCATCAAGGACGGCGGTTTTGAGCTTGAGGAGATACACCGCTTCCCGAATGTCCCCGTGACTGAAAACGGGCACCTCCGCTGGGATATCGACGAGCTGTGGGAGCAGATGAAGATCGCGATCAGCTTCGGCGTATTCAACGGCGGATTCGACGCCATCAGCGTGGATACCTGGGGTGTGGATTTCGGGCTTATCGGTCAGGACGGAAAGCTGCTGGAGAAGCCGGTACACTACCGCGACAGCCGCACCGACGGCATGGTCGGGGAAGTCTGTTCAAAGATACCGGCGGAAAAGCTGTTCGCACAGAGCGGCATTCAGCCGATGAACATAAACACGCTGTTCCAGCTGCATTATCTCGTCAAGCACGAGAAAAACACGATATTCCGCGCGGAAAAAATGCTGCTCATGCCGGATCTGTTCGCGTATTTCCTGACCGGGGAATGCCGCAGCGAGTTCACCGAAGCCACCACTACGCAGCTAATCGACCAGAAAGCCCGGGGCTGGAATTTGCATCTCATCGAGGCGCTGGGTATCCCGAAGCGGATATTCGCTCCGCTGATACAGCCCGGCGAGCGTTACGGAGAGCTTAAGCAGGAGCTTGCGGAGGAATTCCGCATTGAGCCTGTGCCGGTGTTCGCGTGCGCTTCCCACGATACGGCTTCTGCGGTAATGGCGGTACCCACTACCGAGGAGCATTTCGCGTTCCTCAGCTGCGGTACCTGGACGCTGTTCGGCACCGAGTTGCGCAGACCTCTGGTAACGGAGCAGGCGCATAAGATGGGGCTTTCCAACGAGGGCGGAAGCGGCGGAACGACTACGCTCCTTAAAAACATCATGGGACTGTGGCTCATTCAGGAAACGCGGCGCTGGTACAACTCCGCTCAGTGCGCAGGATACAGTTTCGCCGACCTTGAAGCGATGGCGCGCGAGAGCGAGCCGTTTGTAAGCTTCATCGACCCCAATTCGCCGGACTTTGCCGCGCCGGACGATATGCCGCTCAAAATCCAGGAATTCTGCCGTAAAACAGCGCAGCCAGTGCCGGAAACTCCGGGTCATATAATGCGCTGCATTTACCAGAGCCTTGCGTGTGAATTTGCGCTTACGCTGCAGGAGATATCCGCGCTGACCGGCTTTGAACACAGCGTCATAAATATGATAGGCGGAGGCACTAAGGATAAGCTGCTGTGCCAGCTCACCGCGGACGCCGCGGGTATCCCGACGGTCGCCGGCCCGACGGAGGCTACGGCGCTTGGCAATGCGATTTCCACGCTTATCGCGCTCGGCGAGATAAAGGACATCAGCGAAGCGCGCCGCATGATCATCAGCTCCGGACTTACGCAGGAATTCCAGCCGCAGGATCACGAAAAATGGCTGGAGCCGCTGGAGCGTTACAGAAAGCTTACAAGAACTTGATAAAAGTAATGCCTGGTAGAAATACCGGGCATTGTTTTCAGATTATAAAAAAGTCATGATCACGTTGCGTTTTGTAGGTGAGGGGCAATCAAGGAGGATTGCCCACGCGCACCAATGCGGCGCACGGACGCGCCGCAATAAAGTGCGGGAGGGGCAATCAAGGAGGATTGCCCACGCGCACCAATGCGGCGCACGGACGCGCCGCAATAAAGTGCGGGAGGGGCAAGCCCCTCCCCTACATAATTTAGGCTCCAGTAATTTTCTGACAGAATGAATGCCCGATATTTATACCGGGCATTCATATTATATGTGGTTTATACTGTGATGTACGCACGGATATTGTCAAGCGTTTTCTCGCTGATTCCAGAGACATTCAGCAGCTCGTCAACGCTGGAGAAGTTTCCGTGCTTTGTACGATATTCCGCGATAGCAGCGGCCTTGACGTCGCCTATCCCGCTAAGCTCCGTAAGCTGCCCGGCGGTGGCAGTATTTATGTTTATTAGCCGGGAGTTATCCGCCTGCGCCCGGGCGGCTGTAGTACTCTGCGTA
>Ga0129310_1001602_pt1 | contig 19063 bp, 20 predicted proteins | sample Go1ome_2_FD_94433 | JGI IMG/M metagenome (GOLD analysis project Ga0129310, IMG submission 94433) | Western lowland gorrila individual fecal microbial communities from Wisconsin, USA - Go1022A metagenome | ecosystem: Host-associated > Mammals > Digestive system > Large intestine > Fecal | place...
AAGGGGTGGCATGGGAATGAAATGCGGTTGACGGACCTTTCCCGACCCCTTAAGGGGTAGTGTCCGTAACAAGCCCTTATAGGGCTTCATCAAACCACCGGTTCAACCGGTGGTTTTGATTACATTGCGGATATGGTCAGTTTTTTTGTCATATGTTTCATATCAAAAATAATCGTGGTTATCCCGCTGACACACCACAAAAAAACAGCGATCAATTATCCTTTTGTTTACCGCATTTTCAGCCGGTGTGCTAAAGTGATAGTCATAAAAATAATTTAACGCCGCTTCCGTATTTAAGAAGCGGCGTAAAAATTTAAAAATTATCTCTCCATCTTCCAGACTTCAACGGAGTACGGCTTAAGTTCACTGCCGCCGCCGAAATCGTGAACAGTACCCGTGAGCAGTTCTTCCGCCTGACCGCAGCGCGCATCAAAATGAGCAGTGTAAGGCTGGTCATCGGCGTTTATGGCAACAAGAATGCGCTCGCCTTCAAACTCACGTTCGATTATGCACTGCCTGTTTGTTAACACAGGAACGTTGATGCTGCCATAACTTAAACACTTGTACTGTGTGCGGATATGCGCCAGCTTCGCGATAAGGTCAGTAAGTTCATTCCATTCAGGCTTCTCAAATGAAACTCTCAGTGCAGGGTCGCCGTCCTTCTTGTCTGCCTTAGTGCCCCACTCAGAACCATAATAAACACATGGAATACCGGGCATACCAAAAAGAAGTCCGTATATCAGAGGTAGGTGCTTATCATTTGTCAGTATGCTTGCAACTCTTGAAACATCGTGGTTATCGACAAACGCAAGCAGATGCTTGCCGCGATATCTGCACCAGCCCTCACTTCCGAACTGGTTTTTCAGCGAATGGCATATCTCAAACATGTTCATACTGTTGAAACTGGAATACAGTCCCTTGTAGCACTCATAGTTAGTGCAGCTGTGCAGCATCTCGTCATTGACCCAGCGAGCGTAATCGCCGTGAAGAAGTTCGCCTATCAACACGAAGTCTTCCTTGACCCAGTTTGCGTGCTGGCGAAGACGCTTCAAAAAGTCAAAATCCAAGCAATAAGCCACATCAAGACGAAGACCGTCGATATCGAATTCACGCACCCACTGAGTTACGCATTCAAGGATATGGTCAACCACCGCAGGATTGCGCAAATTCAGCTTTACAAGGTCGAAATGACCCTCCCAGCCCTCGTACCACAGACCGTCGTTATAGTTGCTGTTGCCGCCGAAGTCTATATGGAACCAATCCTTATACTGCGAATTTTCGCGATTTTGCAGAACATCCTGAAATGCCCAGAAGCCTCTGCCAACATGGTTGAACACACCATCCAGCACGACTTTGATACCCGCCTTGTGAAGTTCCTCAACAACCTTTTTGAAGTCATCGTTTGTTCCAAGACGGCAGTCTATCTTGCGATAGTCACGAGTGTTGTAACCGTGAGTATCTGAATCGAACACAGGCGAAAAATAGATAGCATTTGCACCCAGCTTGCTGATGTGCGGTATCCAGTCAATGACTTTCAGGATACGGTTATCCTGTACACCATCATTTTCAAACGGTGCACCGCAAAATCCCAGAGGGTAGATCTGATAAAAAACGCTTTCATAAGCCCACATAACAAAACTCTCCTTACATATTAGTTTGTTTTACTTGACAAAATATATTATAGCACATTTTTATTGATAATTCTATACTCAATTTCGATACATTATTATCAACATAATTGTTTGTTTTATACAATCATCGCGTAGATGCGCATTATTATGTGGAAAAAATCGCCAATTGTCAAATTTTTTAATGCTTGTACATAAAAATTAAATGTGGTTATCCCGCTGACACACCACAAAAACAGTGGCTATACAAAACTTAAGGTTCTTGGCGTATATCTTTCCCCCGCCGCAGGCGGGGGAAAGATATACAACGCTCAATTATCCTTTTGTTCACCGCTTTTTAGTTGGTGTGCTAAAGGGATAGTCATAAAATTAAATCGACCTCACAGCGTTTACAACCGCGAGGTCGTATCATTTACGATAGAGCACCAAAAAAGAAAATGCAATTTCAGCATTATGCCGAAATTGCATAGATCGTGTTTGTGCATTTCAACTTGTATATCAAAAACTATTTGCGCGAATCAATAACGAAATTGCGGCAGTACTTTTTAACAAATCCATCCATATCTTCATCAAACATTCTTTTGAGTTTTTCGCTGGAGATATCTGCTGCTGCATTTTCATCTATAACCCAGATCTTATAAGCCTCGTTAGAAGCATACAGCGATGCGGCATTGTAGTCAAAAACATCATCGACTACCTCTTCTGCCCTCTGACCGTCAAGCGCTATCTCATTTACCTTGTCACCTATCATGCCCGACTGCATAACATGGTGTGCCATATCCTCAGCTTTATACTCAGCATCGCCGCTGTTCTCAAACTCCATGACCGCACGTTCAAAGAACATCTCGTTCTTTACGAGCAGTTGATAGGCATAGATAGCATATCTTTTTTTACCTGCCATGATGGATGTATCAGTAAAGGCATGTTCGCCAACAATAGACACACTTTCAGGTATCGGCATCGGATGCAGTTTTTTACAGCTGAAAAAAGCAGTTGCACCTATCATTTTGACCGAAGAAGGTATATTGACCTTTCGCAGGTGGCGGCAGCAGCCGAAAGCGTAGTCACCTATTATCTGCACCCCTTCAGGAAGTGTGATATATCTAAGTGTGCTGCATCCGCCGAAAGCAGCTTCACCTATTTCGGTTACGCCGTCGGGTACAACTATTTCAGAAACGCCATCTTCTTCAATATAGCTTGTAAGTACACCGTTTTCTATCTCAAATGCCATTTATTACTACCTCCGTGATCGTTCAGATGTCTTTGCCGCTTAATAAGCCCCGAAATCATAAAATCTATCCATATTATATTACATTTCAAATGAATTGTCAATGGTTGTCATGGTTTTTTTAAATAAAAATAGCAAAGCGGAAATCCCTCACTTTTTACAGTGAGGGATCAGGTTTCATATATTTGTTTTTGCCAAAAATATCACATTTATCAGATACAGTTCATCGTCTGTCATAATCGATGAATTCCAGCATAACTACCGATAAAAAAGCAAACAGTGCGATAAAAATACCCAGATTTCGCCAGCATTTCAATACATTCTCGGCACTTGATTCATAGCGCTTATCCTGATTGTTGCTGCCGCATTCAAGCATCAGTTCGTCTTTTCGCTTTGATGCTGTGATATAATCCAGCAGTTCGTCAACAGGTTTCTGACCTTCTATTTCCATGCTGCGCATCTTGCTCATAGAGGTCCACAAAGAAGTCATCGGCAGCGAATTATATTCACCCTGCGCGCAAAGTGAAGTAAGTCCCCACTTTGAAACAGTCAGATAGGATAGCTTGTAAGCATTTCCTGTCAGCGAAAAGAAACCGCCCGAAAATATCAGCTGGAAGATAAGCAAAAAAGGAACAACTGTCATTGCAGTAGTGGTCGTCTTAACAAATGAGGATATGAAAAGTGCGATCATATCAGCCGCGTAAGTTATAAGGAACATTGTAAAGAACATATCAACTATCGGGTCAGTGACATAACCCATCGATGGCATTTTAACCTTAGCAAGCACCATCACTGTAATGGTTATAGCCGCCTGACAGCTGCATAGAAAAGCCTGATATATCATATGCGCGAATACGTAAGAAGTCATGTGCAGACCCGAACGGTGCTCACGCTTGATTATATGCCTTTCACGGCATATGACCTGTATGGAGTTGAAGAAACCGTTCCATATACAAATGCAGGAAAATGCGAAAGCACCTCTCAAAGTACCCTCCATCGAAACATTCATCTTCTTGCCCACCACGAAAGAAACAAGACCTGAGATAAATGCCGCCATAGGCAATGCTTTCCAGTCATTCCTGAAAATAAACATGCGAAACAGCTTGCCGAGATAAATAAAGGTCTGGCTTACACGACCTGTGTGTTTAACATATGTATCCATCAAGCCATACCTCCTGCTTTCAATGCCGAATACTTTCTTACAAAGTCATCCGCTCTGCCCTCGCCGCCCTCTTCTTTACGGTTAACTGACATAAGTATCTCTTCCATAGAACGTTTGCCGAAAAATTCGTAGGCATCTATCGTGTTTCCGTAATAAGCAAGTCTGCCTGTGCGCATTGCATCTTTTGCAACAACTATCACATCGTCAAACAAGTCAGCAACACGGTCGGGCGTATGAGTTATGACAATAACTATCTTGCCCGTGTTGGCTATCGAGCGCAGCTTTTCAAAAAGTGACCTTGCCATAACACCGTCAAGCCCAGAATCGGGTTCATCGAGAATGAAAAGTGTCGGATCGGAAATATACTCCATCGCAATGGAAAGTCTTTTGCGCTGACCGCCTGACAGCTTGTCCACCAAACTGCTTTTCACAGGTGTCAGTCCGAAAGTATCAAGCACATCGTTAATGCGGTTCCTGCGTTTATCGATGGTATAATCGGCAGGCAGTCTTAATCTTGCGGCATCTGAAAGTGTTCTGTATACCGTATCACTGCCGCGCACAAGATCCTGCTGCGGCACAAAACCGATGTCGTATTTCATGCTGTTATACTGTTTGTAAACATCGCTGTCGCCCAGAGTGATGACAGCTTTTGCCTTTTCGTATCCTGTTACCGCATTAAGAAAAGTGGTCTTGCCCGAACCTGAACCGCCCAGCAGCAGCACCATATGTCCCATTGGTATGTTGAGGTGTATATCTCTCAGCAGCACTTTCCTTTTGAGAAAACTCATGGCAGTACGGCGGGTGATATTAATTGAAAGACCCGGTGCATCCAGATCGACCTCAAGTCCGCTCAGTTCAGGTGCGGCCTCTTCCTCGTCAAACGGATAGCCCTCAGCCGTCTTAAAAGATGGTATCAAGCCCCATATCAGCGCACACAGCCAGTCAAAAACGATCCAGGGCACCACCCAGAAACGATTTCTGCCGAAAGCATCACAAAGCACGAAGCACACTCTTATCCTGAATATGGTATAAGGTATCATTACCAGCAGGAAGAAGAACGAAGCTACCATATACTGGAGAGAACCTACCTCAAACAAAATACAGGAAACTATCGAAGCATCGACACCTGCTTCCAGCAGTGCCAGCATACGCCCCTCACCATCACGTCCTGCGCAGACACCGAGATAATATTGCCTGAACAGCGGAATGACAGAAAGCCAGCCTCGCTTACCGCACTTGACAAAAATACGCCACATACCGATAGTTTCAAGTATCTGTGCGGCAAAGAACATCAAAAACTCTGTAGTTCTAGTCATCGAGAACACCCTCCGCAGCAATACCAAGTTCCCGCCTAAGCTGCGACTTTACCCTTTCAGAGGTAAAAGCCGCATCGACCGCATTGGAAAGCAGCTGTTTCTTTTGTTTCTCATCAAGCCCGAACAGAATTTGGATATATCTGTACTCCTCTGCTATAGTGGTACGCTCAATAGCAGGATCGTCAGTATTTATCGTCACCTTTATACCCGCTGAAAGATAAGCCATAAGCGGATAATCGCTCATATCTTCCACCGAATGAGTCTGGCGGTTGCTGGTCGGACACATCTCAAAGGCAATGCCATTCTTTCTGACTATCTCCATAAGAGCCTTGTCCTCAAAGCACCTGACACCATGCCCGATACGGACTGCGCCGAACTCAACAGCGGCGCGTATGCTGTCAGCACCGTCAGCTTCACCCGCATGTATCGTAAAAGGTATGCCGTACTTTCTCGCCCTGGCAAAAAGTTCGCGATAATTCTTTGTCGGGAACAGTGCTTCCGCACCTGCAAGGTCAATGGCAGTTACTCCGCCCTCGTTGGTAAGATATTTCTTTGCAACTTCAACGGTTTCAAAGTTTTCTTTTTCATTGCCGCTGCCGCGCATACAGCATAGAATAACAGACGCGCTCAAAGAACTGCGTTCAAGCCCGTCAAGCACAGCACGCACAGCATCTTCCTGAGTAAGACCGCGCTGACAATGCAGCTGTGGTGCAAAACGTATCTCCGCATAAATTACACCCTGCTCTTTCAGCGAAGTGCATACCATATAAACACATTCCGACAATGCCTCTTTAGTCTGCAAAAGCGAAACCGGCAGCTCAAAGCATTTAAGAAAATCATTCAGGCTGCTGCAATCAGGCTGAACAGAAAGCTGCTCTTCAAGAATATCGTCATCGGGCAGAGTTATGCCCTGCATCTCAGCAAGCCTATGCGCTATTTCAGGTGTAACAGCACCGTCAAGGTGAAGATGGAGATCTATATATTTATCTTTACTGCAAACAATTGGCATGTTCATAGCAAGTCCTCCTATACATCATAATATTACCACTACTATTTTACTACTAAGCCGCGCTTTTGTCAACATATTTATATAAAAACACTGCGCTTGACCGAAGTTATTTTGTGTGTTATAATCGATTATGACAGGAGTGATAAAAAATGAAACTATGTATCCTTTTTCCCGGCATCGGTTACCACTGCGACAAGCCGCTGCTGTACTACGCGGGAAAACTGGCAAGAAGCAAGGGCTATGAAGTCAAGGCACTGAAATATTCAGGCTTTGACACAAGCGTAAAAGACAATGAAGACAAAATGAGAAATGCCGCCAAGCTGGCACTTTCACAGAGTAAAGCACAGCTGGCGTACATTGATCTTTCGGTGTATGAAAAAATTATTTTTATTGGCAAAAGCATCGGTACAGCCGCTTGCCTTGCCTATCGTGAAGATGTTCGTATAAATGCGGAATGTGTGCTGCTGACTCCCCTTTTGCAGACCTTTGAGATGCCATCGGATAACTGCACAGCATTTCATGGTACTGCCGATCAATGGGCTTACACATCAGCACTGAGAACGGTCTGTCAGCAAAAAAACGTGCCGCTCTGCGAGTATGACGAAGCGAACCATTCGCTTGAAACGGGTGATGTCATGACCGACCTGAAATATCTCCGTGACGTCATAGAGAAAATAGAAAGGCTGTTATAACGCACATTTTTTCAGCAGTGATGAAACACGTTCAAGGTCAGCAGGGTCGTCTATCTCGGTGCAAAGCCGCAGACCTGTATCAAGCGGGAAAACACGGCAGATCTCGGATACTTCATTAAAGGCATTCTCCGCATAACAGCGGCGTTTACTGTCATCTCCGCTCTCACAGAATGAAATGATGCTGTCGAGCCAGATTCGCCAGTCTTTTTCAGATAATTTATATAGTGGCTGAGCGGCAGCTGCATTCTCAAAAAACTCTATGCCGACTTTAACTATCCTGCCATTTTCAATTACAGCTTTAAAGTCCTTTTTCGGCAGAGGGAGTTCAGACGAAACAGCCATACAGCTTTTTGCCGAATGAAATATCTCTTCAAGTACACTTTTCTCAAAGACGAGATCACCGTGTAACAACAGGATATCATCATTTAAATGTTCGCGTGCAAGATATATGGAATAAATGTAATTGGTATCCATAAAAACAGGGTTATGCACATAGCGGATATTCAGCGGACTATCAATGCTATCGGCATAGCTTTTCAGTATGTCTTCGCTGAAACCCGTCGTCATCACGACATCATTGACACCTACTTCTGCCAGCAGCCTTAACTGTCGGCTCAGGATAGTTTCATCGGACGATATCACAGTCATACACTTTGGGTGTTCATCAGTCCGACTGCCCATGCGCGAACCGCGTCCCGAATTCAGGATAAGCGCTGTCATTTCGCACCTTGCTCTGCGACATTCAGATATGGTGCGAGTTGTTCATCTGTGACGCAAACACCTGTATCCCAGCCGTTTCTGTACGCAGTCATGTCAGGCACTCTGATTTTTCTGCCGTCATCCAATATCAGTGTGACCATTGGCTCCTCGCCCTCAGCGAAGCCTTCACAGCCATTGTCAGGCTCAATAAGGTCGGTTATGATGTAATTCTTCATTGTGATCCCTCCAATTTTATATTATAACATAGATAAAAACAAAAATCAAGGATAGAAAATTATTCCTAATTAGCTATAAATTTCAAAATTAACTATATATTCATTGTTTTATAATCGTTAGTTGATTATTTTATGATTTAATAATTTAAATATTTATCGATTGAAAGGTTAAGATATAATGTCCAAGAAAAAGATAAACATAGACAAGCTGGAACTTGACGAAGAAGACCGCGAATACGAGGAAAGACTCGCCAAAGAAGAACAGAATAAACGCAGACAGCTTGAAGAACAGGCTGCTGCTGAGGAAGCTGAACGCGAAAAGCAGGAACGTGAAGCGGAAAAAGAGCGTGAGCGTCAAATAGCAGAAGAAAAGCTGGAACTGCTGAAATTAAAGTCGGGACTGACCGATGAAGAAAGCTCTGAGTTGACTAAAAATGACGATGCCTATGAAAAACCTCACGGCTGGGCAGCAGTCGTGAATTTTTGGTATCACTATAAATTCATTGTCACGTTTTCATTTATTGCGTTGGTCATAGTCGGATTTCTGGTCATCACCGAAGCTACCCGCAAACGCGATGATATCTGTGTGATGATAGTGACCGACAACGATCTTTCACAGCGCACAGAAGAGATAGAAACATTCTTTGAAAAATATGTTGACGACCTTGACGGCAACGGATATGTCCATGTGGGCATAATAAATATACCAATCGGTCAGAATATAGACCCTGTGACAGAAAACACCTATACGCAGAAGTTCCTCGCACAGGTCCAGACGGGTGAAGCGATGATAGTCATAACCGATTCGCATACACGCGATGACTACATGGAGATGATGGATAACACTCTGAAAGAAAAGTTCCCCGATAACAAGTATATAGACGAAAAGGGGTTCAGTTTGAACTCAGAGGTCATGGCACAGGAATTCAAGTATGAACTTATGCCGAATGATGTTCATATGTCAATAAGATTTCCACAGGCAACCATGAGCCTTGATTCGGAAGAAGCTAAGAAAAAATACGATGAGTACTTTGAAGTGTTCTCAAAGATCGTAAATGATATAACCGCTCGCTGTGAAGAAACACATGACAAGGGTCTGACGACCGAACCTATACAGTATGATGCTGACAGCAGTACAGCTGACGAAAAATAGATAGATATTACCGCAAAATAGGGGCAGGATATTAAATCAGGGGTAGAATATGATAGTATCAAACAGAAGACCGCTTGTAAGTACTTATCTTATAAGCGCAAAAAATGGAGATAAAAATGAAAAGAATACTGATGATCATGTTAAGCCTTATTATGTTGACCACATGCGGATGCAATTCAAAAAAAGCCACATCTATCACTAAAAAGAACAAAAACAGTGTCACCAAATCTGTAGATAAGAAAAATGTAAAAGATAAAAGCAGTTCAACAGACAAAAGCGATGCTGACGAATCTTCAAAAAAAGAAAAAAAATCCATCAATAATAGTAAAACAGAGTCAAAAAAGAAAAAAGATGATAAGAAAAAAGAAAAAAAGAACAAAGATGTGCCGGAAGATGCCGAAGAAATGAAAATGTATGACATCGACGGCAATAACGAAAACTTCGCTTTCACTTATGATGACGAGGTCTTTTATGCCTATTATAAACCCGAAAACTGGCAGATCGTCGATTCTTATAAGATAATCGTCAAAGATGACATGATAACCATATGTCAGGCGCTAATAGATATCCATCCGCTTCATGGCAGCGACGGTGAAAGCTGGCGTGAACCGGAAGATATGGCTAAAGAATGGCTCCAGCATAATATAGCGTACAATATACTCCCTGATGGTGATATCCATAAAGAAAATGCTAAGGATGTTGATTTTAATCCCGAAGATCAGGGAAAATCTATGGTCGATATGTATAATACCAAGATGTACTGAGTTATTTCCGAGGTTGACAAGCAAAATATTATATGGTATAATCAAATCATATTATTTCTATATGTTTATTAACGTATCGGAGGAAAAGAAATGTCTGAAATTGAATCTAGGATAAACGGTCTGGTGGAAACCCTTATGGAGGATTACAGCAAAGATCGTGTGATCGATGAGATAAAATTGTTTGAACACCCTGACAAAGAGGCGGTCGTAGATATTCTGGAAAAGCTGAGAAAGATAATCTACCCGGGTTATTTCAGAAATAAGAGTTACAAGATATACACGGTGCGCAACAATATCTCGATGCTGCTTGAAGATGTTATATATAATCTATCAAAGCAGATAGCACTGGTACTGAAATATGAACCTCAGTTCAGTGGACTTTCAGCTGAAGAGATATCCATCAAGGCAGAAGAACTGACTTTTGATTTTCTCGATAAAATACCGAAGATACGTGAGTATATCGAAACAGATGTTCAGGCTTTTTTTGATGGTGACCCTGCGGCATATAACACTGATGAGATAATATTCTCCTATCCCGGTATTTATGCGATACTCACCAACCGTATAGCACACGAACTGTTTCTGCTGGGTGTACCGCTTATCCCACGAATAATGACCGAACATGCCCACAGCGTAACAGGAATTGATATCCATCCCGGTACGACCATCGGCAAATACTTTTTCATCGATCACGGTACAGGCATCGTTATAGGTGAAACTACAGTCATCGGTGACAATGTGAAGATCTATCAGGGCGTAACACTAGGTGCACTCTCTACACGCGGTGGACAAAGCCTGCGCAACAAGAAGCGCCACCCCACCATCAAAGACAATGTAACTATTTATTCGGGTGCGTCTATACTAGGCGGCGATACGGTGGTCGGCAAAAATGTGGTGATAGGAGGTAACGCATTCATCACGACTTCTGTTCCGGACGGGGCGAAAGTCAGCGTAAGATCGCAGGAACTTCACTATAACTACAACAGTGGTCACCCTGTTGAGTGCAAAGAACTAGATCCCGAAGAAACATGGTATTACATGATCTGAGATAAATAAACACAAAAGACAAAAATGACAATAACATACAGAAAACTTAAAACCGAAGATCTCGATATATTCATAAGAATGAGGATAGATCAACTGCGTGAAGAGGGTGCTAAAGAAGACATAGATCTTGTACCGGCACTTCGCGACTACTATGAACGCCATCTCGAAAATGATACTTTTGTTTCATGGCTGGCTATGGACGGTGAAAAGATGGTCGGGACAAGCGGAATGTCTATCGTAGAAAAGCCACCGTATTTCGGATGTCCAAACGGTAAGATAGGACTGCTTTCAAGCATGTACACCGAACCGTCATACAGGCGAATGGGAATAGCAAAAACACTGCTGGGAAAAGTAGTGGACGAAGCAAAAGAACGCGGCTGCGGAACTGTACAGATAACGGCATCTGATATGGGTGTGATGCTGTACACAGACTTCGGTTTTGTAAAAAACAATAATTTCATGCAATATAAACTATAAAGATAAAATACTTGATACACAATAATGAAAGGAAAATATGTATGCCCGATATTTGTCTTGCAGGAACAGGTGGTATGCTACCATTAAAGGATAGATACTTGACAGGCTGTTTTCTCGAATATAACGGAAAAGCAATACTTATAGACTGCGGCGAGGGTATGCAGGTAGCACTTGCATCATCCGACCTAAAAATAAGCCGCATCGAAATGATATTTATAACTCATAATCACGCAGACCATGTCACAGGTCTGCCGGGTCTGCTGTTATCTATGGGCAACTGCTCACGCGAAGAACCCATCGACATCTATCTGCCCGAAAGCGCTGAACGTGTTGTAAGAAATCTGATATCCGTCTGTGGAAGACTTCCTTTTGATGTCAGACTGCATATGCTTCCGGATAAGGAAGCTGTCAGCTTTACTGCCGATAAAATTGATCCTATGCTGACCATTTACACTCTGCCGGTCAGACATAGTGTAAAGTGTCTGGCTTACAGCATGGTGTTGGAAAAGAAAGCTGTATTTCAGCCTGATAAAGCACAATCGCTGGGTGTACCCGTAAAAATGTGGCGTGTACTGCACAGCGGTGAAGCTGTTACACTTGATGATGGCAGAGTCATACAGCCTGATGAGGTGCTTGGCGACAAGCGTCCGCCCGTCAAGGTAACATACGTTACAGACACATTGCCGATAGATGCCATAGTATCCTTCGCAAATAATTCTGATCTTTTCATCTGCGAAGGCATGTACGGTGACGCCGACAAAAAGCAGAGCATGAACGAGAAAGGTCACATGCTTATGCAGGATGCCTGCCGTCTTGCAGAAAAAGCATGTGTCAAGGAACTTTGGCTGACACATTACAGTCCCGCTGAAAAGCACCCCGAAAACTTTGAGAAGGAACTGAAAAAACTTTTCCCGAACGTGATCATCTCTAAAGACGGAGAAAAGAAAACGTTATGAGCAGAGCTTTGGCGTATGTCAGGTGGCTCACAGAAGCGCACCGAAGCGTGATAGGCGTTGATAAGGCTGAACATCTTGATAAACTTTTCAATACAATTGAAGAAAGCGATAAAACAGCAAACGAGATATATGGTCTGATGGGTACTGAGTGTTCAAGCGATGACTCCCCTTTTGAAAATGCAGTCATATCAGTGCTTAGCTGTGTTGTCTGCAAAATGTATGTTGAAGAAAGTCAGAAGTATCTTCCCGAAGACATTGAAAACATTCAAATTGATAAGATCGACAGTTTTTTCGGCTATCTGACTGAGTTCCCATCAGCAGAAGAATGCTTCGATCACTTTTGCCGAGAAGTCTGCCTGTAAAATATTATAGCAAGGAGGTACAAGATATGAGCGTATATGTGGTAAACAGCAGTAATTTCAAGCAGGAGGTGCTTGAATGCGATAAGCCTGTAGTCGTAGACTTCTGGGCAGGATGGTGCGGTCCTTGTATGGCACTATCACCAATAGTCGATGAACTTTCTGCTGAAACTGACAAAGTAAAGTTCTGTAAGCTGAATGTTGATGAAGCACGCGATATCGCTATGGAATACGGTATTATGAGCATTCCCACACTGATGCTTTTCAAATCAGGCGACCCTGTCAACGTGTCTGTAGGGCTTATCGACAAAGAAAAGCTGATATCATTCATCAGAAGTTGATTTGCAGGATTGACCGCATTCAAATTCATATAGAGAAACAGCGCAAGGTTTACCGAGTTAAACTTTGTGCTATCTTTTTATGGGATATATTTGTGATGATGTTGCGTTATGCTTTTTGATCTGAACTTTGCGATTTGAATTAAGCTAAAACTATTCCTGCAAAATGATACTAATATTGTCTGTATTTTACATAGTAAATTGTCATAATGATAAAATTTGCTCTTTAATAATTAAAATGCTTGACAAAGTGCGAAAATATGGTATAATAGAAATAGTGAGCGCCACAATATATTGTATAAAATATATTGTCACATACACAAATCATTTTTGAGGAGGAAAATAAAATGGCAAATCTTGATCTTACAAAATACGGCATCACAGGTTCCGTTGAGATCATCCGCAACCCTTCTTATGAAGAGATCTTCAAGGAGGAAACTAAGGAAGGTCTTGAAGGCTACGAAGTTGGTCAGGTAACTGAACTGGGTGCTGTAAACGTTATGACCGGTATCTACACAGGTCGTTCACCTAAGGATAAGTTCATTGTTATGGACGAAAACTCCAAGGACACCGTTTGGTGGACTTCTGACGAGTACAAGAACGACAACCACGTTGCTACTAAGGAAGCATGGGACGCTGTCAAGAAGATAGCTGTTGAAGAGCTGTGCAACAAGAAGCTGTACGTTGTTGACGCTTTCTGCGGTGCAAACAAGGATACCAGAATGGCTGTTCGTTTCATCGTTGAGGTGGCATGGCAGGCACACTTTATCCTGAACATGTTCATCAAGCCTACCGCTGAGGAACTGGAGAACTTTGAGCCTGATTTCGTTGTTTACAACGCTTCTAAGGCTAAGGTCGAGAACTACAAGGAACTGGGTCTGAATTCTGAGACCGCAGTTGTATTCAACATCACCAGCCGCGAGCAGGTAATCATCAACACATGGTACGGCGGCGAGATGAAGAAGGGTATGTTCTCTATGATGAACTACTATCTGCCTCTTAAAGGCATCGCTTCCATGCACTGCTCTGCTAACTGCGATATGGACGGCAAGCACACCGCTATCTTCTTCGGTCTGTCGGGTACAGGTAAGACTACCCTTTCCACCGATCCTAAGAGAAGACTTATCGGTGATGACGAGCATGGCTGGGACGACAACGGCGTATTCAACTTCGAGGGCGGCTGCTATGCTAAGGTTATCGGTCTTGATAAGGAGTCTGAGCCTGACATCTACAACGCTATCAAGAGAGATGCTCTGCTGGAGAACGTAACTGTTGATGCTAACGGCAAGATCGACTTTGACGACAAGTCCGTTACCGAGAACACTCGTGTTTCCTATCCTATCGACCACATCAACAACATCGCATCTGAGGTAAACGGCGTTTCCGCAGGTCCTGCTGCTGAGAACGTTATCTTCCTGTCTGCTGATGCTTTCGGCGTTCTGCCTCCTGTTTCCATACTGACTCCCGAGCAGACCAAGTACTACTTCCTGTCAGGCTTCACTGCTAAACTGGCAGGTACCGAGCGCGGCATCACTGAGCCTACTCCTACATTCTCTGCTTGCTTCGGTCAGGCATTCCTCGAGCTGCATCCTACCAAGTATGCAGAAGAGCTGGTAAAGAAGATGGAGAAGAGCGGCGCTAAGGCATACCTCGTTAATACAGGTTGGAACGGCACAGGCAAGAGAATTTCCATCAAGGATACTCGTGGTATCATCGATGCTATCCTGAACGGCGACGTTCTGAAGGCTCCTACCAAGAAGATACCTTACTTCGACTTTGAAGTTCCTACCGAGCTGCCCGGCGTTGATCCTGCTATCCTTGATCCAAGAGATACATATGCTAACGCTTCCGAATGGGAAGAGAAGGCTAAGGATCTGGCTAACAGATTTATCAAGAACTTTGCTAAGTACGAGGGCAACGAGGCCGGTAAGGCTCTTGTTCCCGCAGGTCCTAAGGTTGACTAATATAGTTTAAGCTATTCAATTAAAGCTCCGCACCGCTGCGGGGCTTTTTGATATATCCCAATTTGGTTGTGTATTGTTCCCCCGCCTTCGGCGGGGGAACAATACGAAAGAACAGCCATTTTGTATCATCAGCAATACACATCAAAATTGGGAGTTTGATATATAACAAATATGAAGGATAACATTGAACTTTTAAAACATATTGATGAACTGCACACTACGGATATGGGTGAATTGCGTATCGCGCGAAATACGGGCTGTGCGCCCGCAAACGCGGTGGAGTTCTGCCGCAAGATCATCACAGACTGTGATGCTGTCATAACGCGGCGCGGCAAGAATTTTTACGCGGTCTGCGGCGGCATTGAGATCACCGTCAACGCAAGCAGTTTCACAATTATCACGGCACATAAGCACCGCGAAAATACCGATAATTAAGATCTGTCTGCGATCACGGTTCAACAGTCCCCCGCCCGCAGCACCGAATATTAAGGAGGAATACCATGACATTTGTATGCTACCCAAAATGCACCACCTGTAAAAAGGCGCAGAAGTGGCTCGACGACAACGGCAAGTCCTACGAAGTGCGCGACATAAAGGAAAATAATCCCACATACGAAGAGCTGAAAAGCTGGTATGAAAAGAGCGGTCTGCCGCTGAAAAGGTTCTTCAACACCAGCGGTCTGCTTTATAAGTCGATGGCACTGAAAGACAAGCTGCCCGCCATGTCGGAGGAAGAACAGCTAAAACTTCTTGCAACAGACGGTATGCTGGTCAAGCGCCCGATACTCGTCAGCGGAGATACCGTCCTTGTCGGCTTCAAAGAGGCTGAATGGGAGAAATTATAACACAAAAGACGTACCGCTCGTCTGTGAACGGTACGTCTTTTTGTACTGATATTATTATTCTGTCACCAGCTTTTTCAGCTTATCCACCGCAGACTTCACGGGGTTGCCCTTCGGCTTATAGAAATGCTGGTAGTCTTTGGAATTTCCCCAGTCACCGCCCCATTTCCAGCCTTTGCTGGCAAATACCTTGTATGCGAGATCATGGTGGTTGATCTTGTGACTGAAATCTTTGCTTCTGTCAACATATGGAATGCTGTTTTCAGGGCTGATTTCCTCCCCTACTATGTAAGGATTGTAAAGCGGATTGATGTCTATTGCCCTGCCCAGTGCGTGCAGAGAAAGTTCCTGCGTACCCGCTACATTTCTGAAATTGAATGCGGAGGAATTATTGTCCGCCATTGATGCTTCATCATCACCATCATACTCATCACACAGCTTGATCTTTTCGATCTCGTATTCAGCCTCAAAAAGCATCTCAAATATCTCCAGAACTTCCTTAGCCAGTGATTTGTGAACTATCATCTCGCCATCTGCGATATTATGGCTGAAATCAATATACCTTATCTGCAAATACGAAAGGTCATCAAGGTCGATCTCACTGTTTTCTTTATACGTTTTGCCTGTGATACGCTCTATCACTTCATCGCTCAGCGGTGAAGCAGAAAAACCCTCACGCAGCAAAAACACTTCATTCTTCATGTCTAATCCTCCAAAAAAGTGACCCTTAACGCTGACAACATCAGCATATGATATTTTATCAGATATATGTACTTTTGTCAAGGCTTTTTTGCTTGATTTAATTATCTTCGGAATAAATACAAAAGGGGGAAAGCAAACTTTCCCCCAACTTGTCCATATTTACACCTTGACAGCAGTCTTCTCCTGAACTGCGGCAGAGTTGAATGATGTAACTACCGGTCTTTTTGGTGCTGTGGTCGGGTGGAAAGTCGTTACGACCTCCTTCACTTTTTCATAAACACCATACTCGTCCTCGTCATATGCCACATTCATCAGTTCTCTGATATCTGACAGGAATTTGTCATACTCAAAAGGTATCGGCTGACCGATATGTATTTTCTGGTTTTTTGTACGTTTCAGACCTTCCTCAGCCATCAGCTTTTCCTCATACAGCTTCTCACCGGGTCGAAGACCTGTGTAGACTATCTTGATATCAACATCAGGCTTGTGACCCGACAGCTTGATAAGATTGCGCGCCAGAGTATCTATCTTGATCGGTTCGCCCATATCAAGTACATATATCTCCGAACCGCTGCCCAGAACACTCGCCTGCAATACCAGAGAAACAGCTTCGGGGATACTCATGAAGAAACGGTTTATGTTCTTGTCAACAACAGTTACAGGACCACCTTCAGCGATCTGCTTTTTGAACAGCGGTATTACCGAACCGTTACTGCCCAGAACATTTCCGAAACGAACAGCACAGAACTGTGTATGAGGAGTAAAATTCTCCAAAGCAGGATCAACTTCCCAGTCTTTATCAGTCATATGAGCGTGTATTCTTGGTATCTCACGGCATCTGCCATTCTTCACCATATAGTCAAAGGTCTGTATTATCATTTCACACAGACGTTTGCTGGCACCCATGATATTAGTCGGGTTGACCGCCTTATCGGTGGATATCAGCACAAATCGCTGACAGCCGCTTCTCATTGCTGCATATGCTGTCTTATATGTACCGATAGCGTTGTTCTTGATCGCCTCACACGGGCTGTCTTCCATCAGAGGAACATGTTTGTGCGCTGCTGCATGGTAAACGATATCAACATGATATTTCTCGAATACCTCGTTGATACGCTTGTTGTCACGCACAGAACCTATCAGCACCACAAGATCGAGTTCAGGCATCTTACGTCGAAGTTCCATCTGTATCTCGTAGGCGTTGTTTTCGTAAACATCAAAGATTATAAGCTGTTTGGGATTGTGCTGAGCGACTTGCCTGCAAAGTTCACTGCCTATCGAACCGCCGCCGCCCGTTACCAGAACGACTTTATCCTGCAAGTTATCATACACCTCAGACATATCCATCTCGATGGGTTTCCTGCCCAGAAGATCTTCTATGGCAACATCTTTCATCTTTGCGACCGAAACATCACCCGTAACAAGCTGATACATACCGGGAAGATTTTTAAGTTCACAACCTGTTTCCTTACAGATATTCAGAAGATCTCGTCTGTCATCAGCAGACGCGCTGGGGATAGCCACATAGATAGCATCGACTTCATATTTCTGCGCTGAGAGTATAATATCATCACGCCCGCCGACTATCTGGACACCATCTATATACCTGTCCCATTTGTTGGGATTATCATCTATTATGCAGACGACTTTCTCCTTAAGTTCCTCTGACTGTTCGATATCGCGCAGTATCATCTGACCCGCATTGCCAGCACCGACCAACATGACACGCTTAAGTTTTCTGTCATCATCAAGTGCAGGACGCTTATGTTCACGCGCCAGCAGAATAAATCTGTAGCAAAATCGAATGCCAATGACAAACGTGAATTGCAGCAGAGGTCCCACAAGATAGTAAGATATGGGCATTCTGCGGAAGATGAGCGTGATAAGCAGTATATGCAGTGCCGTCAGTTCAATAGTCGCCAGCGTAACATATTTAAGTTCTGTATAGCTTGCAAATCGCCAGATGCTCTTGTAAAGCCTGTTATACCAATGCACCCCAACCACAGCAACGGCATAGATCGGCACGAAAAAAGCGAATGCTTCCAGATAATGACGCGGTATCTGAGTAAATTTAAGGTCATACCGCAGCCATAGTCCTGCAAAATAGCTGCCTGCTGCTACGACCACGTCGTATGCCATCAGATAAAAAGAGATTATCTGCCAGTGCTCCAGCTTTTTCCTTTTCCTTAAACAAATTTTCCCCACATTCTTTTTCTCATTATCCATTAATTAATTCCCCCCACGGATAATTCCTATAACTAATTAATTTTATTATAGCATATCATGACTAAAAATGTCAAGTATTAGTCATTAAAATATACGTTTTCGACACAGCCATGTATTAGTAAAAGTGCTGATTTAGTATAAAAAAACAATCAAAACCACCGGTTGAACCGGTGGTTTGATTAAGCCCTATAAGGGCTTGTTACGGACACTACCCCTTAAGGGGTCGGGAAAGATCTGCCAACCGCATTTCATTCCCGTGCCACCC
>Ga0129310_1001604_pt1 | contig 19023 bp, 18 predicted proteins | sample Go1ome_2_FD_94433 | JGI IMG/M metagenome (GOLD analysis project Ga0129310, IMG submission 94433) | Western lowland gorrila individual fecal microbial communities from Wisconsin, USA - Go1022A metagenome | ecosystem: Host-associated > Mammals > Digestive system > Large intestine > Fecal | place...
CACCAGCGAATTCAACTTAAAACAAAACTGACTCCGCTTGAATTGCGAAGCCAGTTCATTGTTTGATTTAATTTTCCATAGGGGCTTTTTTGTGCTGTACGCACAATGTGGGGCGGATCAAAATTCTGCAGCTTTTCTTTGGATGATGGAACGAATACGATCCAAACAACTGTTTTTACTAAGGCTTATGAAAAATTCGGTGAAAAACTCGTAGAGAACGAAGTCGTTTGTCTTATCGGAACAGTAAAAGAAGAAGTAGTACAGTCGTTCAGTTTGAATGATGATGAAACTGCCGAAGAAGAAAAGGTACTTAAATTCTATGCCAATAATATAGGAAAAAAGCCAATAAAAAGACAGCATTCTATCTTGCTCGTCCTTCGTACTTCGGCTATGATCTTAACTAAAGAAGTAGATGGAAGAGTGCTAATTGACTATATAAAAGAAAATTATGAATCACCAAATGGTGTAGGATACAATCTTTTGATTTTTGATGAATCATCTTCTTCGATAAGAAGATTTAGCGAAGGGATGATAGTAAAGTCATCAATCCTGATCGACAAAAACCTCAAAACTTTGAAAACAAATATAATGGAATAATTATTCTCACTAAAACGGGACCGAACAATCGGTTCCGTTTTTTTTATTCAAGAAATTTTCTGCTATAATTAAATTATAAAAATAAAGTGAAAGAAGGTGTAACAGATGAGAAAAATGATAATTTTCTGTCTGATAGCATTGACATTATGTGTAAGTTCATGCGGCAACTCTAATAAGCCGGTGACTTCTGACAATTCCGGTAACGAATATTATACCCAAACAAACATGTCTGCGTTAGAATATTCGATGTACATAGCTAATAAGATATCAGTCGCTACCGGACAGCTTAACACTCACATGGCTAAGATCAGAAATGTCGCCAATGGTTCTTGTACTTATGAGGACGAGATAAGCGCCATCGAATCCTCTATCAAGATCCTTAAGGAAGATAAGATAGATCTGAACTATGTATATCCGCCTGACAGTTATTCTTCAACGAGAGACAATGCTTTGCAGTACTGGCAGGATGCGATAGATAAGCTCAGTGAAGTATCTGATGAGCTTTCAGATGATGATATTACAACAGAAAGAGCAACCGAACTGTCTTCCGATCTTTCTGATATCTTTACATCTATACAGTCACTTAATTTTGTCGTTTGATCACAAATACATTGCCGAGAATGTAAAAAAACTGCTGTTTTCTCGGACAAAGAACAGCAATAAATGAGGTGTTTTTTATGGCAAAGGGCAATTATGTTATGTTTTGCGGACAAATCTTAAATGATCCGCAGATCAAAATGAATCAAAACTCGGAAATTTTCCAGGGTCGTTTCGTTATGAAAGTCTTGCGTCGTTTTGTCGATGAAAATCGAAGAATCGAATTTTCAGATCCTATCATCGTAACAGGTAATCCGAGCGTTGCTAAGCTGATGATAAATTTCAAAAAATGGGATATCTGCATGATGAAAGGTGTCATCACGACCATGAACGTAACACGAAGCTGGATCTGTCCGGAGTGTGAATATACTAATCAGCCCGTAGGTATGTACACACTTATCACTCCGATTTTTCTTGAAAAAATCATGGATATGTCAAAAGCTTTTGCAACTTCGAATGAAAGAGACCAGCTTATCGAAGCTGAAGGCATCAAAATACTCAAGGCTCACAACGAAATATCCAATATAGTACATGTACTTGGTACGGTTTGTAAAATGACGGAACTGTATGATAACGGAACGACCGCTACACTGAACTTCCAGCTCGCAGTTAACCGCAGTTATAGACTCATCGAAGGCGACCCGGATATCAGAACTGATTATCCTTGGGTAAGGCTGCATGGTGATGCTGCACGTGAAGCGGCCAGAGTGCTTGGTGTAAATTCAACCGTATTTATAGACGGTTCGTTATTCACAAAAATGGTGCAGAAAAAAACTTACTGTGAAAACTGCGGACACGAACATATTATTAACGAACTTGTGTCAGAAATACATCCGTATTCTGTGGAATATCTGCATAACTGTAATATTCCGAACGATGAATACACAGAAGATTACAGTGACTTTCCCGGATAATTGAAAGGACGTGTAAAAATGGCTAATCTTCTTAACGAAAGATTATCTGACGATAATGATATTCCAAAGAAAAAGAAACCTAAAAAACAGAAAAAGAAAAAAGCACAAGTTCAGGGACAGATAATAAAACCGATTTCCAAAAATGAAATATTAGAAAAAAACAAGGATGAAGAATCCCTATTTGATGAAAAATTAGAATCTTTAACTATGGAAGATTTTGTCAAAGAACAAAAACAGCTATCGAGAAGTAAGAGAAAATATTATTTCACAAAAATATTGATGTGTTTTCTGTGTGGATATTTACTGTTCCTTATCTACGGAGTTATGGTTACAACGTATGATTACGATGAAAACGGGAACGTATCTGCTCAGATCATGTCAAAAAAAGACATAGAAAATCAAAATGAATAATCCACATTGCTTGGATACTATATGGATGCAAGAGGATTGTACGAGAAGATACTCGTCTTGAATTATAGATATGATCAAGGTCAGGAAGAACAACTTGACCTCGTGCCTGAATACGAACTGCTTCTTGAAGATGCCAACAAACTGATCGTTCAGCTAAGAGCAGTCGATCCGTCAAAAGAATATTCACCGGCTTATGCCTTGCTCATAAACTGGGTCGATACTGATATGGCATCTTACTTACAGGAAATTTCTGCGGCTATATCACAGAACAATCCTGAACACATGCAGAATGCCATAAACGATAAAACAAGAACGTACAATGATTGTTATCAGCTGACTGCTAATATGATCAGTCTTGGAGAACGCATCAAGGGTGTCAGTGTTTCTGAACTTAAAGAGTGGTCTCCTGAAGAATTTATAAAAGAAGAAATGGGTGATGTATAATGTCTGCATATAACGATCTTTTAAATAAGTACAATGTACTTGTAGCTAAATGTCAGTCGCTGCAAGAAACTATCATCAGCAAAGAAGAACAATGGAAAATTATGAGTGATGAATTTGCGGTTGTTAATGATAATGCGAGAAAATTGTGTACTCTTATCTTAGCAAAAGATAAGAGTCAGATCAACTTAGGCACAGGCAGCGGCGCATGGGGATTGCTGCAAACAAGGGACTTGATCCTGCAATCGATCGAAAGTTATAAAAAGTATAACAGCGATAGATCGCTTGCTCTCCAGCAGCTTCTGGATTTTGCAGAAGAAAAACAGCATCTTATCGATGGCCTGATGGATGAGCTGGAGTATTATAAGAATAACAGTGGAAAAAACGCTGATGATTACGAAGAAGAAAAAAAGGAAAAAGAAAAAGAAGCGGATCTGTCTGAGGCATTAGACAGTACGGATTATGAAGTAAAACAAAAAATAAAAGATAATAACATCAATATAGAGCTTATCGACAACGAATCAGCTGTCAGCGACCTTATTGTTGATGCTATGAACGAACTGGATACTTTTATCCCGACTGAAAAATCAATTCCTATCAAGGATTCTAACGGAAAAATAGCCCTGGCTAGAGAACAAAAAAGGCAAAAGGAAGTAGTTAAGAAATTTGCAGCTGAAATGGATATCGGAAAAATAATGAATGACCTTTCTTCTATTCAAAAGGAAATAATCACTATAATCGGTGAAAAAGGTCTGTCCGAGAATCTGGAGATCGTCCAGGATCTTTACAACGCCGAAAGTAATAAAACTAAAACAAAAGACAGCATCTCTGCTATGATCTATACAGCAGAGAGAGAAATGCAGGCGATGGGGATCATTACCTCTGAAAACATTTCTATTCCTCTCCAGGGAAAAACCAATGTAAAAATAATTCGAATGACGGAACTGGGAAACAGACTGTATAGCATGATGCATAATAAGAAGCCGTGTATTGCTGAAGCAAACAGACTTCTGGCAGATCATGATAATATTCATCACGGCTATGGTATCAAAGCGATCTCTCAGGGGATACAGAATTCTGAGTTATACTTGCGTGTTAATATGGACTGCAGAAAAGACCCGCTGATCGTTGACGAAAATAAAAACAGAAATGTAACATATATTCCGGATATTATAGCGATATACAAAGATGGAGGCTATAAGTGTTTTTTTGAGTACGAAAGAGGGTTTAGCTCAGAAGGAACTATTATTGAAAAATGCAATAAAATGTGCCATTTTACACGAAACATGTATTTTCTAACAAACAATAACAATAATGCTGAGACTCTTGCTAAACACCTTACAAAATGGAAAAAAGAAGCTGCTAAAAGAAAGATCAAAACGAAGATATATCTTTCTACAGCAAAGACTTTTCAGGCAAATAACTTTGATGTAAAGAAAAAATGGCAGTTTTTCTGGGGCGATAATGATGTTGAACCGGTAACAGAAAATAAGAATGTAAAAGTCGAACTCCCGGATAAGTGATTTTATATCGTTCGTAATTTTCTTATATAATAAAATTTAAGGAGGATGATATTATGGCTGAGATCATACATTCATTTCAGGCGTTTAATATAAATGCGTTCAATCATTTGTACTATATGATGTCGCAGAATATAAGCATCGCTATTATTCTGGTGTCGGCAGTTGCAACAACCGTTATGTCACTTAAAGACACTGTACTTTTGTCTGTAAGAGATGAACAACATATCATTTAACAGGGAAGTGGTAATATATGCAAGGAGTAAAAAGAGAAGTCTATAAACAGAGTATGACTGCACAGGAAGCAACAGCTTACATAAAAGCAGTCGGTTATCCTGTTATGGTACTGCTTTTATCTATGTTTACAATAAGCCTTTTCGCACAGTTCGGAACAAGACTTATAGCACCTATGACAGCGGCCATGTGGGTATTAGGTGTCTTTGAGTCAATTATTATCCGTTCGATGAGAAAAGAAATAACCAAACAAACTCTGGCTTTTATCGGGATTTATCAGATAACACTGCTTGCGTGGAGGCAGGCGATAAAGATCGTATCAAATGTTACATCTGAACAGATCATGGCATCTTATAATCAAGTTATCACTCTAAGTCAATCTTCGGCACTTCCCGGTTATCTCCAGAATGCCTTGTGGATGACCGCCGTTGGAGTGCCTGTTGGTTATATATGTATGCAAGGTAAAAGACTGGTAACATTTAACAAAAAGACAGACAAAGATAAAGCACTGCGTCAGTATCGTTCTATCAGATAAGTCTGTTTCGAAACTGTACGGTGAGAACAATCGGATCAGTATAATCTATGTCTCGTAAATTCGGTAATGTATGGAAAAATGAGAAATATCTGTCAGTGATGATGGATGCTCAGAAGTCAAAAACTGAGATGTTCAATGGTTTTCAGAGAGGAGTATGAATTATGGCTTTGTCGGTATTTGATATAAAAGAAATATTGCGTCCTAAAATATCAACTATGCCATCCGACGATTTCAGGATCATTGATTCATGGGTCGAGGTTGACCAAAATTCTTCAAAATCAGTCCCCAAAAGACCGATAAAATACCTTTGTTATAAGATAGAGGTCATAAACCCCGGCAGCGGTGAAAAAAATACCGTTTATAAAGCGTTAAAATTTTACAGGGTGAAAAGGCTCCCTAAATCTGCAAAAGAGTCCAAAGCATTTATGGATATGCATTCTCAGGTCCTTGCAGCTTTGTATGAAAATGATATCGACTTTGTGACCATTATTGCAAATATAATGGACCCGGCTCTGGGACTGCTGTTCCTGTATGGAGTCCAGGGTGTTTCAAAAAGCCTTGATGATGCAAAAATGATAGCAGATACCGATTATGTATCTTTGGGAGCGGCGCTTCAAGGTACTTATAAAGTGCTGCACATGCAGCATATTGAGCAGCAGGAAACAGAATGGCTCCGACAGAAGATGTTCAATATGGACTACATGACGGCTGTGAGAGGCATACCTAAGGCTAATTCGCAAGGCGTTAATGTTTCTAAAACAACGATGGATAACAAACAGCAGAACGCTGACGGTTCGGGTACCCTTGAAGAGATAATTCTCGGTATGTCTGATTATGAGTATGTTATCCAGATCTTATCCACTCCTGTAAAAATGGATACTCTGGCTGCATGGAGTGTTGCTAACCAGATGAATATGACAGAATGGAATGAGCAGCTGCAAGGTACAAAGAACCTTAACTTCTCATTGAGTATCCCCATGATGTACATGGCAAATACATCAAATTCAAAAGGTTGGAATCAGGCGTATTCTGATTCTTCTACCGTTTCGCATGGAACAGGACACTCCTTCAATACGGGTTACGGAGAAAATCTCAGTAATGGTATAAGCATGAATTACGGTCAGGCTGTTGGTCAGTCAACCGGACATACATTTTCAAATACCATCTCTAATACAGAGTCAATAACTCAGAGCGTAAGTCAGGGACAATCTTTAACGCACAGCGTAGGAGAAAGCCTCGGATTATCGCAAGGTCACACACAAGGATTTACTCAGGGTGTTTCTGAAAATTATGGTCATAACACATCTAACAGTCTTAACCATAGTATAAGCAATAATGTATCCAACAGTTTCGGTATCAGTCAGAATCACGGATATTCTCATGGAACATCTGTTAATATCGGTGAAAGTGTAAGTCAGGGTGCCGGTATATCCGAAGGATACGGATCGAGCATTTCTCAGAACTCCAGTCATTCCATTAATCAAGGTTCCAGTTTTAACAGTTCTGCTTCCCAGTCACAGGGATTTAGTCAGAGCCAGTCTTATAATCAATCCTTTGGCCAATCATCTTCCATGTCCAATTCACTATCAAGCGGCAGGTCGATGAATTTTGGTCAAGGAGAAAGCTGGAACACCGGTCAGAGTTTTACTCACGGTGCTTCACAGACTGCATCTCAAGGAATCAGTTTCGGTGAAAGTGCAAATGTCGGCAATAGCTGGAATACTTCCAACGGAATTACAGAAGGATATTCATCGGGAACATCAAGCAGTCACGGAATGAGTGCCGGAAATAGTCTGGGTGATGGAACTTCTTTTAGTACATCCAACAGTTCAGGTCATAATTCCGGAGGCAACATTAATTTTAGTGTTGGTCCGGTCTCTTCTGGAAGTTCTTCCGGTGATAGTACATCGTCCGGAACCACGAACGGTGATAGCATTAATATCTCTGTAAACATGGGTGAAAATGGCGGATATGGATTTTCTGAATCCAATAGTGTTTCTAACAGTTCGTCATTCAGCGAAGGCGGTTCTTTTTCGCATGGACAGAACTGGGGAGCAAGTTCTTCTCTTTCTCATGGACTGTCAGTCAGTGAAGGCTTGAGCGTCGGTCACGGCGGCTCGATAAATCAATCCTATGGTTTTAATGCGTCACAGTCTCAGGGTATAACTAACGGACAATCATTTTCTCAGTCTATTGGTACAGGACAGTCATTGTCCAGTACACAAGGAATATCCAACGGCTGGGGACAAAGTTACTCACTGGGCGAATCTTCGGGTATGGGAGCATCTCAAAGTCAAAATCAGGGCTTTTCACAGAACTACGGTTCAAGTTCGACCTTTAGTCAAGGTCAGAGTGAATCTATATCCGAATCTGTTGGTACATCTCAGAGTCAGTCGGTAGGTTCTGGCGAATCGTGGGGACTTGGACAATCGGAAGGTTTCTCCGAAAGTATGGGATATTCAAGGTCTGCCTCTGATTCTCTTTCACGTTCTGTTTCTAATTCTATATCGAGTTCGGACAGCTACGGTCAGTCCTATTCTCAGTCACAAGGATATTCTCAGGGTATAAGCCGAGGAATGTCTGTAGGAGAAACATCTTCACAGTCATATACCCAAAATGTATCACAAGGCTCATCTATGAGTTCGGGAACAAGCAAGTCCGTATCTCAGGGACAAAGTATATCCGACAGCTTAGGCAGAAGTCTTGGTCAGTCGATGGGAACGTCCGGTGCTTTTGCTACATCTACAGGCGGATCAATGGGTCTTGGACCGTCGATCAGCTACGGCAAGTCTTACCAGTGGCTTGATCAGCAAGTCAAGGATATTTTGGAAATCCTTGATTATGAGAATGAAAGATTAAAGAATGCATTAAAAGGCAATGGTGCATTTTATACTTATGTATATATTGCCTGCGCATCACAAGATGCATTGGCGGCTGCAAAAGCACTCGCCAAATCATCTTGGCAGAATGATCATGCTCTCAGAATGCCGCTTCAAGTCCTTGATCTTGAATCGGAAGAACAAAGACATCTGCTTTACCACTTTGCCGCATTCTCAGCAGACATCACTAGGACTTCGGTTTCAGGCGTGTCTGAGTATAAATACGCAACAGTACTGCTCCCCAGTGAACTTGTTGCGTATACTCATCCTCCGAGAGCTTCGGAAGGCGGTATATACAGTGATGTAAATGATGTTCCAAAATTTGCTGTACCTTCGATGATGCAGGGCGAGATCTACATGGGTACAGTGCTTTCATCGGAACGATTTACTATCAATAATGGATATTCAACTCCATTCGACTATAGAATAGATGAATCAATGCTTATGCATGGTTATTTCACAGGTCAGTCGAGATCGGGTAAAACAGTTGCGGCGATGCGTTTTATAGCTGAACTTTCAAGAGCGAGAAGAAAAACCACGGGTAAAAGGTTCAGGATCGTCTGCATGGATCCTAAGTCTGACTGGCGTTCTCTCGCAAGGTTCGTTGAACCTGAGCGATTTAACTTCTACAGCCTTGGCAATCCGAATTTCCATCCAATACACTTTAATCCGTGTAAGATACCTTACGGTGTTTATCCGCAAAAATGGGTTGACGGAATGATAGATATTTTCTGTCGTGCCTACGGGTTGCTGGAACGTGGTAAGCAAATGATGGCTGATACTATATATGCACTGTATAAGAAGGCCGGAGTCTTTGAAGCTATGGACAAGGCTGACTGGAAAAACACTGTTCCGGAGCTGTCTAAAAAGGTCACTTTCAAGAAAATATATAAACATATGGAATCTTTGAAAATCGCACTTGATGATCCGAAGAACCCCAGAGGAAAAGCCGGCAACGATCAGCGAGATGCTTTTGCAAGAATATTGGATAGACTCTCGGTGTTTGACCGTGAATATTCGATAGAAGCAAGACTTTTCGGCGGGGAAGACGGAATGGGTATCGACGATTTGATAGGTGCTGATGATATAACAGTGCTTGAATCGTCCGGACTCGAATCGACTTTCTCAAACTTTATCTTCGGTATTATCACATCGGGATTCTATCAGTATGCTAAGGCTCAGGAAGGCGGATATAAGGCACTCGACCAGTACGAAACCATTCTGGTCATTGAGGAGGCAAATAAGGTACTGACGGGCAGTGATACAGCAGGTACAGGCGGCGGACAGTCGCTTGGAATGAGCGGTCAGTCCGAATTTGAGGAAATTCTTGACCAGTCAGCAGGATACGGACTGTTTGTTATAGCGATCACACAAAAAATCGCAGATATGCCTTCGTCTATCATGGCTAATGCCGGACTTGTGTTTGCCGGTAGACTTAAGCGTGCTGATGATATTACTGTCGTTGTCCGTACTATTGCGAGAGAAGAAAGATACGAGGACCGTGATCTTGTAAAATGGTTCCCGAGATCTCCTACAGGATGGTTTGTTTGCCAAACATCAAGGGGTTATGACTTCCTTGATGCAGAACCGGTACTTGTAAAAATAGCTGCTCTCAATTTCGACCCGCCCACGAATGACGAGATAGACGAAATTCTTATACAGAAAAAGATAAATATCATGCTCAACAGACAAGAACAGGTACCGGTCAACGCTTAACTAAACCATATAGAAAAATATCCCGGCTCTGTTGTCGGGATATTTCTGTTTTTTTAAATCAAGAATTTACTGCTATAATTATATATATATCAGTAAAAAAAGGAGAGATTCTAAATGACAAAATCACGTAAAATACTGATTCTTTTAGTTCTGGCATTCATTTCTGCCATAGTTTCCGGTTATCTCATCTATACGTATTGCAATTCGACTAAAGGATTCATTTATGTTTATAATGACAACTACAAAGCCGGAACAAAAATCGAGAAAAATATGTTTTCTGCTATGAAGGTGGATGATCAAATTATAAAAACGGGACAAAAGGGAAGTCTTGACACCTACTATATCACAGGAGAACATTTCTCTAAAGTGTGTAAAGGTAATGAGTATCTTTTGGACGATGTTGTAAAGGATCAGCCGCTTACGTTTGTTGATCTGGCTCTCGCCAGTGGAACAAGCATCGAAAGATCTTTATCCGGTAACGGTATGGCTGTAACTATCCCTATCTCTGGTACGGCAGCTGTTACAGATGATCTTAGAGTCGGTTCTGTGGTAAATATCTACACAAGTGATGCAAGTGGAACTAAACTGATTTTTGAAAACATGCGTATAATAGCCAGAAACGACGATAAAACAATATCTAAAGTGACTTTTGAAACATCTCCCGATGATACACTTGATCTGATAAATGCAGCAAACAATAAAAGATTGTATTTCTCGCTGGTGTCACCGGTCGTTGATGAAAATGCCCACACAGGGTATGTTGTTAGCAAAGACGATGATTCTTCGAGTAATACTTCTGACGACCCGGACTACACCGAAGAAGTTGAACTGCCCGAAGATGATTTACCTCAAACAAACTGATACACAATTATGGAGGGATTAATTTGAAAAAAGTACTGATAGTAGATAACAGACCTGCTTATTACCAGAGCATTACAAGCCGAATAGAAATAAGCGATGAACTGGAAATGGATGCAGAGGTATTTCTGTATACAAATAATTCGGAATTTCAGGAATTTATCACGAGAACTCATTTTGATATTATTGCTGTTGCGAGCGGAGTTGTCGCCGCCGACGATTTTTTGATGCCAAATGGACAGAAAATTTTTGGGTATCTCGAAAGAAAAAACACGGATAACATTATTTTTACCAACAACGGAATAACTGACCTCGGATACTATAATGATTCTTACGGATTACTCCAAAAACTCGAATCTATTGATGTTTCCGAGATAAAAGAGCCGGACATAAAGGAGACTAAACAGGAACTGCCTGTCGAAAAAAAGAATGATACTCCGGTGGTAAACAAAGAAGAAATAAAAGAAACTGTAAACAATAGTGAACCTCCAAAGGCATCTTTCTGCTCAAATTGCGGAGCAAAACTCTTACCCGAAACCAAGTTCTGCCACATATGCGGCACACCTGTGGCATCAACAAATAGTGCAGATGTTATCAGGCTCGCCGCAGAGCAAAGAGATAATAATACTGAAAATGTTACTGAATTGGTCAACAATGATATTGCACCTCATCGTCATAAGTGCAAGATAGTATCGACGTATGCGGCAAAAGGCGGTGTCGGCAAAACGACCATAGCAGCAAATCTCGCAGTACTGCTTGCTCTCACTTCTACTGATAGACGCAGAACAAGGGTGTGTGTAGTCGATTTTAACATCGACTTCGGTGACATACGTACTACTCTAAATTTCTCCCACAAAGGAAAGACAATGGTAGATTGGCTTGCTGACATAGACCTGAAAAGCGGGAACGGAATCGACCCCAAAGATATATATTATACCAAAGAAGAGATCGAAAACTTTCTTCAGAAAAAAGTATTTAAAAAGTCTTTGAAAAATAATGAGGTCGAAATATACGGATTGATAGCACCTCTCATTCATAAAGACTCTATGGGAATATCGGAGAAAAGTTTTGAGATAATGCTGCGAAACCTCAAGGAAAACGGAGACTTCGATTACATTATCTGTGATACAGGTAATAATACAAGGGATTCTTCTTTTACAGCTCTTGACATGGCAGACAAGATACTCCTTTTAGCTACACAAGATGTAACTACGGTTAATTGTAATGATAGTTTTTTGAAGACGATGGATGAAATAGCTGATTTTGATAAGAGCAAAGTATATCTGGTCATCAACAACATCATTTCTGCCAAAGAAACGGGCGTATCCGTCAAGGACATCGAAGAGGCTGTACGTGATTTTGTATGTATAGCGAGAATAAGGAGATATCCCGGTATCATACTTGCAAACAATAAAGGCATTCCTGCCGTTTTTGATTCAGGCTCACAGTTTACGAAAGAACTGTCCGGTGTAGTATCGATCCTGACGGAAGAAAATCTGGAGATAAAACCTAAGAAAAAAGGGATATTATCCATTTTTAAAAAGTAGGTGAAAGAAAATGGGACTGCTTGAAAAAAGAATAAATAAAATCGAGCGAGAAAAAAGAAGTGTTGCCGATAAGGTACAGTCGGAAACTGTTACTCTCGACAAGGAGCAACAGGATACAGCCAACGCCATAATTAAAGAGATCAGCTCCGAAAATTTCAATACTATTTCTCAAAATGGTATTGATGGTTCGGTCGAAGAGTTAAAAAATCAACTTCATAAAAAAATCGAAAAGCTCGATGTTTCGTATGAAGATAAGCTGAAAATAGAAAAAAACATTGCATCCAATATATCGGGACTCGGACCGCTTGAAGAATTTATGCTTGATCCGGATATTACGGAAATAATGGTATTGCGATATGATCATATCGTTATTGAAAAAAACGGTGAAAAAATCAACACTGATGTAAAATTCACCTCAGAGGAACATCTTGTTAATGTTATACAGCGCATAGTACAGCCCATCGGTAGACAGATAAATCTTTCCACGCCGATAGTTGATGCCCGTCTGTATGATGGTTCTCGTGTCAATGCAACGATCCGGCCGGTGTCTGTTGACGGAGCGACACTTACAATTCGGCGGTTTTCGAGTAAGGCACTTACAGGAGATGATTATCTAAAGCTGGGAACACTTAGTATAGAGATGCTTGATTTTCTGAGAGAAGCAGTAAAAGGCAAAGCAAACATTATCGTATCCGGAGGTACAAACACAGGTAAGACCACACTGCTTAACATGCTTTCCGGATTTATCCCAGAGGATGAAATGATCGTAACTATCGAGGATTCATGCGAATTGCAGCTTAAAACACCTAACATACGCAGGCTGGAAGCGAAAGAATCAGAAACGAATGCCAGAGCGATGAAGATTGATGTAAAAGCACTGGTAAAAAATTCACTGCGAATGAACCCGGATAGGATAATCGTAGGTGAGATCAGAGACGGCACTATCGTTGATATGATATCTGCCATGTCCACAGGTCATGAAGGCTCAATGTCAACAACACATGCTAACAGTCCTGCTAACCTGGTTAATTCAAGAATACCGATATTTTACAGTATGTCAAATGCTAATTTTACAGCTGAAACGCAAGCTCTTCAAATTGCTGAGGCACTTGATCTTATCGTTCAAATCGGTTTTCGAAATAAGAAAAGAGTTATAACTCACATAACTGAGGTGTCGGGTGCTTCAGGACAGAAAGTCAATCTTCAAGATATTTTTGTGTATAATCATAACGGATTCACCGCAACAGGCTATGTACCAGGAACTTTGATCTCAAAGTTGTCGGTTAATGGTGCTAAAATAGACAAAAGTATCTTCAATAAAAAAGCTGATAAATAATACCTTATAAGGAGAATACGATGTATTACGCGATTTTTTTTGCAGGAGTTTCCGTCCTGTTGATCTTTCTCGCTGCTATCATTAACATAAGAGAAAAGAAAACGATAATCAAAAAGTCAGATAATGATTTTATCGATGATTTTATTGAACATAAAAAGAAACATCTAGCTTCTATACCAGGTGCCATGTCAGTAAAAACTTACCTGACTCTTATGATTTTATTTGCGGTTGTTGGAGCCGTAGCTGCATGGTTTATCAGTAAAACATTATGGATCTCTATTCTTTTATTTCTTTTCGGACTTTTTGTTCCGAAATTTATTGTCAATTATTCTGAACAAAAACATAAGAAGATTTTTGAAGAACGATATGCAAGAGCATTGAGACAGTTATCGAGTTCTCTGAGGGCAGGCATGACATTACAGCAAGCTGTCGAAGATCTGTGTAATTGTCCTTTCATACACCACGAGATCAAGCGAGAATTCAAACAGATAAATGCAGATATACAGTTGGGATTTTCGGTTGCAGAAGCCTTTGCTCATATGGCTGACAGAATACCAACAGAAGATGTAAAAGATGTTTCATCAGCCATTAAGATGCAAAGTCTTGTTGGTGGTTCTGAAGCTGAATCAATAGAACTTATCACTAACAATATCAATTCAAGGATAATGCTGAGAAAAGAGATCAAGACTTTGTTTGCGAGTTCAAAAATGACCATAATCGGTATGGACATCCTTCCTGTACTTATTATAGGGTTCCTCTATATTTCATCTCCGATGTACTTTAGACCGTTATTTTCCACTTTGATAGGCAAACTTATTTTTGTGCTTGCGATTGCGTTAATGATCATCGGAAGCTATATCGACAGGAAATTCCTAAACAGAGTAAAAGGAAGTGATTAAATGGAAATAGCTATTGCTGTTTTTACAGGTATGACTGTTTTTTTCCTTATACTTCTTATAATAACAATGCTCACATCAGAAAGTGTGAGTCTGAAGACTAAAGAAAAAATAACAGTCGGGCACATCTGTAACAGGATAATACGAACGGATCCGGAAATTCTAGCTGAAAGATTAGGGATACAAACGGATAAGTACATGTTTAACTGTAATTTAATAGGGAAAAAACCAGATCTGGAAAAACTCATAATAACAAGAGTATTAGCCGTAATAATAGCCATACTGGGAGTCTTAGTTGCTCTGCTGTTAAACTCTATTTTAGTGTCAGCATTTATTGGAGTTGCAACTGCAGCAATAACAGTTTTGGTGTTTGTATCATCTACCCAAACAGTCAATGACCGAGCAAAAAAGAAAAAAGTACAATTTGAATCAGAATTGCCGAGATTTCTTGATCTGTTTCAGACAGCACTTAAGATAGATCTTCCCGTAGCAACAGCTATAAAGATCACAGCTGAAAGCATTGACGGATTACTTTCCGAAGAGCTTTTAAAAGCTCTTGTGGAAACGGAATTAGGAACAAGCAATTGGCAAGATTCACTGTACGCTATCGCTCAGAAATACGAAGTAGATAGTTTTTCTGATTTCGTTCTTGATATCGTTACTGCATTTCAGAAAGGTTCTGATATTATAGAGTCGGTCGAAAGGCAAAGCAGAAGCATAAAACAGTCTATGCTGTTGAATGCAAAAGAACAGGCGGCCAGAGTTACCAGTCTGATACTGCTTCCTGTTGTAATTTTCAAGATGATACCATTAATGGTTATTTTGTTTTTACCGGTCGTTCTGCAGATACTTAATGGCATGTAATTTCTGTTCTTGATAATTTTCTGCTATAATTAAAAATAGGGAAACACTCAAATGAAAACTAAAAAAAAGGAGCGAAAACAATGAAAGATTATACAAGAAAATTCTTTATTGAAGATGAAGGCGAAGAAGGTGCTGATTTCCTGGAGTATGCCGTCATAGTAGGTTTGTCAGCAATTCTGATAGCTGTAATCATTGCGGTATTTATGATCGTAAGAAATAAGGTACTGCATTCCGCAAAAGAGATCGATGAAGCAGGGAATGATTCAACCTCGGTCGATTGGGATGCTGTTCTTCAAGATAAGGATAAAGAAGTTAACGAAGCTATAAATAATATAGATTGATGCTATGTTTATCGTGAGAACTGTAATAGCCGCTGTCATTTGTTTGGCGGCGGCTATATTCGATTACAAGAATTCAAAAATACCGAATAAATTCACTTTTCCAATAATTATACTGAGTTTTATCTACTCGATTATATTCTATCCGCTGAATACAACAGTATTCTCAGTATTAGTAGTTGTGCTGCTTTTCTTCTGCGGTATGACTGGTTGGATAGGTTTGGGGGATCTCAAACTTATAATGGCTTTGACTTTTCTAGGAACATGGAAAATGGGATTATGTTCATTCATTTTTTCTTCTATTTATCTTATGGGTTTCGGTTTAGTAACAAACCCTTACGAAACAGGATTTTACATGAAGAAAATGCTGAACAGATTCAAGTTAAAAAAAGAACCATTATATAAAAAATCCACTAAGTATAAATTTGCACCATTTATTTTATTTGGAACTTTGACTTATTCGATGTTTTTTGATTTATCAAGTCCGTTATACTTTAATTTTTTCGAGGGGCTATTATGATTATAAAGAAAATTAGAAAATTTTGTCGTTCAGGTAACGGAGAATTACTGGGATTCGTTGTGTGTATGCCGATGTTTGTATGGCTGCTTATGTTTATGGTGTCAATTGCGCAGCTCGCTATAACCAAAGAACAGATAACTTATCTTACCTACGCTGCCGGCAGAGCTGCTGTTGTGAGCGAAAATGCGACTGACGCGATCAATAATGCTCAGGCTGTTGTGGATGAATCCTCAGATCTTTCAGGATTCAGCAATGTTACTGTTGATATTCTATTCAACGGTAATCCCATTACTGATACTAATGCCGATACTATATCGTGGCAGAAAGGTGAGTATATCGTTGTTCGCTTGAATTATACAACAGATGCCCTTATCAGCGGTATGATACCTTTTTCGGACGATGAACTCGACATGAACGGTTCCAGAGAAATGTTCATGGTAATGATGGTCGAAAGACCGGTACCGAATGACCCGTATACAAACGAGTGGGCTAATTTGTCGTAATGAGGGAGGTCTTAAGTTTGAATTATTCTTTTTTTAGAAAAGGCAATGGAGCCTCTATGATAGGAATAGTTCTTATGCTGGGAACATTTATTTTCACTATTATTTTAATCGAACACTTCAACCGATTTAACGCTGTCATCGAAACGCAGACAAAAACAGATGCTATTGCAGATGCTATGGCGGTAGCGGCTAACGATGGTACAGGTGTGCCGAACGTATACAGAATATCTAAAGTCAGAAGACAGATAACGCAGAAGTATAAGGTTGCTGACTACATCACAGGAGAACATGGAGTGATGACTCCCGTTGTTATTCCCGGACTTACAGACCCCTTTACAAAAATTAATTATGTGAAATATAACGAAGAATGGGTGTTGGGAAAGGAAATAGATCCATCTGATGAAACAGATAAGTATCTTGAATCCCTCGGTGTAAAAAATAATGATAAGATCTTATACATAACAGCTGAGGGACAAACTCCTTTTACGAATGCTGATTATCACAAAACTGATGAAAATGATACCTCGTGGGATTTTATCTATACTCATGCCACGAACGTCACAAGGATGCTTACGTCAAATGAAGCGATAATGCAGCAAAAATTTCCGGCTGATGCTTATCTGAGGGCGAAACCTACGTTCGTAAACGGCGATGATAATAAAGATACTTATGCGGAAAACCCTATTTTCCCAATTGAGACCGCTGATTATCTGAGATACGTTTCTCAGTTTGAAGTGGAACTTTCAAACAGATACAAGCCCGCTCAGAACACATTAGGCGATCCACCGTACACAAGGGAAGCTATTTTTATGTGGGATGCTACATGCGCTCTGGGCTGTGAAATTCCATGTTATTACAATAGATTCACAGGAGAGCCGTGGCAGGCTGTATCGGAAGGAAATGAACAGAACTATGACGGAATGATCCTTCCAAATGGTGCCACTTCCGCCGAAATGAGCAAAGTATTTGAGCAGCCCGAAGGATATTATTCCTTTGTGAAAACTTATTTTTCACATATTCATAATGCGGTTTTCCCAACTGACAGTAATTACATCGGGTGTGATAAGTACAATAACTGGAGACTTACTGCCAGGGACGGTTCCGACGCGGCTACATGCCAGCGTATACAAGAACAGGCAAACCTTGGTTATCCTACCATAATGGTATTTACCAACGGTCAGAACTGGGTAGTACTTCCGGAGTATGGTACTATTGATGATGATAATACAGGCGTTTCTGTATCTGACGGAACAAGAGGAGTTTATATTTCGGCAGCGTCAAATGTTACCGAAGAGGAAGGAACCGCCACTAATGTACTAAGAAAAAACGTAAACGCAGGATACAGGATCCCAAACGGAAACTATCTTGCAATAACATATAAACCATAGGAATAGGAGGACAAAAAATGAGAAAGATAAAAAAAATCGCAGCGTTGCTTTTTTCACTGATACTTATTGCTCAGTCTTCAGCTTCCATGATGTCCTCTGCTCAAAGCAAGACTTATCAGAAGGGAGCGAGCCTGACTTTTACCTGGGCGGGGTCAGCCGGGCGAGGTGGACAGGATTACCACATGGATGCTGTTGACAGCAGCGGAAATCCGACCTATATAACTTCAAACAATGATGGTATAGTAAACTATTTCTGTGGCCGTCAGAAGTATATAGACTGGCAGGATGCAGGATATGGCATAGCGGACGATTATGCCTGTCATCCTCAGACCCCTGATTATTCCAACGAAGATTTTCTGAATGGATTAGGCAACTTCGGATATTTTCCTGAATTTTCTAATTTCAGGGTTCCGATCGGTGATATCAGGAGTACAATGGAAGAAATGTGGAATTCATTTGGTGATTTCGGAACAGAAATATGTCCTATGATGCCTGAATTTGATGCGTATTATCTTAATGGACGGGCTATGAATATAAACAATCACGATTTTTTGCTAAATCTATCTATGGGTTATAATCATAGTAATCAGGAATGGACCGGCTCAAAAGACCGTTTTATGATAGGGGAAAAATCCTATGATTCACTTGCGGATATGTATCTCGATGCCAACGAAGACCAGAAGAAAAAAATAGAAGAACTTATAGAAAAAGGACTTACCGAGTCTGATATAGACCCCGAAAAAATAAGAGCACTTCTTGAATGGCTAAGAGCTATCGGGGCAGGTGGGTTAAGAAATTTTACTCCCATCAATGCGACCTTATTTTTGAATGCTCCCGGTGGTATGTCAAATGATGAACTAAGGCAGAGATTTATCGATTGGTGTAATGCACATGCTTACGATTTTGAATCACTTGGTTGGGATCCTAAC
>Ga0129310_1001605_pt1 | contig 19006 bp, 14 predicted proteins | sample Go1ome_2_FD_94433 | JGI IMG/M metagenome (GOLD analysis project Ga0129310, IMG submission 94433) | Western lowland gorrila individual fecal microbial communities from Wisconsin, USA - Go1022A metagenome | ecosystem: Host-associated > Mammals > Digestive system > Large intestine > Fecal | place...
ATTTCTCGTATTCTGTGCTATTTGTAACGAAGGCTCCCTTTAACACGTCACAAGCTGCATCCACTTTCTTCTTTGTGATATTGTATCCATAGCGTTCTTTGCAACTATCAATCACTTCTGAATAGGAAACTCGATTCTTCTCTAAGAAAAGACGCAGGATCTCCAGTTCCTCTGGTCTCACACCACTCAAAATCGTTTTTGACAAATATTCCAGTGTCCGTTTTTCCTGTTCTGTCAAATGAAATAATGCATTATCATTCTCCATTCGCTCCACAAATTGATAATAGGTCTTATACTCTCTGATGATCACCAACGGATCGATCTCATCATTTTCATAAAAATCAATAAGCCTTGGCCGCCTTCCAAGCCGATTTTTCAAATTAATATATCCATCCTTGATCAAGAATTTGAATGTACCTGACTTAATATTGTCAATTGTGCTAAAAATCTTATTTTTAGATATCTCATCAAAATGAACCGTAGATGCACCTGGAATCGTACTGTTTCCGCTGATTACATATTTTCGAATCACATCCGCATTGTAGGTACGGTCTCCTGACAAAGCAACCGGAATCATAAAGTTATTTTTATAATTACCAATAAAATCTAAAATAACAACGTACTCCTTGCCTTCCGCTTTACGAAGTCCACGTCCTAATTGCTGAATAAACACAATTGGTGACTGTGTCGGACGCAGCATAATAACCTGATTGACCTCTACAATATCAATTCCTTCATTTAGGATATCCACCGAAAAAATATAATCCAATGGTTGCAGCTCATTTGTTGCCTCTTCTTCCTTCATAGCAAGTCTTTCAAACGCTGTCTCTCGGATTTTTTGCGGTGTTTCATTACTAAGCGCTATCGTTCTATAGCCACGTGCATTAAACATCTGTGACAAAATTTCGCACTCTTTGTTTCTGCTGCAGAATATCAACCCTTTTACACGATCTCCACTATATCCATAGTATTCGGCCTGTTCAATCACATGTTTTACACGTGCTTCACTGGTCAATAAATTAAAATCTGTATCTGAAAGTACCCGATTTTTTAATGATTTATCATTTACTACGGTAATATCACTGATTCCAAAATAATGAAATGGACACAACAAATTATCTTCCATTGCTTTCTGTAAGCGAATCTCATGTGCTATCTGATAATGAAATAATTCATAAACATTTCGCCCTTCCAGATGATCATCACGTTTGTCCGGTGTTGCCGTCATACCCAGGAATAATCTCGGAGTAAAATATTCCATTACTTTCTGATATGTATTTGCCGGACTATGATGTGCCTCGTCCAGAATGATACAGTCAAATGCATCTTTTTCATATTGAAACAAATGTTTATCTCTGTTTAAAGTCTCAATCATTGCAAATACAAAGTTGCAATCATATTCGTGTTTTCCATCACCCACAATTCCCATGGAAACAGAATGATTGAATACTTTTTCAAAGGATTTTTTTGCCTGTTTAGCCAACTGCGCTCTGTGAACAAGAAATAACACTCGTTTAAATCCTAATTCGCGCATTGCAAATGCGGATGCATATGTTTTTCCGGTTCCAGTGGCAGATATCAGTAGCGCTCTCTTTTCTCCTTTTTCAATGATTTTGCGCAGATTTACAATAAACGCCTCCTGCATGGAGTTCGGCTTTAATGTATATTTTTCAAAAGAAGGAATGGTATCTTTTTTCGCCACTTCCCGCTGATGTTTTATGATTTCATATCGCGCTTTATATATCTCATAAAATTTATCAAAATCTAATGCATAATCAGAATGCCAGAGATTATTAAATTCCGTTACAATCTCTTTTGCCACTTCTCCCTGTTCGGTAGACAGAATTTTTGTATTCCACTCAATATTACTGGTAAGTGCAGTGCCAGTCATATTTGAACTGCCAAGAATAATCTTATAAACTTCTTCCTTTTTGAAAATATATCCTTTTGTATGAAAACCATGATCAGCAGCTTCCACATCATACATTTTCAGCGTAATATTCTTAAGGTTGTTCAACTTTTCCAATGCCCGTGGTTCACTGAAATTCAAATAATTTGTGGTAAGAATTTTTCCCTGAACACCTTTACGTTCCAGTTCTTTTAACGTCTGCAAAAGTGGTGTGATTCCCCCCATTGTAATAAACGCCACACTGATCTGAAATGTTTCACATCGTAAAAGTTCTTCCTCAATGGTAGAAATAACTTTCTTTCCCTCTTCCGGATTATTTGATACAAATCCTGGGCGATATTCATAATTGGATTCTAGTGATCCATTCACATATGCACCTTCGAACCCCTGTCTCAAATTCTGTATTATTTCTGACTTCAAATTTTTTCTCCCCTACAACTGATCGTACTTATCAGACTTTCCTTTTGCCTTCTCCACCGGATACTTTGCTTCATTCATCGTCATTTTCATATTGATAATTTCATCTGCATCAAGTCCAAGCTTGTCCAAAAGGTTCTGACTGTATACCATCACGTCAGCAAGTTCTTCCTTCACATGCTGCAGGTCATATCCTTCATCTGACCATTGAAAACACTCCAACAATTCTGCTGCCTCGATGACAATTGATTTTGCAAGATTTGCCGGAGAATGAAACTGATCCCAGTCACGGTCTTCTGTAAATTTTCTGATTCTATCTATTGTTTCCTGTTTCATGATTGTTCCTTAATTCTTACTTCCTTTCAAACACACTACAATACATGTTCATTTTATATTTTTGATAACTACACTGATTTTTATATAGTATACCATAATATTCCCTTCAACCATAACCTTTCTTCTTGCTCTATAAGCAAAAAATCAATCGCAAATACTTACGATTGATTTTTCATTCATCTTTATTCAATTATAATCCAGATTTATCCCCGGCACATCTCCCAATACATCCGACTCTTCTGGTGATTATAATCAATCGCCACACACTGCTCAAAATTTTCCTCAGCTGCCGCATATTCACCTGCACCCAGCTTCGACAATCCCATCAGATAATAACAATGCGCCTTGTTTTTCTCTGTCAGATCATCCTCAAAAATCAGGAAATCCGGCAACGATACCGCAAAGAAATCATCCTCCACCTGATCGTACAGATGACGTTCTCCGTAATCCTGCAATTTATTCAGGCAGGCATGATAACGTTTCATCTGATTCAGCTTTTTGCTCGCCAATGCCTGATACAATATCATATCTGCCGGCTGATCATAGTAGTACATTGCCCCCGCTGGTTCATTATCACCGATCTGTGCCAACTCAAAATACTTCTGTGCCTCTTCCTGACGATTCAGCTGTTCCTGAACTACGCCAAGTTCATAATAAATATCATTATCCTTGGTACCTTCCAGACGTCCCTCACCCAGATTCTCCGGATACTGCAGCGCCTGTTTCAACAGCTGCTCCGCATGTTCATAATCATTCTGATGCATTGCTTCTCTTGCCAGCGTCGTCAGTGCAATCTTATACTGTCCGGAAATCCGGCCTTCTGCACCTTCCCATGGACGGAAAGAATGGCTCATGATCAGATCATACGCTTTCTGTGGCTCACCATTCAGATTATAAAGAGTTACCCACTCCAGCATCGCATCATCCCGCTCTCTGACCAGTATTTCTCGCGCTTCGTACTGTTTCAAACGTTCTGCAAACGTTACACCAAGTTTCTTATATAACTGATCTAATTCCAAAAATACACGGCTGTCTGTTCCGTCCAGTGCAAAGGCCTGCTCCAGTTCTTTGCGGGCAGCTTCCGCATCATGGCGTTTATTATAGTAAGCGATAGCCAGATTTCTGTGTGCCGTCGGATACGTATCATCCAGTATTACCGACTGTTCCCAGAGTGTAATGGCGCGGTCATACTGCAATTTATCATAATACAAATTGCCCAAATAATAATATGATTTTGCACCCTTTGCATTTGATGTGATTGCATGCTCTAATACTGCAATGTCCTCCAGTTTATTCGGGAAACAGTAATCCGGTACACACTGCTCTGCCTTTTCGTACAATGCCTTTACTATACCTTTGCTGTTTTCTACACCGACATTCTTGCACACTTTTTTTGCTGCAACTCCATTATTTTCTCCATTCATATTCGGATATTCATCTGTCTGGTATGATTTTTTCTCTTCATCAGAATTTCCAAACATATTTACCTGTTCATCAGCAAATCCTTCCAGTTTCTGCTGATAATATGCCTGATAGTAATAAATCATCGGCTGCTCCACAGGGCAGGATTTCAATATGCAAATTGCCTCTTTCAAGCAACCATACTCCGCATAATCTCTTGCCGTCTGCAAATAAGTTTCATAAAAGCCTCTGCTTCGCTCCTGAAATACCTTTTCTGCAGAGTAATTTTTTCCTTCATCTTTTCTAAACTGGTTTTCTTTTACTGTTGGTATGTGATTTTCGCTTAATGAAACATTACTTTCTTTTAATGAATCACTACTTTCTGCCACTGAAATATCAACTGCATCTTTTTCAACAAAAACATTCTCAAACAATGTCACATAATCAAAAGCATCTAATTCCAGATTTTCCACTCTCCACTTTTCTGCTGCTTTCACACGATTTAACTTCCGCAGCAAAACAGCTTTCAATCCTCTTGCCTTGACATTATGACTGTTTTTCACCAGACCGCGCTCTACAAGTTCCAACGCCTGCTCGTATTCCCCATCTTCGCACGCGATGCAGGCCAGATAATAATAGGACATTTCCTGCTGCGCATTCGTCCATGCCGCCTTATAAAAAGCATCATATGCTTCCTCTTTTCTGTCCTGATAAAACAGCACCAGTCCCAGATTATAATACGGCTCGCTGTCATAAGGATTTGGACTCCGCCAAGTCAGACGTTTGATTGCCGCACGGAAATATTTTTCTGCTTCTGCAAACTGTCCCCGTCGCATCAGAAGCATACCGTAGGCCTGATTGATCCGAATATCCCCCGGATCTCGTTTTAATCCTTCCAAATAATATGGATCCGGTCTCCAGGTCGCATGACGATGCTGCTCGATATGCTGTGCCGTTAAAAGCAGTTCTTCATTTGTCAAAATTTCTTCCGGCTTCTTTGCTACCTCCGCCGGCTCACCAAGCTTTGGAATCGTTTCTTCTTCCGGTTCATATGCCACCAGCAGTCTGCCATATCCATAAACTGCCACCTTCAGTTCCTGCATTTTTTTCGCTGACACTGGAATAATTTTTTCGTAAGTATCCACCGGAGACAGTTTTGTCTGTTTCCGGAAGATTTCTGTGCCCTTCTGTTCCAATACGATTTCTGCATCCGCATATTCTTCTGTTGCATACACAACGATTTTTGCGCCTGTCTCTGTCAATTCAAGATTCACTGCCGCATGAATGGAAGCATTTTTTACTGCTCCTACTTTTTTGTATGGCATAAAATACTGGGTAAATACTTTTTCTTCAAATGGTTTTAACCAACTGAAATCTGGCTGATTTTCTGTGTATACACCTGTCATCAGCTCGATGTACGGACCATCCTCATCCGTCAGATTGCGGTCCCAGGCTTTTCCGAATTCACCACAGCCCCAGGTCCACTGCTTTTTGCCCGGTGAAAAATGATGATCTGCCACATGGAGCAGTCCGGCTTCTTTTTTGTAATCATAACCACCCACGAAATCATATTTCGATGTTTCTGCCATGTAAGAGGTCGGAACCGGAATATTTTTGTATCGGGAAATGTCAACGCCTTCACTGTAGTCGTGTTTATAATACTCTCCTTTTGCAATCGGGAATCTTGAAACGGCACGTTTTCCATGATCATACACGGTATGTACATCTGGTGGAAAAATCGACTGCGTGTATTCATTGACGGAAACCGCCGGATTTGCCCACCACAAAAATGTCTGTGGCAGCGGTGTCCGGTTGTAAAGCTGTCCCCGAATTTCAATATAAGCTTTTCCCGGGTACAACGTAAAGGAAGTCAGCACTTTTGTGCCATACATCTGATCCACATCACCCACCAGCAGCGTCACACTGCCATCCTCATGGGTTTCCACCAGATGATCCACCGGCATGTAGGTCGTTGGGCGGTGATGCTGCGGCCAGTTAAATTCAATGCCACCGGAAATCCACGGACCGGCAAGTCCCACCAGCGCCGGTTTGATCACATGGTTATAATATACGAAATCGTAATCATTTGTTTTGTCGTATGCGCGCTGGATTCGTCCACCAAGTTCCGGCAAGATCATAACCTTCAGATATTCATTTTCCAGATATACTGCGTGCCAGATCTTATCTTTCTTTTCATGACTGATTTTTTCTGTGGTCGGATACGGATATACTTTTCCCGAACTTCCCTGATATACTCGTTTTTCCAAAAACATCGGATTTTTGTCCGGTGCACCGATCTCATAAGTTGGAATTACCACATCTTCTTCCCAGATTTTTGCACTGTTTGTCGCTTCCATATTTTCCCATCCTTTCTGATTGCTTCTCCTGTTATTGTTTCTGTGTAAATTCACTTTTTTGCTCTTTTGGATTATCTGTCCCATAATTCTTAGCTTTTTTGTTATGAGCAAATTTTAAAAGTGCATTTCTAATATTCCTCTAATCATTATCAATTTCTTGCTCTCATTATATTCCATGCAGTTCCTGTTTTCATTCGATTTAATTGCTGATTTATTGTAAAAAATTGCTTTTGACATAAGTAAAAAAAACACGTATACTTACAGTAATTGTAAAAATTTTAAATCGATACAAAATCATTATTTAACAATATAGTTTTTCAAAAACTTTTACATATTTCTAAATTTCAAATACTCAGGAGGTCCTTATGATATCTTACGAAGCGCACGTTCTGCCAAATTCCGATTACTATGTATATACACCAAGTACACTGGCAAAAAAACTGTTTTTCTACCCAATTTGTACCGGTTCCTTCCGCTACGAAAGCGGCTATCGACTGGAGCGGGATTCTTACGACAGTTTTTTGCTGATGTATATTTTAAAAGGAACCTGTTTTGTAACCGTTACTGGACAGACATTGCAGGCAACATCAGATCAGCTTGTCTTTCTGGATTGCTATGCGCCGCATGCCTACGGTACAGATTCCGGTTTTGAAGCCCTCTGGCTGCATTTTGATGGTCCGATGGCACGTACCTATTACGAAACAATTGTGTCCGAAAAAGGAGCTCTGCTCTATCCCGCCAATCCGGATGCCATTCGCAGATATCTATATGAAATCTATGATACCTTCCGCAGTCGCGCACCAATCACAGAGGATCAGATTTCCGACACGATCACCCATATTCTGACCGATTTGTTAACCGCAGAAAACACTCAGCAGACCATCAGGAAAACACAGACTGGTGTGTCAGAAGCCATTTCACATATCAACAAGTATTTTTATAAATCCATTACCCTTCAGGAGTTAGCGGACATTGCGGCATTGAGTCCATACTATTTTTCCCGTGTGTTTACAAAAGAAACAGGTATGACACCTCACAAATATCTCATTACCACTCGCATGGCCAATGCAAAATTTTTATTGAAAACAAGCCAGATGTCGGTGAAAGAAATCGCATTTCGCTCCGGTTTTTCGGATGAAAGTGGATTTTGTACTGCATTTAAGAAACAGGAAGGTGTCACCCCAAATGAATATCGTAATACTGTTTGTTAACATTCCCTGTTATTATCTTTTCTAATGTTAACCAAAAATATTTTTATAGGTTGACAATTAACTTCATTCTGATTATACTAAGCAACAGAATCATACATTTCAAAGGAAAACATTGGCAATGCTGACTGAACACATTGTTTCATTATGACTTGTCTTTCACATTACCCTGTGATTTCTCATTGAAATGACATTCAGAATATGATCCTATATGCAAGAATGGAGAACTAATTATGAATATCACTGAACTTACCAAAGAAATTATTAACGGACGCCGTCTGACCCGTGATGACAACCTGTCCTTTTTTGAAACTGCAGATCTTGATGAACTGGCTGCCGGCGCAAATGAAATCCGACAGGCATTATGCGGAAACGCCGTAGATCTGTGTACCATCATCAACGGCCGTGCCGGAAAATGTTCGGAAAACTGCAAATTCTGTGCGCAGTCATCCTTTCACCACACTTCCTGTGAAACTTATGGCATGTTAGACACCGATGTCGTTCTCGCAGACTGCCGTGCCAGAGAAGCAGCCGGCGTACATGCATACTCTATCGTTACTGCCGGAAGAACTGTGGAAGGCGAAGACCTGGAAAAACTGATCCACACTTATGAAGAATTACGCAAAAACAGTAAACTTCGTCTGTGTGCGTCTCATGGATTACTTGCACCGGAAGCATTTTTCCGTCTGAGAGATGCAGGTGTCACCATGTATCATGCAAACATTGAAACATCCCACCGCAATTTTCCAAATATCTGTACCACACATACTTACGATGATAAAATCCGTGAGATCAAACTGGCACAGGCAGCTGGACTGGCAGTCTGTTCCGGTGGCATTATCGGCATGGGTGAAACATTTGCTGACCGCTTGGATATGGCAATATCTTTATCAGAGCTTGGCATTGTATCCATCCCGATCAACGCACTGATTCCGGTTCCGGGAACTCCATTTGCTGAACTTCCACCACTGACCGAAGATGAGATTATCCGTGCAGTTGCAATGTTCCGCTACCTGAATCCGGATGCATATATCCGAATGGCAGCAGGACGCAGTTATTTCAAAGACGGTGGACGCCGGTTGTTTGAAGCAGGTGTCAACGCCACCATCACCGGTGATATGCTTACCACTGTCGGAAATAACACCAAACAGGATCAGGAAATGCTTACCGATATGGGATTTCAATTATAAGAAAATATTAGAATCCAGTTAAATCAAGTACATCTTTCGTTTCAATTATGCAATAAAAAAGCATATGTAAAATGATAAACAAAGATTGACTTGTTTATAAAACAAACTGATTCCACAACAAAAATACATATAATATGGAGAATGATTTATGAACAACACAGCAACAAAAACAAACTCAAAATTTACGATTCAACAGATTGCCATGATCGCAGTCATGACCGCAGTAACTTGCGTACTGGCACCACTTTCTATTCCAATTGGTCCGGTGCCGATTTCACTTACCAACCTTGTTATTTATTTTTCACTGTTCATTCTGGGAACGAAAAAAGGAACCATCAGCTACCTGATCTATCTTCTGATCGGTCTGGTTGGAATCCCTGTATTTTCCAGCTTTACCAGTGGTCCTGGCAAACTTTTTGGACCAACCGGCGGATATCTGATCGGCTTTATCCCGCTGGCCCTGATCGCAGGTTTCTTTATCGATCATTTTCGTAACAAAAAAGTGCTCTGCTTCCTTGGCATGATTCTTGGAACAGCTGTATGTTATGCACTTGGAACTGCATGGCTTGCTGTTCAGGCACACATGGGATTTCAGGCAGCACTAATGGCAGGGGTTATTCCATTCCTGCCGGGTGATTTTATTAAAATGATCCTTGCACTGCTGATTGCACCGCAGATTCGCAAACAGTTGGACGCTGCAGGACTTGCACGTTAATACACCCGCCTCAAATAATTGTCATTAAATTATTTTAACCTCATACAACTTATTATTCCGGTTCAAAGAGAAGTCCCTTGCTTCAATTGTATAAAGCAAGGGACTTCTTCCGTTTGATTAACAAAAGACCTGCAAATCTTCTTTCGAAGACTTACAGGTCTTTAAATTCATTTTCATCATACGAACTGTCTGATTATGGTCTATGATACTTATTTTGCGTAATCTGTTACACGGCTTTCACGGATAACATTTACTTTGATCTGACCCGGATATTCCAACTCAGCCTCAATCTGTTTTGAAACGTCTCTGGCCAGAAGTACCATATCTGCATCACTGATCTGCTCAGGTACAACCATAATACGAACTTCTCTGCCCGCCTGAACTGCAAAAGATTTGTCTACTCCTTTGAAACTGTTTGTGATATCTTCCAGTTTCTTTAATCTGTTTGAATATGTTTCCAGTGTTTCTCGACGTGCACCCGGTCTTGCTGCCGAAATAGTATCAGCGGCCTGTACCAGACATGCAATCAAGCTCTCTGGCTCAACATCGCCATGGTGAGCTTCTACTGCATTAATAACAGTAGGTGACTCTTTGAACTTTCTGCAAAGCTCAACGCCCAACTGGATGTGAGAACCTTCCATCTCGTGGTCAACAGATTTACCAATATCATGCAAAAGACCTGCACGTTTGGCAATTCTGACATCCACACCGATTTCTGCAGCAAGCAGTCCGCTTAACTGTGCTACTTCGATGGAATGTTTTAATGCATTCTGACCATAGCTGGTACGGAATTTCATACGACCAAGAAGACGTACCAGTTCCGGATGAATGCCATGTACACCTACTTCAAGTGTAGCGGCCTCACCTTCCTCACGGATCATACTCTCTACTTCTTTCTGTGCTTTCTCTACCATCTCTTCGATTCTGGCCGGATGGATACGTCCATCTACGATCAGTTTCTCAAGAGCGATACGTGCTACCTCACGACGGATTGGATCAAAACCGGACAGGATAACTGCTTCCGGTGTATCATCAATGATCAGATCTACACCTGTCATCGTCTCAAGGGTACGGATATTACGACCCTCACGACCAATGATACGTCCTTTCATCTCATCATTTGGAAGCTGCACAACAGAAATTGTAGTTTCGGCAACATGATCGGCTGCGCATTTCTGAATTGCATTTACTACGTATTCTTTCGCTTTCTTTCCAGCCTCTTCCTTTGCCTGATGCTCCATTTCCTTGATCAACTTTGCAGTGTCCAGTTTCACATCTTCTTCAACTGTTTTCAGGAGATATTCTTTTGCCTGTTCAGAGGTGAGTCCTGAAATTCGCTCCAGTTCCTGTATGCGTTCTTCATTCAGCTTGGCAACTTCTGCTTTCTGTCGCTTAATCTCTTCTTCTTTTGCCGCAAAACTCTGCTCACGTCGTTCGATTGCTTCCAGTTTTTTATCCAGATTAGCCTCTTTCTGTTCTACACGACGCTCATTACGCTGAATCTCAGATCTGCGGTCTTTGATCTCTTTGTCAAGTTCATTCTTTGTCTTAATTGACTCTTCCTTGACTTCAAGCAAAGCCTCGCGTTTCTTTGTCTCAGCAGATTTCACAGCTTCATCGATAATTGCTCTCGCACGATCCTCTGCGCTTCCGATTTTCTCATCAGAGACTTTCTTAAAATGCGCATTAGATACCACATAAGTAAGCAAGATTGCAACTACAGCAGTAATTACCACCGCAATGATAATCTGCACCACAGGAGCACCTCCTTATTTAATTTTCATTGTACATATAACAATTTATATCTGGTATTATGTCATAAATTACAACTATTAAATTTTATACTTTTTTGTGCTTTCTGTCAAGCAAATAATACTAACCGGGGCACTAAACTGTATACAATCCATAACCGTTCGACACAAAAATCCTTTCCATTTCAAGAGAACAATTTACCCAATGATACTTATATCCACCGATATATGTAAATTTCCGACTTTATCTAACTATAAAGCAACAAAATCCGAAAACTTCCTTCATTTAATCAGATCCCCATCCGACGCCGGATAGCCTCAGACCGGAAACCACGCCGCATCAGATACTGGTAAATCCTCTGTTTTTCCTTCTGATCCATTGATTCTGCATCATAATGTTTCTTCTCCAGCAGACGATCGATCAGCTGTTCTTCTTCACCGGAATATTCATCTTCCAAGGCCTGTTCGATCAGATCTGACGCGACACCGCGCTCATACAGCTTCATTTTCAACTGCAGGCGGCTCTTTTCCGTCTGATGATATCGGATGTATGTGCAGGCATAACGATAATCATCCACATAATGGAAAGATTTCACATAATCAATGGCACACTGCACAATTTCTTCCGGATAACCGTTCTCCTGCAGTTTCTGACGCAGCTGATACTCCGTCCGTTCCATTCTCTGTAAAATATATAACGCACGGCGTTTCGCCCGTTTCTCCAGAATCTCTGTACAGATTTCATTCCACTCCTGGTCAGACAGCGTGCCGCCCTCCGTCATGCAATACTTCGCTGCTTCTTTTTCATAAATGGGAAAGGAAAGCCCTCCCTCTAATCGAACGGTAAGCTTTCCCTTTTTTCCTCTGGTAATCTCCTGTATCTGCATTACTCTGCGTCAGTCTGTGCAGCGGTTTCCACAGAAACATCTGCTGCAGCTCCTTCTGCAGTTTCTTCTCCATCCAGATGATAGTATGCACGTACCTTTGCTTCAATCTCCTGGCAGATTTCCGGATTCTCTTTCAGGAATTTCTTGGCGTTCTCACGTCCCTGACCGATCTTCTCGCCGTTGTATGCATACCATGCGCCTGATTTATTGACCACGTCTGTATTTGCCGCCAGATCAAGGATATCGCCCTCTCTGGAGATTCCCTGTCCGAATACGATATCAAACTCTGCCTCTTTGAATGGCGGAGCAATCTTATTCTTAACAACTTTGATACGTGTATGGTTTCCAAGGATCTCACCGGCCTGTTTTAACGCTTCTACACGACGTACATCCAGACGGATCGAAGAATAGAATTTCAACGCACGTCCACCGGTTGTCACCTCCGGATTTCCGAACATGACACCAACCTTCTCACGCAGCTGGTTGATGAAAATAACGATACAGTTTGATTTACTGATCACAGCGGTCAGTTTACGCAGCGCCTGTGACATCAGACGCGCCTGCAGACCCACGTGGGAATCACCCATATCGCCCTCGATCTCCGCCTTCGGAACCAGTGCTGCAACAGAGTCCACGATTACGATATCCACCGCACCGGAACGAACCATTGTCTCTGTGATCTCCAGGGCCTGCTCTCCGTTATCCGGCTGGGAAATATAAAGGTTATCAATGTCTACACCGATATTCTTTGCATAAGCCGGATCAAGGGCATGCTCTGCATCGATAAATCCTGCGATACCACCACGTTTCTGTACCTCAGCTACCATATGTAACGCTACCGTTGTCTTACCACTGGATTCCGGTCCGTACACCTCAATAATACGTCCTCTCGGCACACCGCCAAGTCCCAGTGCGATATCAAGGCTTAAGCATCCGGTCGGAACTGTCTCCACATTCATATGGACACTTGGATCTCCCAGTTTCATAACGGATCCTTTTCCATACTGCTTCTCAATATGTGCGATTGCTTCGTCCAGCGCTTTTAATTTTGCTTCTTTCTGAACTTCCATTTTATCATTTTTTGCCATACGTTTGTTTCTCTCCTTATCTGAACAGCCTGCGTTCCTGTTACATTTCTTCGAAAAAGTTTATCATCAGTTGCAAATAATCATTTCTGGCTAATCATCAGCCACACCCATACTTACATCTGATCATGAACATTGCTCACATTCATTACCTGTCTTTCTTCAAAGTGAACATTTGTTCGCATCTGTTCCTATCATATTATAAATACCTTCAAAAGTCAATCCCGATTATAACATTCTGCCGGGTTCCTGTCACTTAGAAAAAATCGGCAATTTCCCACATCTGTTTTAACTACTATGTACAAACAAAAACTGTCCGGCCTAATACCGGACAGCAATTTTTTTCAATGTATATCAGTGACTGAATGCAAAATTCTATGCAAGTGCTTTCTGAAGTTCCTCCTCGTTCTGTAATCCAACGGCACGGTAAGTAACCTCACCGTTTTTGATCACAAGAATGGTTGGGATACTTGCCACCTCAAACTCCCGTGCAAGTTCCATCTGCTCGTCCACATTTACCTTGCCAAATACTGCAGTATCTGCATTTTTTTCAGCAAACGTATGGAAGATCGGAGCCTGCATCTGGCATGGTCCACACCAGGTTGCCCAGAAATCAAGCATTACCGGTTTCTCACTGTTTAATACTTTCTCGTCAAAATTTTCAACTGTAACTTCCAGAATTTCCATTTTATTTTCCTCCGTAATGAAAGCAGTATTTCTATATACACAAAGCATATGATTACTGCAAAACCACTTCCGGTTCATAACATTTTATCTATGCATTTCCGAAAGCAAATTAATTAGTACCAAACTCAGACAGCACCAGACCTTCGTTTCGATCCAGTGTCATGCCAACACTCCATGCATTCACAAAGAGTAACAGCGGATTACCCTTCAGATCCTTGATCTTCTTCATATCAGAAGTACCACTTAAATGATCCAGGTCAATATCCTTATTTTCAATCCAGCGAATGTGCTCATACGGCAGATTCTCCAGACGAATCTCTACATTATACTCATTTTCCAGACGGAATTTCAATACGTCAAACTGCAGGACACCGACAACGCCGACAATGATCTCCTCCATACCGGTATTGTACTCCTGGAAAATCTGAATCGCACCTTCCTGTGCAATCTGGGAAATACCTTTGACAAACTGCTTACGCTTCATAGTATCTAACTGACGCACTCTTGCAAAATGCTCCGGTGCGAAAGTCGGAATTCCCTCGAAAGCAAATTTATCCTTTGCCGTGGTCAGTGTATCTCCGATGGAGAAAATACCCGGGTCGAAGACACCGATAATATCGCCGGCATACGCTTCCTCTACAATCTTACGCTCCTGCGCCATCAGCTGCTGCGGCTGAGAAAGCTTCAGCTGCTTGTTGCCCTGTACATGGAACACTTCCATACCTGCCTTAAACTGTCCGGAACAGATACGCATAAATGCAATTCTGTCGCGGTGTGCTTTGTTCATATTTGCCTGGATTTTAAATACAAAGGCACTGAAATCCTCAGAAAACGGATCAATCTCACCTTTGTTTGACATTCTCGGCAATGGAGAAGTGGTCATCTGCAGGAAATGCTGCAAAAATGTCTCCACACCAAAGTTGGTCAGCGCAGATCCGAAAAATACCGGTGACAGCTGTCCTTTGGACACCAGATCCATGTCAAATTCAGCACTGGCACCGTCTAACAGCTCGATTTCTTCCTCTAACTGCTCTTTATAGTCTTCCCCGATTTCTGCCAGCAATTCCTCAGAATCCAGATCAAACTCTTTTTCCTCGCCCTCTTTGGTTCCTTTTAACGTATCAGAGAATGTCATGACTTTCTTTGTATTTCTGTCATACACACCCTTGAAGTTTTTACCGGAACCGATCGGCCAATTGATCGGGCAGGTTGCAATTCCAAGCTCCTTCTCGATCTCATCTAACAGGTCAAATGGATCGTTGGAATCTCTGTCCATCTTATTGATAAAGGTAAAAATCGGGATATGGCGCATCACACATACTTTAAACAGCTTACGTGTCTGTGCCTCTACACCTTTGGAACCATCAATAACCATGACCGCAGAATCTGCTGCCATCAAAGTACGGTACGTGTCCTCGGAGAAGTCCTGATGTCCCGGTGTATCCAGAATGTTAATGCAAAATCCGTCATACTCAAACTGAAGTACAGATGATGTAACGGAAATACCTCTCTGTTTCTCAATTTCCATCCAGTCAGAAACTGCATGACGTGCGGTTGCTTTTCCCTTTACGGAACCTGCAAGGTTGATCGCACCTCCGTATAACAGAAATTTCTCTGTCAGTGTTGTTTTTCCGGCATCCGGATGGGAAATGATCGCGAATGTCCTTCTTTTTTCTATTTCCTTGTGTAAATCAGCCAAATTTAGCCCTCCAACTTGTCTTTGTCTTATCTTTCATAGCAAGATTTTTTAATGCATTATATTTATTCAAGAATGCTCTCGACATTCTTGCTGCGGAATGCGCTTCATACAACGCATGATATATTCTTCTGCGCATTTCTGCAAATCTATAATATTCAATCTTTTCTATTGTAATAAAGGGAAAAACTTCTGTCAAGAGCCAACCGAATGGCATTTACAGCATACTCTCTCCCGCAATGTTTCCGGACAATCCAAAATAATCCAGCACGGTTGCGCCGATATCGGAAAAGCTGCCTCTGGTTCCCATATTTTTTCCATGTGGCAGATTTTTTCCATACATCACAAACGGTGTATACTCTCTGGAATGGTCTGTAGAAGGTGTTCCCGGATCACATCCGTGATCTGCCGTGAGCATCAGCACATCCTCCGGCTCCAGGGCAGACAAAATTTTCGGCAGCTGCTGATCAAAATAGGTCAGTGCTTTTGCATACCCCGGCACATCATTTCTATGGCCATAAAGCATATCAAAATCCACCAGATTCACAAAGCACAGACCGTTAAAATCACGTTCCATATATTCTAAGGTCTTTTCAATGCCATCTGCATTGTCCTGAGTCCGCACAAATTCCGTAATTCCTTTTCCTGCAAAAATATCATTGATCTTGCCGACACCGATCACATCATATTCTGCCTCTTTCAAAACATCCAGCATCGTATCCTGTGGCGGTTCCAGCGAAAAATCATGCCGTCTGGAGGTTCTGGTATACTTTCCGGAAGTGCCGATAAATGGTCGTGCAATCACTCTGCCGACCCCCAGATCTCCCTGCAGCATCTGACGCGCAATCTCGCAATCCCGATACAGCTCCTCCACCGGAACTACTTCTTCATGCGCCGCAATCTGGAACACAGAATCAGCAGATGTATAAACGATCAGCGCACCGGTTTGCATATGTTCATCTCCGTAATCCTGAATGACCTGTGTGCCGGAATACGGCTTATTGCACAACACCTTTCGTCCCACAGCCTTTGAAAATTTATCCAGCATTTCCTGTGGAAAACCATGTGGGAACGTCGGCATCGGCTTTTTGGAAATCAGGCCGGCAATCTCCCAGTGTCCGGTGGTCGTATCCTTTCCTGCGGACTGCTCCGTCATCCTTGCAAACACACCTTCCGGCGCTGCATACGGTGCCTTTGCTGTCACACCATCAATATTGAACAACCCCAGTTTTTCCATATTCGGCATGGAAAATTCCGGGCTCTTTGCCACAGTTCCAAGGGTGTTGCTGCCTTCATCCCCATAGTTTGCCGCATCCGGCATCTCACCAATACCAAAACTGTCCAGAACAATTAAAAATACACGTTTCATCTGTCGTTCCTCCTTGTCTGCGTTTTTTATCCTGTTACCCGAAAAAATATGTTTTTCTCCGGATATCCATTTGTCTACAGTATAGCACATTCTCTTACTTTCTGTTCAACAATCACTCTCATTAAGGCAATTTTTTCTTATCACTTTTTCTATTACTCTGCCCTGCTTTGACATTCGTAATTCACTATACTTTTTCACAACTTTTAATGCTCAAATAATACATTTCTATAGGACTAAATTCCCATATTTTTATAATCAGCTAAGCCTTTCATAAAATTTCATTTTTAACAATTATTGACTCAGTGGCGTAATCACAATATTTTCTGCTGAAATTCCGGTTTTCCTTTTTACAATATCCTCAACCTGCGCACGTTTCGCATCTGTGACATCGCCCATATTTAACACCACATCCGCTTCCTTGTCTGTGATACTGACTACTACATCAGAAAATCCTTTGGCTTCCAGCAAGATTTCTGCCGCATTTTCCCGCTCTGCCACATCTGTCATCTGGATCATAGAATCGATGGCATCCTGTTTCTGCGCTTCTGCTATGGAAGTATTATTGATAATTTCCAGTAATGTTTCTTTATTTTTGGAACGCACCTGCTCCCGGTTCAGTTTTACATCTGCCGCGAACGCCAGTCCCTGCGCATCTGCTGAAGTCTGTACCGTCTCTCCCGGATTCTGCACTTCTTCCGTATTTCCCTGATCTGTATCATTTTGCGTACTCTGATCTGTCTGATCTGTTCCGTTTTCTGTCTGCGCATCCGTTGCGCTGGCGGTCTGCGTATTATCTTCTGTATCCGTAAAAATCTCTCCCATCTGTCCGTCCTCTGAAATATCATATGTATTTTCCACATTGTCCCCTGCGGTCTGGATAGCCTCATTTTCTGCCACATTTGTCTTCGTATAGCTGATGTAGCCTGCCACAGCAATCATCAGAGCCAATGCGGTAATAATAATCTGATTTTTACGAAATATCTTTTTCAATTGGAATCTCCCTTCGTTTTCATTTTAACTATCTTTATTTTATGTGCATCCAGTCCAAATAATGCCTCCACTGCCTCAGAAATATTTTTTCTGACACCGGCATCTGCACCTCCTTCTGCCACGATCAGAACACCGTCAATTTTTGGCAGGATTTCTTTATTCACAAAAGGTATTTCGTTCCCGTCAGACTGAGAAAAAACCGTCGACTCACTGCTTTCCCGACTGCCGGAACTTCCCACTCCTGCTGTTCCTGTTGTTCCACCTGCAGAATCCTGCCCGGAACTTCCAGCGCCCGTATCCTGCCGCATCGTCACATCCTTTTCTACCACGGACTCTCCCTGATCCTGAAAGGTGATCATCACCTGTACCTTACCAACGCCATCCATTCCCTCTAAAATCTGTGCCAGACGCGTTTCCAGCGTTTTCTCATAATCAGATTCTCCCGATCCAGTTCCATTTGTCTGCGCAATTTCTGTTTGTGCATTTTGCCCTTTCGCTGTTTTCGAACTGCTCCTTCCCGTGGGCATGGCAACAACCAAAAGCAATACCCCCGCCAGAAATAAAATCAGCCACTGATCCTTTTTCATTTTTTTCCACTTTTTCTCTCGCAGGAACTCTTTCAGATTCATTATGCCTTATACACCTCCACCTGATCTGCAGATATGCCACAGGCCTGCGCCGTCTCCTCCTGCATGCGCAGCCTGCTCTGCTCACTGATAACCGTTGTCCATACGCTCACACGCTGAATTGAACCATCTTCTTCCGACAACTGCACCTCCACCTGCTGCACCGGACAGCCATTTGTCTCCCCCAGTTTTTCTATCATCTGTGTCACTGCATCCTTCGTCTGTTCCTCATAATAAGCCTTCTGCTGCCGTTCCATATAAGAAAAATCAAGTTGTCCGCTCTGCAACACATCTTCCTGCAAAAGTTCCTTCTCCAGCGTCTGCTCCCAGTTTTTCTGTCCCAAAATTGAAAACAGCGGACTCACAATGGTAAGTACAAACA
>Ga0129310_1001606_pt1 | contig 18995 bp, 17 predicted proteins | sample Go1ome_2_FD_94433 | JGI IMG/M metagenome (GOLD analysis project Ga0129310, IMG submission 94433) | Western lowland gorrila individual fecal microbial communities from Wisconsin, USA - Go1022A metagenome | ecosystem: Host-associated > Mammals > Digestive system > Large intestine > Fecal | place...
ACAGAACTTAAGGTGGTTGGCGGATATCTTTCCCCCGCCGCAGGCGGGGGAAAGATATCCTGCGATCAATTATCCTTTTGTTTACCGCATTTTCAGCCGGTGTGCTAAAGGGATAGTCATATTTTTAAATAATAAGTGAGGTAATATGGACATCACCGAAAAACTGCTTGCCGAAAAACGTGCAGGACACAGGGGCGGCATTTATAATAAAATGCAGGTGGATTTTGCCTACAACTCAAACCATATCGAGGGAAGCAGGCTTACCCATGACCAGACGAGGTATATCTACGAAACAAAAACAGTGGGTGTCACCGCAGAAAATACTGTGCGGGTCAATGATATAGTTGAAACTGTCAACCATTTCCGCTGTTTTGACCATATACTTGATACACTGGGCAGACCGCTTACCGAAGATTTTATAAAAGATCTGCACCGCAGGCTGAAAAACGGTGTCTTTGATGAATACGCGGTCATAGGCGAATATAAGCGAGAGCCGAATGAAGTCGGCGGTATGCTGACAGCTTCTCCCGAAGCTGTTTCAGACAAGATGCACGCTCTGCTTGACAGATACAGCGGCAGAAAACTCAGCCTTTATGATATAGCTGAGTTCCATGTAAGGTATGAACAGATACACCCTTTCTATGACGGCAACGGCAGAACGGGCAGACTGATAATTTTTAAACAGTGCCTTGAAAACGGCATCATACCTTTCTATATTGATGATAACGATAAAATGTTCTATTATATGGGCTTGAAGGAATGGCAGACTGAGGGCAGTGATGAGCGGCTGATAAATGTCTTCCTCGCCTCGCAGGAAAGCATGAAGGCAGTGCTTGACTATTTCAGGATAGACTATAGCAATTCAACTATTTAAATTCACAAAATCCAGTCGCAAAAGCTCGGCTCTATGGATTTTGTGACTGGATTTTGTCTGAATTTTAAGGCGGATTGCTATATGACAGGTCATATCTGACCTATAAGGATATAAAGGCTTCGGGCGCAAAGACCTGAGACATAGACGGAGAAAGTAAAATGGCAGTAATAAAAACCGAAGACCTCACCTACGTTTACGGTGACGGCACGCCCTTTCGCAAGGTCGCGGTAGACCATGTGAATTTAGAGATAGAAAAGGGCGACTTTGCGGGCGTGATAGGGCATACAGGCTCAGGAAAATCCACGCTGATACAGCATTTTAACGGACTGCTGAAACCAACGAGCGGTTCGGTGTATATAGACGGCGAACGCCTCTGGGACGACAAGGCGCGGCTCAGATCCATTCGCTTCAAGGTGGGGCTGGTGTTCCAGTACCCCGAATATCAGCTTTTTGAGGAAACGGTCTATAAGGATATCGCATTCGGTCCAAAGAATATGGGGCTTGATGAGGAAGAGATAGACCGCCGCATAAAAGAAACTGCAAAGCTGGTGGGACTTTCCGACAGCGTGATGCAGAAATCGCCTTTTGAACTTTCGGGCGGACAGAAGCGCCGCGTAGCTATCGCGGGCGTTATGGCTATGGAACCCGAAGTGCTTATCCTCGATGAACCTGCATCGGGTCTTGACCCGAAAGGACGCGAACAGATACTTGGTATGATAAAGGAGTACCATAAGGCTAAGGGCAATACCGTCCTGCTGGTATCACATTCGATGGAGGACATCGCCCGCAATGTCAATAAGATACTGGTCATGAACGACTCAAAGCTGTTCTGCTATGATGATACCGCAAAGGTGTTCCACCGTTCGGCTGAACTTGAAAAGATGGGTCTTGCTGTACCGCAGGTAACCCGCGTGTTCAGCCGCCTGAAAGCTATGGGCTTTGATATGGGCGAAGACGTTTATACAGTTAAATTCGGCAGCAGTCTGCTGCTTGACAAGCTGGGGAGGAAGAGCGCCAAGTGATAAAGGATATAACCATAGGACAATACTTTCCGGGTGATTCGGTGCTGCACCGCATGGATCCAAGGGTCAAGATACTGCTGACAGGCGTGTTCATAGTCATGCTGTTCGCGGCAAAAGGCATCGAGGGACTGGCTGTGGGCATACTGTTCACGGTCACGGCATTCCTCTTCTCGAAGATACCGCTGAAAATGATGGGCAAAAGCCTTAAGCCCATAGTGCCCATAGTGATATTCACGGCGGTGCTGAACCTGTTTTTCATACGCACAGGCAAGGTACTGTGGGAGTGGAAGATGATAAAGCTGACACAGGACGGCATCGATACATCGCTGTTCATGGTGATAAGGATAATCTGTCTGATATGCGGCAGTTCTCTGCTGACCTATACCACATCGCCCATAGACCTGACAGATGCCATAGAACGACTGCTGAGTCCCCTTAAAAAGATAAAAGTGCCTGTACATGAACTGGCAATGATGATGACCATAGCACTGAGATTTATCCCGACACTCATCGAAGAAACAGATAAGATAATGAGCGCCCAGAAAGCACGCGGCGCTGATATGGAAACAGGCAGCATACTGCAAAAAGCAAAGGCACTGATACCTGTGCTGATACCGCTGTTCGTGGCAAGTTTCCGCCATGCCGAAGAACTGGCACTGGCGATGGAATGCCGCTGCTATCACGGCGGCGAGGGCAGAACACGCATGAAACAGCTTAAAATGAGCATATCAGACCTGTGGGGAGCCTTGTTCTGCACAGTGTTCCTTGCAGGTGTTATCGTGGTAAATCATGTATTTGGTTAAGCTAAACTATACAATATGTATGAGAGGAGTGCAGTGGCTTGTCACAAGCGGCTGAAAATAAGTATTCACCGAAAAAGCTGATAAAAACCTTTGTATTTGCGGCAATACTTTTCTGGGTTGGCATACTTCCTACACTGATACTGTCAGGCGGCAGATATGTTATCGGAAGTGACTATAATGCACAGATGATTCCGTTCAGCATGCACTATTACGAAATTTTCCATAATGGCATGCCCGAATTTGACTGGAAAATGGACATGGGCATGGGTACTGTTCCCGGGTTTTCGTTTTATAACCTGTTCGGACCATATACTTTGCTGAGTCTTATTTTTCCTGCCGCATTTATGCCCTATCTGATAACACTGTTAAACGGAATAAAGTTTGGTGTTATGGCGCTGGGCGCACATCTTTATTCTGCAAGATATGTAAAAAAAGCCGATACTGCATTCATATGCGGCATGCTTTATGCGTTCTCAGGCTTTATGGTCACTAATTTGATATTCCATTTTATTGATATCATATCGCTGTTTCCACTGGTCATGTTTTGCTTTGACAGATTGCTGTATGAGCGAAGAGGTGTGGCTTTCGCGATAATGCTGGCAGTCACGGGAATGACCAATTACTATACATTTTTCAGTATATGTGTTTTCCTGCTGCTGTATTTTATGGTCAAGCTGTTCTGCAAGGAAATAAAGATCGATGCAAAGCTGTTCTCAATGCTCGCGCTGGAAACGCTCTGCGGAGTGCTTATGACAGCTGTCGTGCTTCTGCCTGCGGTAATGTCACTAAAAGGCAATAATCGAGCGGGTGACCTGATATTTGACCATAATCTGCTTGCTTATGAGGAATCGGGCACTGTACTGAGGATAATGCAGTCATTGTTCCTTCCGCCCGAACAGGGGTGCGGGCTGTTCTTCTCGCAATTTGAGCTGAATTTTTCCACCTGCACACTGTTCATACCGCTGTTTGGCATAATTGGTGCGGCAAGTGAGTTTTTACATAACAGAAAAAGCTGGTACAGCAGATTGATGGCAATATGTGCGGTAATAGCTGTAGTGCCGCTGTTAAACAGTGCTTTCTCGGCTTTCAATGCGCATTACTATGCACGCTGGTTCTTCATGCCCATACTGATAATGGTGATGATGACAGGCAGGTACACCGAAGATCTTGAGAACAGGGAGATAAAAACAGGCATTAAGATCTGGCTTGGTGCGTTGGCGATGTTCATTGCATATGCGGTGTACCTGATACTGAGTACCGAAACTTATAAAGATTATGTTTCGCTGTATACAGGGGTGCTGTCATATGCGCTGATATGCGCGGGTGCATTGTATGTGATAAGATACAGGGATAATAAAAGGCTGAACGCCAAAAATCTCAGCAGGATAGTCTGCGGCTTCTGTGCGGGGATACTGCTTTTCAATACGGTATCCGTATCAGCGACGATGCTTTGGGAAGATGCCGATATGGAATCGCTGATAAACTATAATGACGGCATCGCGCCTGATACCGAAGATGACAGCGAATTTTACCGAGTGATAGCAGATGTCACAAGGCTCACTGAATCAACAAATGTCCCGCTTTACTGGGGATATCCTCAGATGGAGTTGTTCAACAGCTGTGTTCCTGCTGAAACCACCGATTTTTATTCGAAACTCGATCAGGTCAGGGAACAGGGAGCTGTTTCAAAATATGATGAGCAGTATTCGCTGTATTCGCTTACTTCCGTTAAGTATGATATTCTCTGCAACGTGCCCAATCAGGGCGGCGTAGAGGTAGAGCCCGAACATGTAAAAATGCTTAGAAAAGGCTTTGAACTGAAAAATGTCTGCGGGCATTATGTGATATATGAGAATACAAATTTTGTACCGATGGGGTTTGCGTATGACTACTATCTACCCGAAACAGATTTCCCCGATGTAGTAGATGACGGGACTTATGATTCGGACGAGATAACAAGGCGTGAAAATCTGTGCATGAAGGCTGTGATGCTCGATGAAGAGCAGATAGAAAAATACAGTGGTATCATGCAGAAACTACCAGATGACTTGGCAGGCGATACAAGCTATGAAACTTATGTAAAAGACTGTCAGGCAAGGCGCGAAAGGGCAGCATATGAGTTTGTGCCCGATGAAAAGGGATTTACCTCAAAGATCAACGCCGTAAAGGACGAGCTTGTGTTCTATTCTGTCCCGTGGAACGATGGTTTTACCGCATATGTAGATGGTAATGAAACTGAGATAGAAAAAGTTTTCGGCGGGCTTTGTGCGGTGTTCGTACCGAAAGGCGATCACACCGTAAGATTTGATTACAGCACTCCCGGGCTGAGAACAGGTATGAAAATAAGTATCTGTGCATCGTCAGTGCTGGTGGTATATACTATGTGCTGTATCGTTTTTGGAGTAAGGAGAAGAAAGGGTAAGAAGTAATGGAGAATACATTCTATCCCGAACTGGGAATGACCGAAAAGGAGCTAATGAAAAAGCTGCCGTTCACAAAGGCGACAAACGGTGCTACGGGTGAAACTCTGGATTTCACATGGTACGGCAGGATACCTAAGGGCTGGCGCATAGCATTCGGTCTTGATATGCTGAAAGAAATGGCAGCAGAATATAAGAATTTCACGCGGCACGACAGAAAGAACTGGCGTGTAACAGGCGTTTTGGAAAAATACGGTGAACTGCGCATCTACACAGGTCTTACCACACCTAATATGGACGCTATACTTGAAAAGTACACCGCGCTCAGCCACAAGCGATGCGTTGACTGCGGCAGACCTTGCAAGCAGCGCGGCGATGGCTGGATATATACTATGTGTGATGACTGCTACGAAGCAATGGTCGAGCGTGAGGGTCACGGTGCGAACCTTTCAACACCGTTCTGACAGCCGACCGAAAAAGGAGAAAAGCTATGGGAATGCGTAAAGATATCAACATCAATATCAATAAAGATAAGAAACCGACTGTTGAACAACGAGTAGAAAAACTTGAAAAATATAAAGAGGAAGAACTGGAAAAGAAGATACAGATACTTGAAAGACGCATAAGAAAACTGGAAAAACGTGTAAACGGAGGTAGCGCAATGTCAAAGATACTGTCAGAGCTCATCGGTCAGGAGGTCGTACTGAACATCAGCCGTGAAGAGGTCAGGTGTAAGGTGCTGGATGTCGATGAGGACTGGATAAAAATACTTATTCCCGCTAAAAAGAATGGTATAGATGTTACCATCACAAAACCGATCACCGAGCTGAAAGAGATAACATATCTGCCGAAGGCAGCGCTTGATCTGATGGGATGAGAAACTTTAAAGTAACTTTAGCATACGACGGCAGCGGTTATCACGGCTGGCAGCGTCAGTCGAATGCACTGGCTGTGCAGGAGGTGGTGGAGAACGCTATCTTCAAGCTGACAGGCGAAAAAGTGGTGGTGCAGGGCTGTTCAAGAACAGATGCGGGTGTGCATGCAAGAATGTATGTGCTGAGTATGGAACTTGAAAGCACCATAACCCCGCGCGGGATACAGCTGGGACTCAATTCGTGGCTGCCCGATGATATAAGCGTCATCGGCTGTGAAGAGTGTGAAGCGGGCTTCCATGCGCGATACCACTGTAAGGGAAAAGAGTATGAGTATATCGTGCATAACAGCAGGATAAAGGATCCGTTCCTTAAGAACACCGCTTTCAGAAATACCTACCCGATAGACGAAGTGCTGCTGGACAAGGCGGCTAAGGACTATGTGGGTGAGCATGATTTCAAGGCGTTCTGCTCGACAGCCTGCGACAAGGAAATAACTGTGAGAACAATATATCGTTTTGATGTCAGGCGTGAGGGTGAACTGGTCATCTTCACTGTGGCAGGAAACGGATTTTTGTATAATATGGTCAGGATTATGGTGGGAACACTGCTTTTCATAAACGAGGGTAAGATAGCCGCAGACGCGATACCCCGCATCATTGAGTCGAAAGACCGCACAAAAGCAGGCAAAACTGTCCCGCCTCAGGGATTGTACCTGAACAAAGTTTATTATGATAAGGAACCTGAAGATTGAGTAAAAAGGGTAAGGGAAGAAACAGAAAGGCAAATGCCAATGTCGGCAAAAAACTGCGTGAAGCAAAAGCTAAGGCAGAAGAAACTTTAGAAGCTGCCGACGAACAGGAAGAAGATATCTCCGCCGAAGCTGCCGCAGAGGTACGTGAAGCGCCGCATAAAGAAGTGAAGACTGCTCCCGTAAAAAAGCACAGACAGTCTGCACCGAAGAAAAAGGCAGCACCCCCGCGTGATGCGGCTGAGATAGCCCGTGAGAGCATAAAGCATACGAGAACAGGCGGTATCCCCGATGAGAACGAACCGCCCCGCAGACGCAGAAGACCGGGCGGCAAGCGAAAAACGCCCACCGCTGAGGAGATACGTGAAGCAAGGGCGCGTGAAAAGAACAAGCGCCGCATACGTACAGCCGCAGCACTGGTAATAGTGGCGGCTTTTGCGCTGACAGCATATTTCACAAGACAAAGTTGGGTGCCTGCACTTGAAAAAGTGCTCAACCGCCCGAAAGAAACTATCGTCAATGACGGCGAGGTCAAAAAGGGCAATTTCCCGCTGAGTTTTGATGAAGGTTCGGTCAGCAGCATCGGCAGTACAGGCAGCTACCTGCTCTGCCTTGACAAGAACCAGCTTAAATTCTACGATGAGGACGGCAACGAAACAAATTCGTTCAGCCATAACTACGCTGACCCCGTTATGAAAGCCTCAGACAAGAGGGTGCTTCTCTACGATAAGGGCGGCAGTTCACTGATGGTGGTGGGCAGGAAGAGCGAGATGTTCTCAAAGGTCGTGAAGAACCGCATCATAATGGCAGAGATAGCAGAGAATAACAATGTGGCAGTCGTTACCTTAGATGAAAAGTATGCCGGCATACTGACAGTCTATGATGGCAACGGACGCGAGATATTCAAGTGGTCAAGCAGTTCATCGCTGATCAGCGTGACATTTGATGAAAGCGGTAACGGCTGCTTCGTCACTACCTATTCAAGCCGCGGCGGTACTCTCAGTTCAGTGGTGAGATATTTCAGCTTCGATACAGAAGAACCCGTTATGCAGAGCGAAGCGCTGCCCTGTCTGGCATTGCAGGCGATGGAAAATGATAACGGCGACTTCTGGGTGGCAGGTGATACCGCATTCTATAAGCTGGATAAGGACGGCAAGATAAGTTTCTGCTACAGCTATCAGGGCGGGCTGAAAGATTTCTCGCTAGGCCGCGAATGCGCGGCAGTTACTCTCAGCGGTGTCAGGCGGCGGTCAGCTGAACTGCTGATATTTGACAGCGACTCCGAGAAAACTGCTCCCGAATATACCGTCAGCACCGATGACGGTGATCCTGAAAGGATAAAGATAAGCGGTAACAAGATAATACTTCTTAAGGATAACAGCATAAACTGTTATGATGTCTATGGCAACCTCGCTGCCACCGCAGAGTGCAGTTCCGATTACAGCGATTTCGTCTATTTCGGAGATAATGTGTACTTCTGCGACCTGCGTGAGGTCAACAAGATATCCTTTACCACGTAAGGGGGGCGAGATATGGCATCTATAATATTTGATATCATCGTCCTCATAATACTGATAGTGACCTGTATAGTGGGCTATGTCAAAGGATTTCGCAAGTATTTCATAGGTATACTCGCAGCAGTCATCGCTACGGCGGCATCAGCCTTTGCATCTGACCATCTTGCAGGACCTGTCTATGACAGGTATATACGTGATGATGTAAAGGCGCATGTAACAAAAGCGATAGAAGATTTCGACCCGAAAAAAGTGGTCATGCAGAAACTTCGTGAACAGGGCTACGGCGAATTTGTTACCGAGCAGGAAGTTTCTGATATGATATCCCAGGGCGGCGACTACCTTGAAAATCTCAGCGGTCTGCTCAAGCAGAAAGGCGCTGACAGCAGCGAGATAGACCTCCTGCGGCAGAATATAGACGGATACTTCAACAGCGAACTGCCCGATACCATCAATAAGCAGCTTGATGAAACAGGGCTGACTCCCTACATCGACCGCGTGAGTATCCCGAAAGACCAGCTGCGCGAATGTGTCACCCGCGCAGCCACACAGAGCAAGGAAGATGCGGCGGACTACATCGTTGAAAAGGCGATAAAGCCCATACTCGTAGGCGTTGTCAGGACAGTCCTGTTCGCGGTGTGCTTCGCAGTGGTCATGCTGCTGCTTAAACTGGTGATATTCATTTCGGGCGTTACCGACACGATACCAGAAGTCAAGGCGGCAGACCGCTTTGCGGGACTGGTGCTTGGTGCGATAAAGGGTCTGCTGTACTGTGCGGTGATGGGCTGGGCGCTCAGCTTTTTCTGTACCGCCACCAAAAACAGCATGACGGTCTTCAACGCTGATATAGGCGGGAAGACATTCCTGTTCAGATATTTCTTTGACTTTTTCTATAAATGATATAAATAGTAAGCGAAAGGAGAATCAAGTATGATAAAATGTTCAAGATGCGGCAAAAGACCTGCGGTGGTATTCGTATCATCGGCAAACCCCAATGACCCTACAAAGGCAATGAAGAACGAGGGTCTGTGCCTTAGCTGCGCAAGAGAACTGAAAATACCTCAGGTAGAAGACTACATCAAGAAGATGGGTATTTCAGACGAGGACATCGAGGCAATGAACGATACCTTTGAAGACCTTGACGATGGCATGGATTTTGAGCCGGGCGGCAGCGGCACAATGCCTGATATACTGTCGAACCTCTTCGGCGGTATAAAGAATATGGCTGACAATCTGGAGAAGAACCTGACAGGCGGTGAGGGCTTTGGCGCTGTCAGACCCGACTCTTCATCAAGAAAGCGCGAGAAAGGCGAAGACCGCGCAAAAGAGCCTGTCGGCAGGAGCGGAAAGAAGCTGAAATTCCTCAACAACTACTGCACCAACCTTACCCAGAAAGCCCGTGACGGCGAACTTGACAACATCATTGGCAGAGAACGCGAGATATCGAGAGTCGAGCATATCCTGTCGAGAAGACAGAAGAACAACCCCTGCCTGATAGGTGAAGCCGGTGTCGGCAAGACCGCCATCGCTGAGGGCATCGCACAGAAGATAGTAAAGGGCGATGTGCCTTTCCACCTGGCAGACAAGGAGATATATCTGCTCGACCTGACTTCGCTGGTGGCAGGTACACAGTTCAGAGGTCAGTTTGAGAGCCGCTGTAAGAGCCTTGTGGAAGAGGTAAAGGCTGAGGGCAATATAATCCTGTTCATCGATGAGGTGCATACTCTCGTGGGCACAGGTGACTCCGAAGGCAGCATGAACGCCGCAAATATCCTTAAGCCCAGCCTGTCAAGGGGCGAGATACAGGTGATAGGTGCGACAACTTTTGCTGAGTACCGCAAGTATATCGAGAAGGACTCAGCCCTTGAAAGACGCTTCCAGCCCGTCACAGTCGGTGAACCCACTGTTGAGGACACCATCACCGTCCTTGAAGGCATAAGCAAGTACTACGAAGAGTACCACCGCGTACATGTCAGCAACGAATCGCTGAGAAAGTGCGCCATACTCTCCGAAAGATACATCAACGACCGTTTCCTGCCCGATAAAGCCATCGACCTGCTGGACGAAGCCTGCGCATGCGCAAGCATCAGGACTCCTGAGATAGGCGAGTACGACAAGCTGAAAAAGGAACTGAAAAAGCACATCGACAAGGCAGACGCACTCGAACAGGGAAGTGACCCCGATTATGAAGCCATCGCCCGCGAAAAGAGCGAGGTCAGCCGCATGCAGAAACAGCTTGATGACCTGAAAGAGAAGCTGGATCAGGTATATGTGACCGATGATGACATATCAAAGGTCATAGAACTGTGGACAGGTATACCCGCCAACAAGATCGCACAGAGCGAATTCAATAAGATCAGAAATCTGAAAGACGAGATGTCAAAGCGCATCATCGGTCAGGAAGAAGCTGTGGATAAGGTGGCTAAAGCTATCAAGCGCACCCGCGTGCAGCTTGACAAGCGCCGCCGCCCCGCATCGTTCATCTTTGTGGGACCTACAGGCGTGGGCAAGACCGAACTGGTAAAGGTGCTTGGCGAGTCACTGTTCGATGCCACCGAACCGCTGATAAGGATAGACATGTCCGAGTATATGGAGAAGCACAGCGTTTCCAAGCTGATCGGTTCGCCTCCCGGATATGTGGGCTTTGACGAGGCAGGTCAGCTGACCGAAAAGGTAAGGCGCAAGCCCTACAGCGTGGTGCTGTTCGATGAGATAGAAAAGGCGCACCCCGATGTCATGAACCTCCTTCTCCAGATACTTGACGAGGGCAGGCTGAACGACTCACAGGGAAGAAGTGTTTCTTTCGAGAATACCGTCATCGTCATGACCTCCAATGCGGGTGCCGCTGACAAGGATTCGGGCGTGGGCTTCAACAAGACCGCCACCGAGATAGCCGAAAACAAGGCTATGAAGGCTCTGCGTGAGTTCCTCAAGCCCGAATTTCTGGGCAGAGTTGACGAGATAGTAATGTTCAACCAGCTGACTAAGGAAGACTATGCTAAGATAGCCGCACTGATGCTGGACGAGATGAAAGCGCCGCTGTCCGAAAAGGCAGTCAAGCTGGAATACACCGATGATGCACTTAAGCTGATAGCTGAAAAGAGTCACGGCAACCGTCTGGGCGCAAGAGATATCCGCCGCGTTATCCGCACCGAGATAGAAGATAAAATTGCCGAAGTCATCATTGAGAAGGGCGAGGGCAGTATAACTCTCGTTAAAATAGCGGCTGACGGCGACAAGCTGACCGTCACCACCGAATGATATGCTTGACCCTCAGATAAGGGATAAGCTGTTCTTTGAAATCGAAACGACTTCCCCGAAGATACGCATTTTCGAGGAAGTCGTTATCGGTAAGTCGAGGTGTGATTTCTATGCCGTCACCGATAAGCTGACAGGCTACGAGATAAAAAGCGATGCCGACAGCTATGCACGCCTGCGCTCGCAGGTGAAAAGCTATGACAGCTTTTTTGATGAGAATTACCTTGTTGTCGGCAGAAGCCACCGCAAGTCTGCCGAAGCCCATATACCCGAATACTGGGGCGTTATAGTCGTTGATGAAGACAGCATAGAAACAGTCAGGTGCGCCCGCCCGAACCCAAAAGCAAAGTTGTCAAACCAGCTGAGGCTTCTATGGAAAAGGGAACTGTGGAACATTCTCGACAGGTTCAGCCTGCCGAAATATCGCAATTGCAGTCGGCAGTTCATAACAAAAAAACTGCTCGCCTGCATTGACGAACAGCTTTTAAAGCCTGAGATATGCCATGAACTCTTCGAGCGCGACTATGTCGAAGAGGGCTTTGTATGATATAGAAAAACCATCGCCGCTCAAGTGTGACGATGGTTTTTGTTTTATACGGCTATCCCGCCGACATACCACTAAAAAATGACACGGTTATGTCGGCGTGTAAGGCGGTGTGCCTCACAGCTTCTTTATACCCTTTACCTGAGCCGCTATCTTCGATACATCGGTGACATTCACCTTGCCGTCACCGTTCACATCAGCTTTTGACTTGCCCGCGCTGTCCAGCGACTTAACGCCCTTTACATGCGCCGCAGTCTTTGAAACATCGGTGACATTCACCTTGCCGTCACTGTTCACATCGCCTGCACCGCCGCTGCTTCCGCCTGCGTAAACGTAGTTCAGTCCGTTCTGCTTGACATAAGTTTCGCCCGCTGTGCCTGCTGTGACTCTGGCAGTGAAGTCGCTGACTTTCTGCGTGTTGATATCAAAGCCGATGGCATAATAGCCCACATTCTGCACACTTGCGGGTATGGTGAGCGATTTAAGACCGGTACATCCGCGAAATGCGCCGTCAGAGATATAGCACAGACCATCGGGAATGGTCACGCTTCTCAGTTTCGGGCAGTCATAGCACATCGACTGCGGTATGCTGTCCAGCTTTGAGGGCAGTACCAGCGTTTCGAGATCCTTACAGCCTGAGAAAAGTTCACTGCCCAGTACAGTCTGTGTACTCGGTATGGTGACATTCTTCAACGCAGTGTTCGCAAAGCATATCCTGCCAATATACATGATAGATGAAGGTATGTTTATGCAGCTGAGCTTAGTGCAGTCAAAGAAAGCCTGGTCTTCCAGTACCTCAACATTTTTGCTCATCTGCACTGATGTCAGTTCATAACAGCTGTAAAATGCGCCATCATGTATTATCTTAACGGTATCGGGTATAACTACTGTTTTCATGTTCTTATGGAACATAAATGCGTTCTCATCTATCTCGACCACTGTGTTGCCGAAGATCGTTTCGGGTATTACAATGTTCTCGGTATTGGGGCTGACACACTTTTTGATGGAGCATGTTCCGTTGCCAAATTCGTTTATAACGAATGCTCCTGTCGAATTTTCTGCATGTGCCACTATCGCACCGCTGTCCACTGCACATGGCAGATAAGCCGCCCCGCCGAATATTACAGTCAGTGCCAGTGTGAATGCCGCTATTCTCTTCATAAAAATGTTCCTTTCTTCTGACGGGAAACTTCCGTGACCAATTATCGTTTGTCTTTTTGAAAGCACAGCGGCGGTGACATCACCGCCGCTTGCTTTTTTTGCTGTTTTCTCCGTTTTCTTTTTCTCCACATAGTTCTTCCGCGACCGTTACAGCTTCTTTATACCCTTTACCTGAGCCGCTATCTTCGATACATCGGTGATATTCACCTTGCCGTCACCGTTCACATCAGACTTTGAAATGCCTGCACTGTCCAGCGACTTTATGCCCTTTACATGTGCCGCTATCTTTGAAACATCGGTGACATTCACCTTGCCGTCATCGTTGATATCGCCCTTTGTTTCAAACTCAGGTATGGGCTGACCCTCATAGTACACATAAGGCACCGAGAAGTTCTTTGCATATTCCTCAGCAGGGGAGTTCTGATAAACATACATCTTGAAACCCTCGATATTCTGTATGGTATCGCCGTTGTATCCAAAACCTACGGCATAGTCATCTATCGAAGCACCGGCAGGTACTAACAGTGCTTTCAGCGATGTGCAGTCTATAAATGCGTTTCCGCCTATCCTTTTAACACCCTCCGGGATATCGCATCTTGTAAGTGACGGGCACTTGTTGAATGTGTAGCCGGGCAGTTCTTCAAGACCCGCAGGCAGTTTAACATATCTGAGGTTCTTGCAGTCAGCGAATACCAGTGCTTCCATATCTGTTACAGAATCGGGCATGCTGACGCTCACAAGGCTGTCATCGCCCCAGAAGCACGAATTCTTCACAGTTGTGACGCTGTCAGGTATGCTGACATTGGTCAGCGAGTAGCAGAGGAAGAATGCGTGGTCGCCCAGTACCTTGACAGTGTCGGGAATGTTTACAGTGACAATACTGCGGTTAAGTGCGAAAGCACGTTCGCCTATCTCAGTCACGGTCTTGCCGCCCAGTGTCGAGGGTATCTTCACAGTTGCTTCACTGCCTGTGTAATTTTCTATCACCACAGTGCCGTCAGCCTTGACATTGTACTGGTAAGCACCCTCAGTGAACTCACCTGTTGCCGCGCTTGCAGTCAGTACAGCCCCCGCAGAAAACTCCTGCATCGGCAGATAAGCCGCACCGCCCAGCGTCATTACCAGCGCCGCCAGAATCGCTATCGTCTTTTTCATGTTATTCTCTCCTGTTCTGTATTATCGTATTATCGGCTTTTTCAGCCCACAACAAATATTATAGGATATTGCCGTAATTTTGTCAAGCAACAATATTAGCAATTTCGCAATAATTAGTGGCGATTTGAGTATTCTTTTTACAAAGAAACCATTATCGCAAGAATAATGCCTATATATAAGTTTTGTCCCGAAGCATGTTTTAGTGCTTCGGGACATTTTTATGCTCATATATATAGAAATATAATATGGTTATTTCTTTATTATAGTTTCATGTGGTTAATTGTCTTTTTTATACTGATTTTGGCGTTTTTGTCTTTGAAATGGATTGATAATCATAAGGAATTATATTTATTGTAATGTAGCGGATTAGGTGATTTAATCGTCATTATCATTAGTGTAGCCACTGCATTCATACTTATGTTCACAAAATTCGCATTCGCAATCATCAGTATAAATCCCTGTTTGCCAACAAATATCAGTTGGGTACATTGTCTTCACCTCCTTTCAAGTAAATATAATCTACTAAATGTAACAACTTTTGTGGTACGGAAACCTCGAATGTTTTTATTGTTCTTATTATGTGCCTTGTATCAGTCAAATCTCTCATCGATAACGCGGGCAGTCTTCTTCATGCTTCTCGGCAGAACGCCTATCTCTACCACCTTTACGATGGGTGTGAAGCCTATCCTGCTCTTGACCTTTTCAGCGATGCGCTTTGCAAGGTCTGCAAAATCCACATGACCGTTGGTTTCAACGTATATGCGCATGGTGTCCTTGCCGTCAAGGTGAGAAATGCGTATCTGGTATTCGCTTGATATCTCATCGAACTCAGCCAGAACTTCCTCAATCTGCGCGGGGAACACGTTAACGCCCTTTATCTTCATCATGTCGTCAGTTCTGCCCCTGATGGTGTCTATGCGGGGGAACTTTCTGCCGCAGGGACATTCGCCGGGTATTATCCTCGAAAGGTCGTGTGTGCGGTAGCGTATCAGCGGCGCACCCTCCTTGACCAGTGTGGTTATGACTATCTCGCCCCACTCGCCGTCAGGCAGGTTCTCACCTGTTTTTGGGTCGATTATCTCAAGATAGAGATAGTCGTTCCAGTAGTGCATGCCTGTGTTGTACTCGCAGTTTATGCCGATACCGGGACCGTATATCTCGGTCAGCCCATAGATGTCGTAAAGTTCGATGCCAAGTTCGTTGGAGATGCGCTCTCTCATCTTATCCGACCATCTCTCGGAACCGATAACGCCCTTTTTCAGGTGTATCTTGTCCTTTATGCCCCTCTTCTGTATCTCCTCAGCCAACAGCAGTGCATAGGAGGAAGTCGAGCAAAGCACAGTGGTTTCAAGTGCCTGCATCATTTCAAGCTGTTTCTCGGTGTTTCCTGGACCCATCGGCACAGCCATCGCGCCCAGCTTCTCACAGCCGTTCTGGAAGCCTATTCCCGCAGTCCACAGACCATAGCCGGGAGTTATCTGTATCCTGTCCTTTTTGGTGATGCCCGCAACTTCGTAGCATCTCTTGAACATCTCGCCCCAGTCGTCAACGTCCTTTGCGGTGTAGGGTATTATGACAGGCTTGCCTGTTGTACCTGATGAAGAGTGTATGCGTACTATCTCGTCCTCAGGCGCAGTCATCAGCCCCAGCGGGTAAGCATCTCTCAGATCCTTTTTCTCCGAGAAAGGCAGTTTTGCAAAATCTTCGGGCGAATTTACCTCGCTTATGCCTGCCTCTTCCAGCTTTTTGCCGTAAAAGCTGTTCGATGCGATCAGCGCCCTTATGCGGTCGTTGACCTGTTCCAGTTGTTTTTCGGTTATCTGCATGTTTATTCCTCCTTGATAAAGCGCGTAAAGCACTGCGCTGTAAGTTTCCTTATGTAATGGTGAGGTACAGCGGCATTCATCAGTTCACCACTGTCAACTCACCTTGAAACTAATTATAACACATATCTGCTCAGATAACAAGTGCCTGAGAAAATTTTTATGTGCGATACGCCTAAAAAAGTGAGGCGGGCAGTTGAAAAAAAGGCGGCAGAAAAGTTTTCCGCCGCCGCATTTATGATCTCACTTTTTCTGCGCACTTTCAAGTCTGCGCCAGTTGAAAAATCCGTATAGATCATTCATGAGGAACATCACAAAGCAAAACACCATCGGCATAGCCGACCTGTCCTCCCGTGATGCCCCGATCCAAAGCACAATAAGCACTATGTCGTTGGCGGAATACCCCAGTGCGTAATAAGGGCTTCGCAGAAAGGTCAGCCCCGAAGCCATAAAACTTGTGAATACCGAAACAGTGCTGAAAACAAGGTTTGCGTTGCCAAGCCACCTCAGCAGAAAGTATGCCCCCGCCGTCACTGCGGAAGAAAGCAAGGTCAGCAGTCCCAGTTTTTTAACGGTCATCGGTGCGACTTCCACCACTTTGCTTCCCTCGAAAGGGTGTTTGAGCCACGATACCACTGCCGCCGCCGCTATGGGTGCAGTCATGCCGAGATATGTGAGCATTTCGCCGTAGTAGCGGGCTTTGAGGGAGATCATGCCGTAAAACAGAGAAAATACCACCGTCAAAGCCTGCCCCGTCACCATTCCCTTAGCCACGAATATCAGAGCAGTCACCCCTATCAGCGAAGCCGCCAGTTCTGCCGCACCGCCGCCTGTCAGTGCATACGCTATGGCTATCACCGCCAGTGATGCCGCCCACAGCCCGCGCTCAAAGCCGCTCAGTGACCCAAAAGTTTCTTTTATCTTCATGTTATCACTCCTGTCAGAAAAAGCGCCCGCCCATGTATCTTCGGGCTCATTTACAGCTGATCGCTACAGAGCGCTGACCTGACGATACATGAACGGACGCACCGTTCCTCCCCGGTGGGAGATATTATTCTTTTATCAAATGTTGTAAAAATCCCCTGCGTTGGTCTTTCTGGCAACTATATCAGCAACAGTGATGTTATCCACCACATCGTTTATTGCCGCATATAGCTTTTCCCATATAAAAAGAGTGGGACAGCTTTCCGCCCTCTCACAGAGATTTTCATCAGTTTCAAGACAGGCTACAGGGGCAAGACTGCCCTCAGTCAGCCTGAGTATCATGCCGACAGTGTAATTCTCAGGCGGGTAAGCAAGCATATAACCGCCGCCCGCACCGCGTATGCTCCTCACATATCCTGCGCGGCTGAGTATCGATATTATCTGTTCAAGATATTTGTCGCTGATATTTTGCCTTTCAGCGATTACTTTTATCGGAACATATCCGTCCTGATGGTGTTCTGCAAGGTCTGTCATAAGTCTGAGTGCATATCTACCCTTAGTAGAGATCTTCATAGTGCCCTCCTGTTAAGTTTTTAGTAATCCTATGGCTGTACTATGACTTAATTATACCCTATTTTTCAGTGCTTGTCAAGGGCAGAATTTCATTCGCGGAAAATAATCGTTATATCGATCTGCCCGCAGACGAAAAGATGGAGGATATTCATTCTTTGTCAGAACTGCACATCTGTATGATCCTGAAGACTTCTAACCTCGCCTGTTTACAACAAATTCTCGCTGGTATAACGGCACTTGTTGTTATGTTACGTATGGATAGCTTTGATCATAAGATATCTTGATCTTCTTTTTCTTTCAGAAGATAGGCATTCAGCAGCTTTTCCATTATCTCGTCCTTTCGCTCGATAGATTTTTCACGGGCATCGAGTCGTTCATTGAGCCTGTGTATCTGTCCTTTGAGATGTGCAACATTTCTGTCGTAGGATGCTTTCTGCTCCTCAAATTTTATCATCATAAATTCGATAGTCTGATTTTTGTCGTGAATGATCTGTTTCAAAGCCGCTATATCATCAAGTCCGCTTGTATCACTATAGAGGTCTAGCAGTACATCAGCCAAAGGGGCAATGGAATCCTGGTATCTGAAATTATACTCCTCAGAGCCGTCTGAAAAAATACGTTTTATTGTTGCTTCAGATACGAATTTTCCCTTTTCTTCAAGAAGATCCATTATTTTTGATATAGATAATCCGTTTTCTGCTTTGACTTTTTTTAGTCTTTCGATTGTGGTTCTTTTAAGTTTTTCAATTTCCATGGATCAGTTTGCTCCTTTTTGGTGTATTTTGTGTATAAATAAGTTATACGCAAATTATACGAAAGATATACTGAAAATAGCTTGTTGAAAATTAATCGCTATGATACAATATTATATGGTTATCACGATGCCCAACACAATTCTATAGGTGATCTGAGTATCGCCATTTTAATTGGTGAGCTGAAGTGATAACCATTTAAATGTGATAAGCAGACTGATATACCATGCTGAGCCTGAACGTATGGTGGCTGATAATGATATGATTTTTTAATTATATCATTAAAAAGAAAATTTGTCAAATTTACAGATTTTGATTATTGAGAGGACTCAGAAAGTATCAGGCATATCACTGTCTGCTTTTTATATAATAATTGTGGTTATCCCGCTGACGCACCGTACCAAACAACCTTTCAGCGATAATTAACGTGATCCGCCCCACATTGTGCGTACAGCACAAAAAAGCCCCTATGGAAAATTAAATCAAACAATGAACTGGCTTCGCAATTCAAGCGGAGTCAGTTTTGTTTTAAGTTGAATTCGCTGGTGA
>Ga0129310_1001608_pt1 | contig 18974 bp, 22 predicted proteins | sample Go1ome_2_FD_94433 | JGI IMG/M metagenome (GOLD analysis project Ga0129310, IMG submission 94433) | Western lowland gorrila individual fecal microbial communities from Wisconsin, USA - Go1022A metagenome | ecosystem: Host-associated > Mammals > Digestive system > Large intestine > Fecal | place...
AGAGAGGTGTATGGCTTGGATAAAATGTTACGCGAGTAAACTCGCATAAGCGGTTCCCGCATTACCGGACAGACGGTTTCCCGTCTGCCGGATTTGCGGTGTTACCGCGCAGGAATATCCATTTGGAGCAATCAGCCCATTTTGCTGTTCCTCTCCATCCCCACGGACTGCCTTAATCATATAAGAACCAACATATCGACTAGATGGAACAATTTCCATAATTCTCGATTCTGCCTTTTGATTTGGTCTTGCCTTCCCAAGCCGTGCCAATAATGCTGCGGATGTGCCACCCATATCTCTCCAGATTGCTTCTGGGTATTTCTTTGTTCCCTGTTGTACAGCCTGTAATTCGGCATTTGCTTTCTGCTTCATGGTTCCAAACCGGATTGCATCGGTAAGCACCAGGAATTTAGGAATATCTACATAGATGGGAATAGAGCATATCGTCTTATTGTCGTTTCCATATACCACAAAATTGATCACCATTTTAGCCTCTTTTCCTTTTGCGGCAGGCTCGAACATACTTGACATAAATTCTACGAAACAATGTTGTGCATCAATGCGGCAAATTTGATCGGGCGTCTTATTCATTTTCATAGGAAAAACCTCCTTTTTTCGTGTTTTCTTTGTTCTTTAATTTAATAAAATTATATCAAAAAATTGTGTATTTGTCAATTTAAACCACGCAAAAATCGAACATTCTTTCGATTTGATAAAACAAAATTATCTCATATTTTTCGCTATTTTATGCCAATTTTCGTTATAAAAATTGGCGACATCTCGTACTATTATAAATGAAGAGAGGTGAATAGATTGAAAATCAAAATATCCGGAATTTTATTGATTGTCCTGTTCTTGTTTATTAGCCCCTGTCTTACCACCTATGCGCAAGAACAGATCATGGTCCGTTACGATTGCAATGGGGGCGAAGAGGTATCTCCGTCTGGGAAATTTGTTTCTACCGGAGATGTATATGGAGCATTGCCTATTCCGGTCCGGAAGGGCTGTAAGTTTTATGGGTGGAATACAAAAGCGAATGGGAAGGGGGATTATATCACCATTACTTCAACCGTTGCTCAAACAGAAGATCATGTCCTATATGCTATCTGGAAAAAGAATGGGAAGATTGTAAAGTCCAAACCGGCATCGAAGAAGGGGAGTGTGTCTTATAAGTGGTATGGAAATGGAACGATCCGAATTAAATTCCAGAAAGTGGCTGCGGCATCCGGTTATCAGATCAAGTATTCCACGTCAAAGAAGTTCAAGAAGAATCGGACGAAGATGCTTAAGGTGGTCGGGAATAATGAAATTATATATATTCATGGATTAAAAAAGGGAACCTATTATGTAAGAGTCCGGGCTTATCAGAAGCGTAACGGTAAGATTCGGTACGGAAAATGGAGTACGGCAAAGAAAATTAAGTCAAAATAAGGAGAAAAATGAGATGAGGAAAAGAAAAGTAGCAACATTGATAATAACTACGATGCTGTGCGCAACTCCTGTAGTTGCGGCATCTTCTATTTCTGTCAGTAAAACAGATTCCTGGCAGGATGATGATGGTACACATTATGAATATGAGATAAAGGATGAAAATTCTTCTTTTGCGGCATTTCCGAGGAGTGAGGATAAATCCCTTGAAAATTTTGTCATAACAAAATCGAATGTGCCGGAGGCTTCTCCTGAGTTGTTTCAATTTGGAACATATATTAACGCTTATGAGTCTCAATTGGGAGGATATGTCGATACGCAATATGCTATCTGGGGCGATGCATGGGCTGGATTAACTGATTACAGCAAGGATTGCTGGGAATTAAATCCTGTGAATGAGGATCGTGAGTCGAGTTTGACTTCCTATTCCCAGTACCTTACTCCAGTATCATCCAATTCTCCGGCTATCGTTGAATCAGCGGTGTCGACTAATCCAAATATCCGCATGGTTTCTCAAAATAGCTGTACCTATAGTGCGGATAAAACAATGGTTACGGTTGTTTCTAATAGCTCGGCGTCTTTTAGTGGACAGGCGTGGAATGATATAGGGACTTATCAGCGAAAGTACGGATGTAAGATTACTCCTGTATCTTTATATGCCAAAAACAACCGTACTATGACAGATATCACAAAAGCTGACGGAACCCAAATGTCTTATACATCCAATAGTCTTTCCTTGTCCTGGAAAACGCAGGGAAAGTATGGGGTTTCGGAAGAAAATCCTGTGATCGTGGTTTTCAGGGTAGATATGCCGCATACGGGATATATTCCAACGGTTTATACCGATCAGGGTTCATCTAATGTAATATACGGCAATAATCAGTTTATGGGGAATACTGCTTATTTTGCTTATCAGACCTATGCAAGTGCCTCTCTTTCCCGGTCTTTTACATTTCGGTTTGAGACAAATGGTGGGGAACCAGTAGAGGATCTTATATGCGATAGCTCCATTTCTGATACATGGGTATTACCAACACCTGTCCGATCTGGTTATGTATTCAAGGGCTGGTATACTGATTCAACACTTACACAGAAATATGACTATACGGTTCCGGCGTTTGGGTCTGTCACCCAATTATACGCAAAATGGGAAAAGCAGGCAGAAGATCCAGCCAATAAGACATATACGATTACATATTATCTAAATGGAGGAAGTTTCAATTCCTATTATCCGACCACATTTAAGAGCGGTGATACACTTGGAATACCAAGTCCTGTTCGGGAGGGATATCGCTTTGACGGATGGTATATGGATGATTCTTATTCAGAAAAATTTACGGGCAGTCTTAATCCGCTCAGAGATTTTTCGTTATACGCAAAATGGGTAAAGGCAGGGTCTACTACAGGCTATCCCATTACCTATGTATTAAACGGGGGTGTCAATCCTGCATCTGCTCCAACTTCGTTTGAGTTAGGAAAGACAACTGTTCTTCCAGTTCCAACAAGGGAAGGGTACTTATTCACTGGATGGTATGCAGATGCAGCATGTACGGTTCCGTTTTCTGGACAGACCGTAAGTGGTCCTGTAACTCTATATGCTGGGTGGAAAAAGAGCGAAAATACAGGGGGTGGTTCTGAGCAGGAGCCTGGGGCAGTAAAGATTATTTATGAATTAAATGGAGGAGTAAATCCGGCTGGGGCGTTAACGGAAATACCGAATGGAGGTGTTTTATATTTGCCAACACCAACGAAAACAGGGTATACATTTAAGGGCTGGTATTTGGATGAAAGTTGCACCAAGTCGGCATCTACCATTTCTGGAGGGTTTTCAGCCAATACATTGACCTTATATGCAAAATGGGATGAGGCAGTTTACAGCGTGCTGTATCATGCCAATGGAGGGGCTATGCCGAGTCCTTACATTAGCCAGTTTACCTATCGTTCTGGACTAAGCCAGTTTTTAACTCCGGTATCTAACACGATGGATTTTGATGGATGGTATGCGGATGCAGCATTATCACAGCCTGTTGCTTCTATTGCTCCTAATACCTATGCCTGCAATGTCAATTTGTACGCAAAGTGGAAGCAGAAGACAAGTTCTGGAACGCCGGGAAGTACCGATATGGGTAATGTAAAGATATATGATGAGAACGGCAATTTAATAGATCCAAATGCTGCGGCAACAGTAAAGCAAAAAAAAGAGATCAAAGTCTATTACAATTATATTGGAAAGGATTGCGATAATCCGAATCCGGATGTTATATCGTTAGGAGAGACGATTTCCTTAAAGAATCCGAAGCGGAAAGGATATTTATTTGAAGGGTGGTATTCGGATGAAGAACAAACCAATAAGATTGATAGCATTTCTTATTCTGGAAAAGAACCGTATATTAAAATTCACGCAAAATGGAAGTATATTGATTTAAGTATATCCAAGTTATCCGTGAAGAATATTAAGAAAAATACGCTCAAATTCAAATGGGGAAAGGTCAAAATGGCAGAGGGTTATCAAATACAGGTATCTTTGCATAAGAAATTTAAGAAATCCAAGAAGTATAAGACACAGACATTCAATTTTGGTAAGTCAAAGACTTCCTGTAAGGTAAAAAACCTGAGCCGTGGTAAGAAGTATTACATTAGAATGAGGACTTACAGCACGGATTCTACCGGAAAGAAAGTGTATTCTACATGGACTGGACATGGACGTTTTCTAATATATAGATAGATGGTGCAAATTGACAAATGCACCATTAAATGATATAATTTAAACAGTTAAATAAATATTCAAGGAGGACGAGTAATGAACAAAGTAATTTTGATGGGACGGTTAACGAGAGACCCTGAGATTCGGTATGGACAGGGCGAAAATGCGACGGCAGTAGCAAGATATACACTGGCTGTCGATCGCCGGTTTAAGAGAGAGGGCGAGCAGTCTGCGGACTTTCTTCCATGTGTAGCATTTAGTAAGAATGCTGAATTTGCGGAGAAGTGGTTGAAACAGGGGATCAAGATTGTTGTTGTAGGGCATATCCAGACAGGAAGCTATACGAATAAGGATGGCGTGAAGGTGTATACGACTGACATCATCGTAGATGAACAGGAATTTGCTGAAAGTAAGAGCGCAAGTTCTGGTGCAGGTAATAACGAATACAACAACCAGGGCGCAGGACAGGCAATGCCGCCAAGTAGTCAGCCGGGAGATGGGTTCATGAACATTCCGCAGGGAATTGAGGATGAACTTCCATTTCAGTAAAAAGTTGGATGGGGCGTATTCTTGTATGCCCCATCCTTCTCTATAACGGGTGTTATGGAAATGAATAATGCGTGGTAAGTCTCCGAAGAAGGGTATGGAGAGTCTGAGCAGACGGATAATACGCTGGCATTGAGGTTCAAGACCTATGAAAAATATGCTTCTGTAATGGGAAACACCAGCGGTGTTGTAAGGTTTGAATCCTTACCCACGCACTAATAGCAAGTATACGAATGAATTTTAAAGGGGAATGTTATGAGTATTAGATCAATATTATTAAATGCCGAGATGGTTCGGGCAATTCTGGACATGAGAAAAACGTGTACAAGGCGAGTGATAAAAGGATATATTCCTAAAGATGCACAATGGGGATATACGGCATTTACACCAGACGGCTGTATATCCTGTCGTGGCATATTTAAAAATGGGTACGGAGAAAAGTTTTTTCAATTGCCATGTCAAAAAGGCGATATCCTGTATGTCCGAGAAACTTGGGCGGATGGTTTTATAGGATATAGGTATCGTGCAAATTATATAGATGCCTTCAAGCATGGGAAAAAGGTTGATATAAAATGGCATCCGTCCGTTCATATGCCGAAAGAAGCTGCCCGTATCTGGCTAAAAGTAACGGATGTGCGGGTAGAACGGTTGCAGGATATTGATATTAAAGGTATTAGAAATGAAGGGTTGGGTTCAGCGGCTGTTCATGCAGGGGATATGGATATCGCTTTGGAGGAGTGGAAGATTCTTTGGAATTCAACCGTTATAAAATCCGCAAGTGATACATATGGGTGGGAGGCAAATCCCTGGGTCTGGGTGATTGAATTTGAGTGGGTTAATTACCCAGAAAATGAAAAGCCCTTTGTGTAAATTAGTTGCGTCGGAGGATGCTTTATGAACAACTAAAAGAACGTAATCTAATTGAAAGATGAGGTAAAATGCAATGTTGTTATTATTCGGTCAATGTATGTTTATATATGTTATCCTTAAAAAGGATTCATCAGAGAAACAGAAAGCGTTTGGGGCGGTCGCCATGTTACTGTTCTATGTTATATATTGTTTTGTAGAACAGCATATGGGAGTGCTAGATTTGATAATGATATTTACATATTCTCTAAGCGCCGTATTTTATGTAAAGAATTTGTGGGATGATTGGAGGGTGAGAAGTGACTAAAACTAGAGAATAATTGTAATTCCCGAAAAACAGTTCAAATCGTTATAGAGAGGTTAGTTAGAAAAGGGGGTATATGTATGGGAATAATGGGGTATAAAGAAGATTTGGATGCTACGATTAGTCAGATGCGAATGTATATAGAACAGAATAAGCCATATTTGTTTGCTTCTCTATGGCAAGTGTTTGTGGAACAAAGCCGCAGATGTGACATGAATCACGTTGATCGTCAGGACACAACGGATATATGCCGGTATTATGAAGATCAGAATATAGAGTACATTATTTAGGAGGTGCCTGCTATGGGAAGTAATAACCAATTAGTCTGTTGGGAAGAGGAGCAGATCAGGAAATGGGAAATGATTATGACTAAGGATAATAATAGTTTCCTGCTCAACCTGTTGCAAAATCCCAACGTGGACAGGCATACAATATTTATTATTCCGTGTAATGGGCTTGTTTCCGGAATATGGCTATGGCGAGAGACACATAAAAACAGCCGGGTAGATTTTTGGAATTTTTTCGAGGAATATGGAATACCATACCAGCCGCCTGAAAGAGGAGAAAATAAAGAGATTATCCATGAATTGCATGAGAAGAATAGTAATGACACGAAGTACGGGTGGATTTCTCCGGATGGAAGATACTTTCACTGTGGTTATCAGGGACATATTGCACTTGCTGATCATATATGCTTTGGCATGGTAGAAACGGATAATGCAGAGTATTATTTGGAAGAAAATGGGTGGTGCAAGATCTACAAATCACTTTTTGCTGATAAATATAGCGTATGAGACAGAAAAGGGGAAACTAGCATACAGGCGATATAATCAGTCTGATAAAGGAAAAGCTTCCAGACAGCGATATAATGAGTCCGAAAAGGGGAAAATAAACCAAAAGAAAGCACGGCAAAAAAGAATTGCTAGTGGAAAGAATGCTGAATACTGTCGTAGATACCGAATGAAAAAGAAATTGCAGGAACAGGCAGGATAATTAAGAAAGGTGAAGGGTTAATGGATAATACAGGAAGAACGAGAGAAGAGGCTTTGGCTGAGGTTGGCAGTGCTTCATTAGAATATCATGCGGTATGCCGCTTTATAAAGGAGCATGGTTACAGTCCGACCTTAGATGAGATCATGGGGCTTACTCACCGTGGGTCGAAACAGACCACGACAAAGAATGTTAAGAAATTGATCGGTATTGGATTGCTACAAGGTGAGTTAAGGAAGAAGCGTACTCTTCGGGTGAGTGGATATACCTATCAAGATATGGATGATGGAACCATGAGGTATTATGAGAAAAAAGAGGTGATTACCAATGGGGGCGATAAGGATAAGCAGGGGAGTGTATGAGTATAAAGGATATCGTCTGGCTAATTGCGGATATCATGAGCCGGATCATTGTGTTTGGTGGGAGGCGGTTAATATAGAATCCGGGAGTGTATCCTATCATGCACATACTAAACGGTCTATAATGGGGCTAATAGATAAGAATTATAAGAAATGAGGTGGAACTATATGAATTTGTTGAAACGGTTATTTTTGATTCCTTTCCTGGTCTTGATGATCCCGTTCTTTACCAGGGCAAAAGGGATAGAGCAACAGGAATGTGTGAATCATTTTTATTATGACGAGGGTTATGAAACAGTGCAGCGAAACCAGATAAGACTAATGTCTGCTCCTATTGTGTACGACGAGGCTTCTGACGAGGAAGAAATTGCAGCAGCACAGAATGCCATTGCGACATATACAGTTTCACAACGAAAGTATATGTGTCGGGAATATCTAATGCAGCGGATTTCGGCATTGGATGAGGCAATCTATGTATATCCGTTTGGATTGAGTGGAGATGAGTTTCTTGAAGTGTTTTCGTCATTAGTTAATTCAAATCCGGATATGTTCTATTTAGGGAGTTCTTACAGAAAGAGAAGCCTGGATATTTCAGATTCTGATACCGAAGAAAACTTGATCGTGGAGCGTATACGAGGATTTTATGCATATCAGAATGAGGATTACACGCCTCAAAAGGATATAATTTTGGCAAAACAAACGCAAATAGAGGATGCAATAGGCGAATGGCAACAGGAATTTGGTCTATCAGAAGAGATGGACGATTATATAAAAGCCCTTATAATACATGATGCGATTGTTTCTAAGACTGCATATATGGAAACACCATCCAATCAATCCGAGTATACGATTGAAGGCGTTTTTTTAAATGGTGAGGCAGTATGCCAGGGATATGCGTTAGCATATAACTATTTGTGTTCTAAGGTTGGATTAGAGGCAAAATACGTCCATACTAACGATCATGCATGGAGCATCGTGAAGATTGATGATCACTGGTATCATGTAGATGCCACGAAAGACGATGTAATAGAGGACTTGATTGGTTATGTATGTCATGATTATGTTCTTTTATCAGATGCAGATATACGGAAGACTCATGGAGAGTTTCAGTCGGATGAGAAATGCAGTACCAGTGTAGATACTGATTTTTTAAAAGAGATCGTGTCTACGGTGTGGAATTATAATGGAACACTGTATTTCCGGTCAAAAGATGGAACCATTCAGAAACGGAATACGCTGGATGGAAAAACGGAGCAGGTATTATCTACAGAACCAGTCCTTTCCCAGTATTCTTCCCTGGTATTATGTAATGAATATTTATATTACAATACACCGGAAGGTATTTCTGTATGGTGGCTGAAGGATTCGGAAAGGCGTGGGGAAGTGGTATCAAAGGAATCAAATTGTTTTGGATTGTCTATTTCTTATAATAGCGGTCCTTCATTGCTGGTGGCTACACAAGACGATGGAAAGCCTGTAGATGAAAAGCAGACGATCCATTCAATCGCTCTGGGTAATTATCCATTTATGACAGATACCATATCCTTTATGGAAAATGATAATTATACATTTGATGATTTATATGGTATGACTCTGTCTGTCGACAATAATAATATTATGGTAACGGGGAATACGGTGTTGTCCCAAAAGGCGGGGGAATACTTTGTATTGGCAAAGGATCGGTATTATTACAGGCGGATTTGTGTTTTGGTAAAACAAAAACCATCCCCTCCAGTCAATGATCCAATTTCAGACACATCGGATTCAGAGCAACCGATATCTCCATCCATAGAAAAACCGGCTGCGCCGTCTGATTCAGCGGCTATGCCGGTTCCTAATTCCGTAGATAAGGGGGAGACAGGTTTTGTTGTAGTGAAAGGACATACAAGATATCTGCTAAACGGAACGATGCAGACCGGCTTTATCCGGATCTCTGGGAAAACATATTGTTTTACTTCTAAGAATGGATATATGGTTAAGGGATGGAAGAAGATAGGGAAGAAGAAGTATTATTTCCATAAAGCGAAGGGATATATGTATACCGGGTATCATAAGATCGGGAAAAAGTATTATTATTTTTCAAAGAAAGGTGTTATGCAGAAATCTAAATGGGTTAAGATTCATGGGAAATGGAAGTATTTTGGGAAAAATGGTTGCTTGGTTTCCTCGAAGAATAAGAGATAAGAGAAAATCTAATATAGTTATTTCTGAATGATATAATATAAGGTCTCGATGTGTATACACCGGGACTTTATTAGTTTGCTATCCATCTCAATACATATCGGCTACATTGACACATACACAATTAAATGATATAATTTTAATAATATTTATTGAGAAAAAGGTGAGGGAAATGGATCTATCAGAAATCAAAGTAACAACTAAAAAGGAAAAACAATTTAACGCAAAAGGAATCTATACAGTAGAAGACCTTTTGCGTTTTATGCCTGTGAAATACTATGATTTCTCCTTTCCTACCTCACTGGACGATTATGTAGAGGGTGATATATGTTCTGTGGTTGGGGAACTGCAAAGCGCAAAGGTCGGAAGAGGATGTGTGTATGCCACAGTTAGAGACGATATATCTTATCGGCTTCTACATGTTATCTGGTTTGTCGCAAATGCAGATTATTTGATAGATAAATTGAATGAGATGTTTAATATTAAGGTTATTGTATGCGGAGAGATTGGATATAATGAGGGGTTCAATCAGATACAAATAAAGAGTCCGATCATTTTTTCGGAAGATGTACAGCGCTACCAGGGAATTTATCCGGTGTATCAAAAAATTACAGGTATGTCATCGGAATATCTTCTTAATTGTATTGATGCAGCTTTGGCAGTGGTTGATAAGCAATCCGATAAGTATGATGAAGATACTTTGGATCACTTCCATATTGTGAAGCAGTATGAAATGTATCAAAAGATACACAGACCAAAATCTATTCCGGATATTGTGCAGGCAAAAAATCGTTTGGTATTTGAGCCATTATACGATTTTGCGGCGGAGATTGAAGGGAAAAACCGGGGAGAAATGACGGTTTCTCCATACGTTATTCGAAATCTGGAAAGAACAAATCAGTTTTTATCATCCCTTCCTTATACCTTAACAGAGGACCAGCAGTCTACCCTTAATGCGATTATACAGACTGCAAAGGACGGAAAGCGAATATCTGCGTTGATACAGGGGGATGTTGGCTGTGGTAAGACAATTATTGCGTTTATCTGTATGATGGCAATGGCTGATTCCGGGTATCAGTCTGTGTTAATGGCACCAACTACCATTTTGGCAGAACAACATTACAAGGAATTAAGTGTATACTGCGATCAATTAGGATTTAAAGCTGCTTATTTTGCAGGGAATATGAAGGCAGCGGAAAAACGAAAGCTGTTAAAAGGTATCAGTGAGGGAGAATATGATTTTGTTGTAGGAACACAGTCGGTTACGAATAAAGACGTTCAATTTAAAAAGCTTGGACTGACTGTAGTTGATGAGGAACACCGATTTGGTGTTAATCAACGTCTGGGTGTTTTAAAAGACAATGGAACGCATTCCATTACAATGTCAGCAACGCCAATCCCTAGAAGTCTCGCTCTTACTATGTACGGTAAGTCTACCAGTGTATATACGATCAAGACAATGCCAAACGGCAGAGTACCGGTAAAGACTCAGATCTTTCATAATGATTCTGGAGAGTTCAAGTTTATTCAAAATCAAATCAAAGAAGGTCGGCAGGCATACATTGTGTGTGCATTGAAAGAGAAGAACGCAAACTATCCGGTAGAATCTGTAGAAGATATCTGCCAGCTTGCGGATTTATATTTGGATGGTACAGGGATTAAGTACGGGGTATTAACCGGAAAAACACCGAAAGAAGAGGCAAAGGAAATTGTAGAAAAATTTACTTCAAACGAACTACAAATTTTGATTGCGACCACAGTGGTAGAGGTAGGAGTCAATAATCCGAATGCATCCGTTATCGTCATTCGAAATGCGGAACGCTATGGTCTTGCCACACTACACCAGTTGCGTGGTCGTGTAGGTAGAGGCTCTTATCAGTCATATTGTATTTTAGATAGTCAGGACACTAATAATCAGAGACTTCATGCTATGACAGAAACGACGGATGGATTTATCATTGCACAAAAAGACTTAGAGCAAAGAGGATGTGGGGATTTTCTTGGCACGCAACAGTCAGGGGAAAATAAGGTTGTGATGTTAATGATGAAATTTCCGGGAGTGTATAAGGAAATAGAATCTTATATTGCTAATAGATATGATAAAATGTTGTCTCTTCATTTTTGATAATTCAAACGCAGAACGGTGGCTGCGTTGACACATGCACCATTAAATGATATAATCTTAATAAGAAGTAAGGAAGGAAAGGGGTGCATGTTATGACATTAAATTGTACGCAAAACGGGGATGTCAGATTTCATCCGGATTTTGCTAAAGTGACATTATATGGTGTGACCGATACAGTAAATCATCATTTTGGGAAAGCTCTGCGGGACAGAAATGGTGATGTTGCCAAAAACCTAAAGGATGTCAAGTGTCTGATCGTGAACAATGTCCGGATTCCGGTTTCTATGGCAGAACAGTTTTATTTTTGCATCTGGTATCAAAAGATTTTGTCAGATTCATTTACAAGAACAGAACTTACCAAATACGATGATTTCTTTGATGGAAAGCAGGAGGAACATATTAATTCCCAGGCAAAGGTATTCCGTATGTATAGAAATGGAGGAACTGGTGCTTTAAAGTCTTTCTGTCATGATTTTTTGCAGATGCTTAAGGAAGGGAAAAGCGTTGAGGATGCGGTAGAGCAGCCAACAGCTTCAGAACAGACAAGATGCCCTGAATTTAGCGCATTGGCGCATTTTTGCTCCGTGTTTGCTAAAGAACTTGTAGGAAGAGAGGCAGAACGGGATGATGTATCTCGGATCAGTGAACAAAAGGGGTATCCGGCAAAGAATTGTGGAGACGTGATCTTAGAGCAAAGGATTAAAGGACTCGCAGAACAGCTTTGCGGAGCCTATTATGATGCGTATGCTGGTAATTCTACCACCGGGTTTACAACCACGGTAATTAACAACTGCCAGTACGAATATAATACAAATATTTTAGGAGGGGAATAAGATTCCCTTCCTGTTTTAGATATGAGAGGACGAAAAGATGGTTAAGAACTTATTTTATTCAAAATTGTACAGAAATGTAAAAATTCCAACTGAACAGAAAGATAAATATGCATTTTATGCATACCTTCCGGAAGGAACCGTTTCCATTCTTCCAGGGAAATCCGCAGATATTTCAACAGGAATCTGCTGTGCTATACCAGAAACCTGGAGATTATTGGTTTCTCCTTCAGAACGGGTATTAAATAAAGGTTGTAGCAGTAATTCTATGATATTTGCAAGTGACAACCGGGAAGAGATCGTAATGCGAATTCAGAATAATGGGAAGGAACCGGTTACGTTTGATAACGAAGAGTTTATCGCAACCGCTCTTGTTGTTCAGTATATGGAAACCAAGTTATGTGAATTACCTCATAATAAATTGGTTGATCTTTCAACCCGTGTTGAAAGTCTTGATTACATGAGGGCAGAAGTTGCAGTTAAGGAGTATCTGGCAGGTCGGGATATTAAGCCATCTGTTGGATATGAGTATCTAGTATATGTATTAACGGAATTCGCTTTGGATGCAGCATTAAACGCAAAGTATGTGCAGAAATTCTGTACTCTGATCCAGCAACATTTCTTTGGAGATTCAAAGGATGGCTCATGCGGAATTTTTATTGCAATTAAGAGTGCGTTGACACAGGCAGGGATTCAGGATAAGCCTACCGTGTTTATTTCCCATGCGGCGGGCGAAATCCGTGACAGCTTAAATAATTAAGGGGTTGATATTATGGGGAAGAACACAAAGAGAAATGTGATATGGGGTTGTGTTTGTATTTTGGGGGTAGTATTAGGTCTTTTGTGGAATGGATATGCCGGGGCATTAGTAATTAGTCTGATGACTTTTATGTGCGCTCCTAAGGCGCAATCTGTACGTACAGAAATATGTCTGCTGGTATTTTTGGTTGTGTTGTATTTTACATTCTGTTGCTTTAAAACATGTTTTCTTTAGATAGGTGATTATTATGGGAATGAGACAAAAGAATATTGTTCCGGAAGATGGTATTCGGGCATATCAACAAACAGGATTAACTAAAAATCAAAAGATGCTTATTGTGGGTAGTGTGATTGGTCTACTTTTACTGTTTTCGCTAGGTGCTTTCTTGATCGTAAATAAGAGAAAAACTGAGAAATTAGAGGCAGATAAGAATAAACCGGCAGAAGTAACATATGTAAATTTATTGTATGACACCATAAATGGAATGTCCTCTTATGATTTCAGTGGAACCATTAACACCCCGGATTTTTTACAATACTGTCCAGAGGTTATGACTACAATGGGAGCCGGATATTCTTCCTATAAATTTTCCGGATATGTGAATAATGCGGAAATAGGATGTGAATTAGATGGGGAAATGGACGGACAGGAACCAGTCTATATTACAAATACAATTTCTAATGAGGATGGAGTTTTTGTCAATGTGTCGAATTATTACCAGACGGATGATACACTTGTCTCTTTCGAAAATGCAGGAAATTTGTTTATTCAAAACATGGATTCTAGTGAGTATGTTCAGTTAGAAAAAGGTTCATTGGATGGCATGTATTACCTTCGGGACTATTTTTTGACGGTTATTGATAATATTAAACAGTCAAATGTGGAACTAGCAAAGAATCAGGCAGAGATTAACAGCTATTCCGCTCGTTTTCCGTCTTCTGTATTTGCAACCGATCATCCGAATATGATTTCTAATCTGTTTACTTCAAGTGATGAACCTGTTCTTTCTACGTTCACTACGGGTGGGGAAGAAAGTGGAACTTGGACGTTAAATATCAGCTTTCAGCAAGGTAATACGGTAATCACTATTCAGTTACAGGAGTTTACAGAACAAAGAGATAAAACAAATGTGTATGCGGTATCTATGGACACGTTAAATACAGCTATGGATCATGTTAGGGCTGGTAAAGCAGAAAATGACGTTGCAGTACAACAGGCATTAGAAGATGCAGCAAAGGAAGAAACAGAAGAAGATGAAACCACAGAAGAATCTACCGAGGAACAGGCTACTGAGCAAGAATCGGAGTAGTTAGGGGGCTATATGGAGATTATTGAAAATAGACCAGGAAATGTTATTGTTAAGGTTAAGGAAGAAGATTTGCAAGATTTGAACATGACTATGGAAGATATGTTTTCTCCAAGTAAATTTAAGCAGTTAGTCGTTAAGATCTTATCGCAAATAGAAGACTCCAATCTGGATGTTTCAAAACCATTAGAATCTTCGGTTCATCCGAACCCAGACAAAAGTTTTTATGTTCGTCTAAAGAATATTAACCTTGATTATGGTGTATCAGATTTTCTTGACAGTGGTTTGTTTCAGTCCAAAGTAAAGAATAATCTGGATAATGTGATAGAAAGGGATCATGCAGAATCTCTTTTTGATGATCTGATGAAACATATGGATCATATCATTAAGCGTGGGGAGCAAATGCGGGAATCAATGCAGGAAGAGGATCAGAAGAAGGATTCACCGTACCGTAGTCATGTCTTTTCATTTTCTCATGTTTCTGCATTTACAGGTGTTCCGTATTCGGATGAGAAGAGTGATTTATACTATGACGAAGCAGGAAAGATGTTTTTCCTTATTGTAGATTGTATGGAGTCATATCCGCTAGAAATGGCTTTATCTGAGCAGTTCAGCAAATCGAAAGTCTCTGCTATGTTTATCCGGGAACATTATAAGCTAATTCGGAAAAATAAGGCATTACGGTATTTACAACAGTTTGCGACGGAGTAAGGAGCGAATAAAGTATGGGATTTCCTGTGTCACTTATAGAACAAAAAATTTTACCTCATGTAACAAAAGATAATTTAAGAATGGATTTGATGGATACGGTAAGAGATTTGGCATTGCGTCAGAAGTTCAAATGCCAATGGAGCAACATGTCGAATGACGAAATTCTAAAGGATGCTGGGTTATGGGGCAAGAATTATCTTTCCGGAGAGGAAGGGTATAACTTTGCATGTGTATTGTTATTTGGCAAGGATGAGGCAATAAGGGAATTCTGTCCGGACTATATTACCAATGCGATATACCATGGGAAAACTTCCGAACAGTTACAGATTTCAACAAATCTGATTGAAACTTATGATATTCTTATGGATTTTATTGTGCGTCACACATCTGATAAAATTTGTTTTATCAATTATTCTGAAGCTAGTCTTAGAGATATCCTTGCAAAAGCGGTCATAAGCAATATGATCGTACACCGAGACTATGCAAGCGTATATCCAGCAAGGGTATTGATTGATGAGGATTGGCTTAGGGTGGAAAATGGGTGCATTCCTATTGATCGAGGAAAGATAGGGGATTATATATTTTCTCCGTATGCGAATAACCTATTGATACTACAATTTTTTATGAATATAGGAAGAGCGGATAATATTGGAATGGGGATAAAGAATCTATATAAATACACCCCAATATATTCAGATGGGGGTAATCCGGAGGTAATGAAAGATTCTGTATTCAGAGTTAGTATACCGTTAAGAAAGGAGGCAAAGGCAATACAGTAATATTTCAATTACCATATTTACAATACAGAACATTTGTTCTATAATGACTGTATATTGTTAGGACAGGTGGTTCAATTTATGAATAATACAATAGATGTGATTTGTCAGCATTGTAGGGACGGATCTATTATACCATTCAAAATCCGGTTGCAAGATGACGAGCAGGTATACCAAACATATAATATAAGATCATATAAAGAAACCTCAGCCCCGAAGGTTACATTGCCGAATGAGGCAATTGTAACAAGTAACATAAAGAGGTTTGATTGTACAATAGAGGTTTTTGGAGTAGTCAAAAGGGTTGTCCTGCATTATAATAAATCGCAGACCACGTGGAATATCTATTACTAATACACTTGCAGCAGCAGGTGTATTTTTTTTGGTCAAAAATTTTTGTTTTGCTTATATTTTTTTTCATCTGTTCGTACCATATAAATGGATTCTTTTTATGAAGAATTTTATTCCCGTCTCTATACGGGACGGACTAAAAATTTTTAATTATCCCCAGACGGGGATAGAAGGAGGATATTATGGCAGAAGAAAAGAAAAGGGTTTTTGGCGTTAATCTCATTATGCAGGAGGGACGTTTGGCTGGAGATCTGAAAGTCTCTTGGAAACAGGGCGAGGATGGACAGCCCCGTGTTTCTTCAGTAAGGGGTCGTATCTTACGTGATAGCTTAGACCCGAAACACCCATTTGTGTACAATTGGGTTGCTTTCGGTGGCATGGCACGTGCCCTGCATAAGTTATCACAGGGCAAAGATGGTGCGTTACCAATCCTGCGTAAAGGGTCACTCATGATCTTAACCGGAAAAGATTCTCAGGAATGGTATACACCTAAGGATTCTGAACAGGAAGTGGAATATCGTTCCATTGTTCTTACGGATTTTCCTACGGTTGTTCCACCAAAGGGAGGAGCCTCAGAGGGAACTAACGCTGGTGAAAATTCGGAAGTGCCGGGAACTGAATCTCAGGAGATCCCGCAGGAAATCCCGGACTTTTCCGAGATTCCGGATGCGGATGAAAGATTTCCGTTTGAGGAATAGTTTTTTTTCACAACTGCAACCCCGGCACCACCTTTACAGGAAGTGTGCCGGATATTTAATCTTAGAAAGGAGGGGCGGGAATGATAAAGTATCTCAAGAAAGAAGAGATATCCGCCTTGCGTGCCAGAGTGTGGTCCGTTGCGCAAGAAGTAAATGTCCTAGATGTTTACGAGGGGCAACAACAGCGTGCGGGTGCGCAGACTTTCATTGTCTGCCCTGAATGCGGACAATTGAAAATGTCAGTTTCAAAAACAACGCCAAACAAAGGGCATTGCTTTTTTTGTAATGCTACAGCGAATGGCGTTCGTATTGCTTCTCTTGTATATGGGAAAGAAGAGTACGATATTGCAGAAGAACTGGCAGTTTCAAGGGGGATAATTACACAGGATGAGTTTGATTTTCTGCTTCGTATAGAAAAGAAAGATCATCCGGTGAAATCTATTCCTAAAAATATAGCCCCGAAAGTGGAGGAGAAAGCCAGGGAGTATTCTTATTTGGCTCCGGCTGAAGAAAGAAACCTTGTGTATTCCTGCATGATGGAAATGAGTGCTTTTGCACTTACGGATTCCTGTCAGAAATACTTAATCCAGCGGGGTGTTCCTGATATGCAGGATTTTTTCTGCTACCATAAAGAATTTGATCTGGGAGAGTTAATTTCCCGGATTAGAGGAAAGGACCCATCCTTTACCTCAAAAAGGTTTTATGGAATTCCGGGATTCTATTTTGAGTTTTCGGATAAGCAGAAACAGCAGGGTCATTGGCGTTTTGTATCACCAAGACCGATGTGTGTCGGGTTACTTATCAGGGATGCAGATGGAAACATTGTAGGTTTGCAGATTCGTAATGGATCTAAAAACTGGAATGGTCCTCGCTATACGTGGATTTCATCTGCTCCAAAGAACCGGGAAGGGAACAATGGCTTCGGATCAAGTCCGGGGTCGCCACCACATGTTTTTTTTCCGGAAAAGATAGAGAGTGGAAGTTATCTGATTACGGAAGGCGTTTTTAAAGTTCGTAAACTTTGTGAAATATACCATGGTGTAGGTATTTCTTTACAGGGAATGACGAATTCGAAACTGGTTCCGGATGAGATAGAAAAATCTTTCCAATCTCGGATTTTAAGGGAGAGATTGAGAGGACGCTACAAACTGACCTTCAATTTCTTCTTTGATGCGGATATGCTGGCTAAGTATCAGGTATACCAGGCTGCAAAGACCTGTTATACCTATCTACAGGCAAGCAGACCGCAGACAAAGAAATACGTTCATGTTTGGTTAAAGCATCTGGGAAAGGGATTTGATGATTTGGTTTATCAAAATCCAGAGGATTGGGAATCACAGATTCATACTCTGCCAGCAGATGTTTTCTTTCAAACGGTGGACTCCTTGATAGAAAGACTTCTGGGATCTCCGGAGTTTTCACAATATGATATTGCAGAAATTTTAGGTAATAAGGACCTGAATTTTGCTTTTCATAAAAAACTATATCAGGGATTTTGGATTGGACTAACCCGTTAGGGTTGGTCCTTTTCTTATTGGTTTCTGTTTGCGATGCGGTAATATACCGATACATTTAAGCTATAGTTCCTTTGATATTTGCCATATGAAAATACATATCGGCTAACTTGACAAACAACTCATTAGATGATATAATTCGACACAGAAATATTACCAAATATATACTGTATTTGGACTGGGGTTTTAGGGTAAAATACCTATTTTACTTTGGATAATTTTTAAAATGATTACACACAAACGATAATAGCATAGATTTCTGGTTAATCATTCTGTGATTGACGTATTTTGCGTCGTCATTTTCTTAGGGGAAGAAGTTCATCTTCCTGTTTTCCTATGGAGCAAATTTTATATTTTATCTCGATTTTTTTTAGTAGCGGAGGTTTGTAGTGATGCAAAGCGTTTTTTTTGCGATTGCGCAAATTGAGGTAGAACAGTTCATTGAAAAGAATCTAAACAAAAATGAATATAAGGTGGTTGCGTCTGCGACACATAGAAGCGTTGTTCTTCCTCTTATGCGTGAT
>Ga0129310_1001609_pt1 | contig 18969 bp, 10 predicted proteins | sample Go1ome_2_FD_94433 | JGI IMG/M metagenome (GOLD analysis project Ga0129310, IMG submission 94433) | Western lowland gorrila individual fecal microbial communities from Wisconsin, USA - Go1022A metagenome | ecosystem: Host-associated > Mammals > Digestive system > Large intestine > Fecal | place...
CCCATCCTCCCCGGATACCCCCATGGCCAGCAGCATCAGCATGACAGGCGTCACGATGGGGACGCTGATATTGACCGCTGCCTGGGCGGCATAACAGATTACGGCAAAGGCAATTGCCATCACGTAGGGCCGTTTCCCTGCCGAACGGATCATTTTCCGGATGGATGTAACCAGCAACGCCAGATAGGCCGCAAGTCCGGCCAGCCCCACCGTTATCAGATATTGAAGGTATTCATTATGGGCGCTGTCGAAAAATTCCCCATAGCGCATCACCATCTCATCATAATACTTCTCCATGACAACCGCACCATATGTATCGGGTCCGGCCCCAAACAGTTTCTGTGTAAAGGGAAAGCCTCCATAGCTCTCCATTCCAATCCTCCATATGTACCAGCGGTGCGTCCCCCAGTCGTCATTGATTGCCAGGTACTGCGCCAATCCGCCGTAGTTTCCTGCATTTCCACGGACATTCACATCATAAAGGGCAAAGCAGGCCAGGATGACCACCATGGACAGGAACGCCAGCCAGACCCACCGCCCCCTGTTCCCATCCTGCATAAGGGGGTGTGTATCCGGCAGCCTCTGTATCATCCGGCACAGTATGAAGTACATGGCCCAAAGGGCCGCCACCAGGACAATCAGGTAATGGGAGCCGGATATGACCCGGTACAATCCTCCCATATGGCCTGCAGCGCCTGAAGACGGCTTTGTCATCCTGGGAAGAATCCAGAATTCCGACCCCAGCACTGCAAGTATGAAAATATAAGTCCTGGCCCCCCTCAGGTTCTTGAACGCGTACAGTGGTAAAAGCCCAACCAGGGCCAGTATTGCAAGGTAGGCATTATCGCTCATTCCGGTAATCAGTGCAAAGAACGAGACTGACATGCAAAGGAGATACCATGTTTTCCTTATCCCGGCCTCCTCCGTAAAGAATAGCAGGGCGGATGTCCCGGCCAACAGGGCTGCATAGGATGTATATGTGTTAATATTCCCAATGGTGGATGTGAACATATAGTATTGTTCCGGATCCATCAGCTTCTTAAACCCAATGGGATCCATATCAAAATACTGAAGAATCCCTATGATGCAGGCCGCCATGCCGGCCCCCAGGAACAGATCCAGATACCATTGTCTTAACCGCAGGTTCTTACTTACGGCAAAATACATGAACGCATAGGTAATCCACAGCAGAAGGCCGGAAAACCTCCCATTGCTTCCCAACAGGGCCGCAACCGGAGACACGGACTTCAGGGTGGATACCCCTGCTATCAGTATGAAATCCAGCATGGACCAGTCAACGGCGTTAAACAGCCGGTTCCTGTCCGGATTCCTCACACAGCCAAGATAGATTGACAGGCTCAGAAAGATTCCATTTGCCATCAGGAATACGGCTGCAAAGATAATTACAACCCTATAATAAAAATATGTCTTAAAATTCAGTATATCAAAGTAATAATCCCTGAACACAAGGGGGAACACCCCAATTATGATGACTGCGAAAACACCTGCCAGTGCACAATTCGTATTTTTCCATGCTGAATGGAATCTTACGATATTTAAAATGCCTGTCCTCTTACTATTATCCATGATTACTCCCTTTAAGGAAATCCCAGAAGCAGCCATGGCTGATACCATGGCTGCCTCCGATACTCCATCTGTTTTTACATCTTTAAATCCTTATTCTTCCGGTTCCTGCACATATAGGTATTGGCTTCATCCAGCATACGCATCAGTTCCAGCGCGCTGCGGAATGCGATATAATGCGTTCCTGTGTAACTGCACTGGATCCTCCCCTGCATGGAAGAATTCTGTCTATACAGCACATGGACCAGGATGACTGCCTTCGCAGCTGTCACATAGGGGAACATCTTCCCTGCCACATCCTCTTTGACCAGGACTTTATCGGACTTATTTTTCGTTTTCCCCCTAAGCGCCCGATACTGCTGCGCCCTTTCCTTTTGCAGGAAACGTGGTTCTGTGGTTGCCATGGGGACGCCTACCATTTCGCATACCTCATCAAGGGCCAGTATCAGCCCATGGATTCCTTTAAAGCTTACAGGACGGGGCAGATGATAATTCACAATGATACCGTATGGCACATTATTTTCATTTCCATTGATACACACAAGCATCATGCATGCCCTGTCCGTACCTGCCATTTCAATCTGACGGCTCTTTTCTTCACTCAGCATGGTCTACTCCTTTGCAGCACAACCGCAGACATCTGTTTGGAACTTCAATCGCCTGTTTTACGGTGTTTCCCTCATCCATCTGCCATTTTCATCCACCGGATATCCATCCGGGGTCATTTCATTTACATATAATGTTCCCATCGGCCTTCCGTCCTGGCCTCCGGTGCTGAAGAAATACCAGTACTCCCCAAGCTTCTGCCATCCGGTTGCCATGCCTCCGGTAAACTGGTTCAGATAGTACCACTTCATGTCCTTTGCATCATAGTACCAGCCCATGACTAAACGTCCAAAGTCAGCTCCCAGATTATCATTAAGATAGTACCAGTGTCCGCCTGCGTCCATGTACCAGCCGTAATCCATGATACCGGCCGCATTAAAATGATAGGTGCAGGTCTGCCGGGCATCCTCGTACTTTATGTTGATCCATTGGTCTTTGATGGTTCTTCCGCTCCTCAGGATAAAGGACCATTGTCTTCCATCCGTGCCAATGCTTTCCCACCGTCCTTCCGTGCCGACGGCATAGGTCCTGTAATCATTAAAGGTTGTTCCCGGCCCAAGGCTTCTGCCCCCGCCGGAGCCGCCGCGTGAGCCGCCTCCGCCGCCTCCGCCGTTGCCTCCCGGCCGGTTGGGATTGTCCGGGTTATCCGGATGGTCCGGGTCATCGGGGTTGTCCGGCGGATTGGGGTCATTAGGATCATTGCCGCCGGAAGTGATGGAATCCACAAGGGCTTTTAAGGTATCATAGGTGTCCAGAAGCTCGTCCACGGTCGGACGGTAAATCCTGTTGGCAACTTCCAGTGCAATATCAATTGCATCGCTTAACTCTTCCTTATCCTCTTCGCTTACCGATGGATTGTCCTTTAATGCCTGGGCTATGGAAATCTGGGTCAAAAGCTTCTGCCTTGCCTCCTGCCACTGGGTATCATCTTCCATCTGGTAGAGCACATGCAGGGTCAGATTCTTTGTGACAGGTTCGCCCGTGTCATACCTGTTGTTCGAGGAGGCTGTCCTTCCCAGCCCATTATATTCCCATACAACCCCGGTAATGGGATCCGTATAGGCATCGAATATATCCAGGTCCATGAATCCCTGGGCATCCTCCAGGGCCGTGCCGGACCTGACCTTGATTATATGTTCCACGGAACGCTTATCATCGATGATCCTCACTTCATGGGCCTTCAGGTATGTAAGTACATAGGTGCCTTCCACATTTGCATCAAAGGACACAACTCCTGTGAACCCGGAATCCGCGTCATCCGGATCCGGCTCCATGGGCACCTGCGTACATGTATATTCCCCGTCCAGGTCCTCCACGTTCCACAGCTGGTAATCCGTATAGCCTCGCATGCTGCGGTCAAGGACAGCGTATATCCTGATATCCGGCTCCTTGTCCACACCGGGCGGGATATCCTTGTTGCTGCCTCCCACCTGTCTTGTCAGTACGGACGATAAGGTCCACGGTACCTTTACCGCATCATTGCCAACTTCGGCTTTTGCAGCCTCGGACTCTGATGCCTTGGGCGCCCGCTGGGTGAACTTGACTGTGTAGAGCACGTCAACCCCCGCTGTCATGGCGTCCTGGTCGCTGCTGTTATCCGTAAGTCCGTCAATCAGGTCAGCCATCCTGTCATCTGACAGGTCAAGGGCCACCGCCCCTGTCTTAGGCGTATAGTCAATGGAAGCATTGCCGGGTGTCGCTGCCGACACTGCGGCATAATAATTTGCCTGAAGCACCAGGTTTCCCTCCGGCATGGTGATGGTGGGGTTCCTCCTGGTCTTATCGGCCAGTGTCAGCCTGCCGATCAGCGCGCTCCACTGCCGGAATGCCTGTCCCTGGCTGTTGGTGGTTTCCGCATCCAGGGAAATCAGATCCCCGGCCTTTACCACTGCTGTCTTATCGTCGTCAAAGTCAACGGTCACGCCGCCCCGCACGATTTTAGTGATGAATCCGCCATTTGTAAGGGCTATGGTATAATCCTGCTGTTCCTGTGAATTTCCTATGACCGCTACCTGGGTGCCTAAAAGTATCTTATCGGCAGCCCCTGTGTCCTCTCCCGGCTGCTTTGCAACCACCACGTATAACTGGTTTGACTCCAGCCCGCCAAGAACGGCACGCGGCGTGGCGCCGGAAGACATGACCCATCCGTCCTCATCTGCACCGGGGACATCCATTACATCCCCTTCAATATTAAGGATTGCATACAGGGTTCCCGGATCTGCAGGCTCAACCACCACCTGTTTCATACCGGTCCCATCGTCCTGTACATCGTAGTTGCTGCCAAGGGCCGGTACCGTCACTCGCGAAGGCGGGCTGAAGGTACCCGGGTCCAGGTTCTCCGGAAGGATTACCCCCACATCCGGGTTGGCGCCCTGGATCATCTCATAGACATAGTAGCTTGTACATGGGTTTAACCCGGTAAAACCGGCATTCTTTAACTGGCTTCCCAGTTTGGTCCCAACCACCTTATAATCCATATCAGTCAATGCGTACCTGCGGTTTTGGTTGGCGCCCGATACGCCCACCTTCCCGCTTCCATCGCTGCCTATGGTGCCCTGGGCATCCGGCATTGTCAGTATGTTGTCATCGCTGAGCCCGATGGGGATGAACCTTGCCGTATAGGTCTGGTCCGCATTGATAGTCTGCGGGCCCTGCATCCTGTTCCCGTTTTCGTCAAACCAGCCGTCAAACATGTAGAAATTATCGGGATGGGTGCTGGGAAGTATCAGGGACGACCAGGATGTGCCTATCTCCACATGGCTTGTCTTATTTCCTTCTATGGCGCCGTGAGGCCCGGATACAAACTTCAGGTCAAACCATTCGCCTTCTGTCTCCTCAAAATTCGCAAATAATTTGATGGAGGTATTGATTACCGTGTCATCTGCCAGTTTTGGTCCTGTTTTATTGCTTCCGTTGGATGTGGCCTTATACCAGCCGTCAAAACTGTAATGGGATGAAGGCGTGGGTATAAGCCCTTCCGTTACCTGGGCCAGGGTATTGTCCCCGGACTTTTTGACAAACTTAGGGGCCGTACTCCCGTTAAAGAATCCGTTCTGGCCATTGTAGAATTCTACTTTTGCCCAATAGTTCTCATCCGTCAGGTCTTCGGTGTAGGTGATGGTTACGGTACCACCCTGAAGATTCGGGGTCAGGTTCAGTTTCTTAGTCTCCTGGTTCAGGGATACCTCTGACAGGCTGTCCTCCCATACTATATTAGGAGGATAAACATAGCCTGGCATTTCATCCACGTCAACTTCCACCGGCACACCGGGATTCACGGCCCGCGTCTCCTCTTCCCGCAGGATATTGCCGTGGTTATCCATGCGCTTTACCCGGAGTATGGTTTCAAAGCTGGGGTCCAGTCCATATTGATAGGTAAATGTTATGGCCTGGTTTGGCATCTTTCCTGTAAAGTAATAGTCAGATGTATTAAGACTGACCCCTGCATCCTCTGCAGAGATGACGCCCATACCGTCCAGGTCCGTGATTCCTCCGTCAGTCAGTTCCGCTGATTCAAGCAGATAGGAATTAATGACTGCCGGTTCAATGACATAGCCGGATTCCACCGGAAGGGTCCTGCTCTCCGGTGCTTTAATCTGATTGCCTTCCATATCCACGTACCGCACCGTGATTTGGAATTTTTTCGCCGGGTCAGGTTCATAACGATAAGCCGCTGTCAGGCTGTCATTGGGCATGCTGCCCCTTACCGCATTGGTGGATGTGTTGATGCTGGCCCCGCCCTCTTCCATGGTGCCCTGTCCGCTTGCCTCGCCGTATTTGCGGACTTTATTGTTCTTTAAGAGCACGGACTTAAACCGGTATCCCGGTATATCCCTTCTGTAGGTTGCGGAAATAGGATTGTTGGCCATCTGTGTACTTTCCCAGGATGATTCGAAGAATTTCCTTAAATCAGGATCCTCATAATCAGCCGGCCATCCGCTGCTTCCATCCGCCTCATCCCTTGCCGTGTTAAAGTCCCTGTAATGTTCTACCCTGAATGTATAGGGAGTTGTCTCATTACTTTTCCACACCGCGTTGTAGGTTGTCACGGAATCATACGGGAAGGCATACGGGAGTGTCTCCACCCGGTTGCCGCTGGTTCCATACCAGCCGTCAAATGTATAGCCGTCCCATGTAATACCGCTAAAATCCGGTACCTTTGGCCTTGCCCCGGACCCAAAGTCATCCGTGGGCAAACCTGCAAAGTTGGCGGAACTGGTCAGGGGACTGCCTGCCTGCCCGCTTGCCACAAACAGATTGCCCTCCATGGCCCCGCCGGATGCCACACCGCTATAGCTGGAAAGCTGTACTCCCGGCCCATTCTGAGGATTGAACTTAATCTTAACCAAATCCCCAAAATCAACCGCATACGCCGGGTGTCCCGGGACAGCCATGGAAAATACCATGACTGCCGCCAGCATCCCTGCCAGCTTTGATTTTATATTATATCTCTTTCTCATCCGGTTCCTCCTACTGAATCCATACACCGTCGGCGTCTGTCCGGTATCCGTCCGGTGTTATTTCATTCTTATACATGGCGCCTAAGGGACGTCCTGCGCCGCCTCCATAGGTCCACCGCTGTCTGACGGGGTCATAGGCATATACTCCCGCCCCTACAGGGGAAAAGTAGTACCATTTCCCGTCTATCTTCCTCCAGCCCTGGGCCATCACGCCACTGGCCGGATCCAGGTAATACCAGTTGCCGTCTCCTGTATCCAGTCTCCAGCCTGTCATCATTTTCCCGTAAGGTAATTCAGTCTCCGTGTTGCAGTAATACCAGTTTCCTGCCATATCACGGATCCAGCCAGTCTGCATGATACCCTTATCGTCAAAATAATACCAGCCGCTGTCTTCCTGTCCGGCTCCTTCAGGATAATAAAGCTTGGCCCACATGCCGCTCAGGCGTGTTCCTCCGTTGAGCACGAAACTCAACTGTCTCTCACCGGACGGCCCGGTGCTCTCCACCCAGTTGCCGTTGGTACCTATCTGATAGTTCAATGGCGCGGTTCCAGCAAATGGCGCCCTCTTACTTCCGCCTCCGCCGCCGCCTCCACCTTTGCTGCCGCCTTTGTTCCCGCTTTCCTGAAGGTCGTCGTAGTGGTCATACCGTCCATCCAGCAGTTCCTTGTACGGAGCCGTCCTATCCTTCAGCTCGCGCAGGGCTTCCTCCAGCTGGCCGATGGTTGCCTTGGGTTCTTCACGGTCCAGGACTTCCAGCGCCGCCTCAATGTACTCCTTCAGCTTCTTGCTCTCGCCCTGCTTCAGGAAATGGTCATCGCTTATGCCGATGGACTCCCGGATAGCCTCCTCCAGCTCCCTGCGGACATCGTCTAATTCTTTCTCATTGTTATCATAATATGCGTATACATAGGTCTTGCGGGTTATCTTGCGGTCCGGTTCAAACTCCCTGTAACGGTCCTGGCGGTAACTCCAGCCCAGATAGCTGTACTCCGCCCCTGCCGGGCTGATGAAATAGTCAAGCTGCGCTTCCAGTCCCCCATACTCTGACTCATAATAGGAATCTGCCGGGGACTCCTCCCTGCGCACCTTGAACCAGTAGCGGTAGATATCCGGGGCCGTGTTATTGAGGAAATACACCCGGTACGCGCGGTTATACACCATTATGTACCGCCGTCCTTCCGTGGCAGTGAAGGTGAACAGGCCGCCCGTTTCTTCCGGTTCATAATCCATAGGCACCAGGCTTACCACCATTTCCGTATCCGGGTCCCCGCTGATTTCATACAGCTGGTAGTCCATCATATCCACATCCTGCCTGCCTAACTGCACATACGTATTGAAGGATGCCTCCGATGCGCTTGCACGGTTAACCTTCCTGCCGTTCACATATCTTTCGATGGAAACGTCCAGACCCCAGGCCGCCTTGTAGGATGCTTCATGGTCCGTATCGTAGCTGCCTCCCATCTTGATGGCATTGGATTCCGATGCGCGTACGCTGTTCTTTCTATATACCACCTTATAGGTCACGTCCGCATGGTTTACGTCCAGCAGCTCCCGGTCCGCGTCCGTGGTAAGCTCATCCTCCAGAATCGGTATCTCTCCCGGATCCAGGGCCAGTTCCTCACGGCTGCCTCCCCGTACCTCGTCCACCACAGTGGCGTTGCTTGGGGTTGCCGCCCGTTCATATACTGCTGTCAGGACCAGGTTCGTATCCGGCATGGTGAAGCTGGCTTCCCTGGAATTAATCCTGTTTTCCATACCTTCAACCGAGCCGATGATGAACTTCCAGTGGGAGAAGGGACGGTTTTCATCGTTAACTGCTTCCGCCTTGATTTTCACTAAATCGCCTTTGTGGGCCTCTTCATAACGTTCTTCCCCTACGGCTTCATCCCCCACGCTTACCACCTCGCCGTTCAGTGTTTCGATGATGTAGGCCGGAAGTTCCAGGTCGCCGCCCGGATCCGTAGTGATGACGCTGCCATCTTCCAGGCAGCTTTCCGCAGTGACTGCGCTTAGGCCTTTTGGACGGGCCACCACCGTATACTCCTTGTTATAGTCAAGACCGCCAAAGCTTACGCTTCCCGGGTTGCCTGACACCCCCTGCCATCCGCCTGCGCCGGTCTGGGGCGTGGTTACCACATGGCCGCTGCTGTCCAGTACCGCATAATCCGATGCCGGGTCCGCCGGCCGGATAATCAGCCTCGTCTTACCCTCGTCTTCTTCGTCATATAGGATCTTATAGTTGGTATCCACCACCGGTGTCAATACCTCCACACCGTTGCTGAGCGTACCTTCCACATCCCCAATCATGTTTCCGGTCTGTACCGTTGTCTGTCCGGTTGCCTCGTATACCAGATAACGCATGCCGGGATACAGGTTGTCAAATACGGTGCGGCTTGTAAGTATGTTGCCCTTGTTGACTGCCAGCACCTTACCATCAAGGTCCGTAAGGATATATTTATACCCCTGTGTGGTGCCGAATACCGTGATGCGTCCCTTGCCCTGGCTGTTAAGTCCTGCTGCCGGTTCCGGGTCCGTCACCTCCGTGCCGAAGATGGCCGGGTCCGGATAGAACTGGATAGTATAGGTCTGGCCGTTTACCAGGTCCATATCACCGTCCACCGGTTCGCCCTGTACATACCAGTCATCCACCAGATAGTTTACCTCCGGTGTATAGGAAGGAAGGCTTGCCGTAATGTCCCCCCATTTCTTATCAAAGGTGGTGCGCAGGGTCAGGGGCTGCCCTGCATCAATGGAACCATGGCTGCCTGCTGCAAAACTGATATTGATCCAGGCATCCGGATTCTCTTCAAAATAGGCGGTTATGGTTGCCGAAGCCGCGAACCGGTAATCCTGGGGCAGGATTGTTTCCCCGTTGTCCAGGATCCCGTTTCCATCCGTGTCAATAAACCAGCCTCCGAAGCGGTAATAATTGTTCACCGGCCGGGTTTCCGGCATAAGCCGCCGTTCCTTTATGGCAGCCAAGGTATAGGACTGCTCCTGCCCCGCAGACGAACCGTCGTCCAACAGTACGCTGGCCTTAAATCTTCCGCCTGACAATGCCTGCACATCCTGGGATATGCTGCTTCCTCCCTGCAGGGTTCCGTTTGCGCCGGGCTTATATGTGATATCTCCCCACAGCGCCGGGATCCTGTCATGTTTATACGTAATTGTGACTTCATCATTGGGCATGATTCCGGACCAGTCATTGCCGCCAAACTGTATCTGTGAATCCGCCGGCCTGACCGTGTGTGATTCCAGGCTGTATCCATACTGCTCCCGGTATACGCCTTGCACATCGCTGTCCGCTGCATAAGGTCCTGAATTCTCAGGAGGTATGATGTCCTTTAAGCGGCTGTCCGCGGTCCCGTTGTCTTCATATTTGACAGTTATCCCATATCCCTGGATGGATGATTCATACAGGTAGACAAGGCGCACCGGCTGGTTGGGCATGATGCCGCTGAACATTAAGCTTTCATCAAAATCCCCTCGCACGCCGTTTACCAGGCCGTCCGCCAGTTCGCCTGCCTCATCTCCCAGGTCGAACCGGTAACCGATGCACTGATAGCCGTAAACCTGTGCGGGCTGGGCAGTGATTTCATTTTCCGGATAGTACAGACCTGGCTGGGCAGCAGATACCGTGGTCCCGTTATTGGTTTCATGCAGGACCTCGAACAGGGACCTGGCATTGGGGTCATCATATCTCACTTTGTAGCTGTAGCGTATGGTTGCATCCTGCCCCGGCATCTTTCCGTTAAACGTGCCTGCACCGTCAAACTGGCCTATGGGCACTGATGTACCGCTGAAGTTATATTCCGACGGGGTTGTGCTGGAATCATCCCTGCTCCAGTCATATCCCCTGACCGTTTTTTTCTCCTCCAGAATCGGCGCTTCCACGCTATAGGCGCTGTCCAGGGTATTTGTATCAAACATGATGTCCCCTGAGACATTGGAATGCTCTACCGTATAATTAAACTTAACACTGGGGTCCGCCTCAAATATTGCATAGTAGGTTACAGGCGTCTCCGGGTAAACAGCCGGCAGCCTGTCGATAAACTGGGGATTGTCCCAGTCATTTACCGAACTCCAGCCTTTAAATATGTAACCATACCGTGTAGTTGTCGGAAGCAGTGAATTGACCGGATTCCCGGCAGTACCGACCAGGGTCTCTGGTTCCGGTGTCCCTCCGTTGCTGTTGAATATGATTTGTGACCCCACCTTTTGGTATTCATAATTCACTGCCACATCCTGGTTGGGCATGGTTCCCGTAATCCTGCCAAAGTCTGCCGAACCCGGCGTCAGGTCTGCCGTCAGGGACGGCGGTGTCCCCTGTTCAATGACCACGTTGGACAGCTCGTATCCCGTGATTGCCGGCCCAGGCGCAATATCCACCGGTTCTCCCGAGCCCTTGGAAACCGGGGGAATCGGGGTAACGCCGGGAATGGAACCGCCTGTCTGTGCATCTTTCACAACAAAGCTGATTTGAAGCCCGTTCCGTTTGATTACTGCATTTTTATCATTTCCCGTTCCTGCACCAGGCAGGTTCCTTGTTCCCACTGACACATACACACCGGTGCCGTCAGCTTTTGCCTGGTCTGCGAAAAAATTATCCGCAAAGGGGCTTGGAGCCGTATCCACGCCGCTCCCTGACAAGGGCACCGCTATTTTTATCTCCTGTCCGGTTTCCGTGGAGATTCCTCCCGGAGAGGCAGCCGGCTGCCGGGCCGTGGTGACCCCAATCCTTGAAGCGTTCAGGTCGCCTGTCACTGTAATGGTCCGTCCTGTTTCCAGATATATATTGGCCTTGGCGCCTGAGGAGGTTGTGTTGTCCTCTATCATAACATCATTGAGCACATCAAACCTTCCCGTGCTGTTAAAGTAAACAGCGCCCTTTCCTTCTGACAGGTTTCCGGATACCTTGCCGTAGTTCATGGAGAGGGCCGCGCTTCCCCTTACATTGAGGGCGCTGCCCTGGCTTGCGCTGTCCCCATGACAGTTCCTAAGTTCCGCCCCGCTGTTTATCTCTATCCGGCCAGAACCTGCTGATACAAGTGGATTGCTGCTTACATTGCCGTTGCCGTCCAAAACAAGGTCCGTCAGTTTCAGGGTTGCCCCTGTCACGTCAAAAATCGGCCCGGTATAGGAACCGGCGCGTCTCAATGTCTTGATATAATCCGCATCCTCGTTGGTAGGGTTGCCGTTCCTGTCATAATCCGTACTGGCTATGGTGATATCCTTACTGGAACCGGAGACCGTAATGGGGGCCGTAATATCCGGATAATCCATGATATAGATGTATCCTTTCTTATTCCCTATCTGCCCCATGGCATATTCGATTGTTTTAAAGGGACTGCTGTAGGTGCCGTCGGCAGCAGTTGAATCCACCCCGGATTCTGATACGTAGTAAGACGTGTCCCTGATTGCAAATGCAACCCGTTTATGTACCATCTCATATGGATGAAGCTGGAAATGCCAGGAATAGGCCATACCGGAGTCAGTCCCGCTCAGGGAATCCCCGCCGCCTTCATTAAATACATTGCCTCCCCAGCTGCTATAGTGTCCAATCCACCTTGTAGTTGGGGGTGTAACACCAAGACTGCTGTCATTAGTGATACAGTCAAAGGTGGTTTTCACATACTGATTCACCATATGGAAACCCCGGTTATTTTTATAAACCGTAGCATAATCATCTTCCCTGCTACCGCCAATCATGACGTCCGTGCCTGTTCCCAGTTTTACGGACCTGCCCGTGGTTCCGCCCTGACCAGTCTTGTCGTAGACATAATAATCTACAAACACATATTTATTGTCCGGGCTTGACGAAAGGGCAATCTTTAATTCAATTCCCATATTGGTCAAATCTTCCACCGCGCCATTGGCATTTCCATTGGCCTTATATTTTGTTCCGTTATCTACCTGGATATAGGTGGCGTACCCCTGCCAGCTATAAGAAGTCTTAATACCGCTTGTGCTATACCCTGTCTGTCCTGCCTGCAGACCGCACAGGTCGAAACGGTATGAGTTACCGGAGGGATTTTCCCCGGTTCCGCCTCTTGGTCCAATCCATGCATAAGCCGTTCCCTCGCTGGCTCCATTTCCCAGATTCTCATTGGGAAGCTCCGTGGAGGCATATGCAACCATTGCCAGATGTGACGACCCAAGTCCCACAATCAGGCAGATTGTTAAAATCAAGGAAACAAAACGTTTCCATATCTGATATAATTCTTTATTCATTACTCACATTGTCTCCTCACATTAAAAATTCAGCCGTTCTTCCCCCGGCAATCCGTCAAGCAGTGGTTCCATATTACTCCCTGCAATCAGACCGCCCGCATATTTATCTTCCTTATTATCAGAATCATAATGATAGAATCCGGTTCCTTCTTCCCCCTTATGCCATCTTGGCTTAAACTCGTCATCTACCCTGGCCGCAAACCGGCTGTTTATGATTATAAGCCATCCCCCGTCTTTATCCCTAACAACCTTTTTATTTCCAGTGATGATCTTTCCATTGGTATTGACCACCCTGTAAGAATTTTCATTCTCCCTGACCACGCCGTAACCATATTCCTCATCTGCTTCCAGCCTAAGTCCGTTTATATAGTAGGAATCCTTTACCCTCTTGAGGCGGTTGCGGTTTCCGTAGGCAACACCATCGCTTTTAAACCCAAAGGTGTACACCCCGTCCTCCAGCTCGACCTTCAGCTCATTTCCGGTCTGCATGGAGCCGTCATTCAGCTCGTCCGGGGAAAAGAAATAAAGGTCCGCCTTCTCAATACCATATATATTCCCCTCTATGAAATCCTCCGATGACCATGCGTCCATGTCATACTGGGCCACAAATGTACTGCGGGTGTCAAAGAGAACAAACCCTGTCTGCATCCTGCCAAGCCCGTCAAACGCATAATAACGGTCATTTACTTTCTTTATCTTATTCTGATATATCTTTCCATTCTGGTCCGTGCGCCACCAGCTGTACTCCCCGTCATCAGAGTCATCCTGTATCAGATTGTCCGACGGATACATCCAGAACCAGGAGTTTCTCAAAAGGCTTCCGCCGTCATATCCCGCAAAGAACTTAGCCGGCACATCGCTGGTGGGGTTGCTCTTATCCGCATTGCTGACGCTCGCCACCTTGGTCCACCAGGGAAGCATGATTCCATACTCGTCAAAGCCGTATGTGCTGCCGTCAATATTCTTTTGCACCAGACGGCCGCCATTGCTTTTCACCTTCTTGGAGCGGTTGTTAAAATACAGCCACACCTGGTCATATTCGTCATAATCCCTGCCGCTGATGTCACTGGACAGGTCCTCAAGTCCCCTTATCTCCAGCTGCGAATAATCCAGCCAGCTCTCAGTCTTTAAGGCGCCGTCCGCATCCGCATAGTACACGCCTTCCTCCAGTGGATTGTCATCCTCGTCCAGCTGATTCCCATCCTCGTCAAACCATCCGGTCAGCATGCGGCCGCTTTCATCAAATATGTAACTCCTGCCATCCACGGTCCTTTTAAAAGAAGATGCGGTGCCGCGGTACGCCTTACCGTTGGCGCCAAAATAATACCACCCGGCCTCATGTCCATCCTCATCCGCCTCATCCGCCAGGACCCATGTGTTTTCAGCCCGCGCCCCATCCTCAAACACATAATACAGGCTGTTTCCCTGTTCAATGAAACAATCCCTCATCATGATTCCCTGGCCGCCCAGATAGAACCAGGAATCCCTGGACTGCTTCCATGTATTTTGCAGCGGCTCATCATTCTCATCTAAATATCTCCACTCCTCACCTTGGCTCATCCATCCCTCGACCGCATAGGCGGTCACTGTCTGCAATTTAGTCATTGCAAAAGCCGTAACGGCCAGGGCGCCGGCAATAAGCATGATTCTCCTTTTCTTCATCCTGCTATCCTTCCAATCTTTATTTTAAATATTTATATTGAACCCTTTATCAGGGATAGTTTTACTCCTCTAAATACACGTATTTATTTTTCCTGCCGTAAAGGACCGCCTCTTCGTGGGTATCAAAATAGATGTCCAGCTGGTTTCCCTTTACCGCCTTCCCGGTATCCTCCACCGTGTAAACCACGCCATCAATTACAATCCGGGTGCCAAGCAAAATCACGGACGGGTCCGCGGCAACGGTATGGGCTGCCTTGGGTACGGTTTCCGTCTTGGTAAGAATTTCCTTCTTTTCCCCGCAGCACAGTGAACAGCTGCAATAGCCCGTGACCTGGAACTCCCCCAGATAATCCATTCCTTCTGAAGGCCCATCGGAATGTCTGTATACAGGACAGGTTTTCCGCCCGAACTGCTTTGCTTCCTCATAACTGGCAAAATAAATCCGCAGCTTCTCCCTGGCCCCCTCCTCCACCTTATCCTCAATCACATAGGAATTTCCATCAATCAGGACCGTATCCCCTATTTTGAAAACAGACAGTACGCCAGCCGCCGTACGCCCGTTAACAGGAACCGCACCGGAATACGTCAAATCCTTCCCATCCGAACTATAGGCAGTCACCTCAAGCTCCCCCAGATACGTAAACTCCGGTTGGGATACGGCCTGGACCACTGCCCGGGACGGTGCCTGAGGCGGGTTTAAATCCATCGCCTCCACCGGATACGGATTGTTAATGGTTCCCGCTCCCCCCGGATTCGTCCAGGCCTGTCCTGCACCTACCGTATAGAGCTGGGCCAATGTAAATCCGGCCGCCAGGACAGCGGGACCGCAGCCCAGGAGGAATGGCCTGAGATATTTCCTCATCATATTATGCCTTTGACAGGATTTCCTGAATTCCGTCACCCTGTATTCATGAATGTTATCTGTCATCCCCACGCCCCCTGAGCATCACAAATTATTATGCATGGAATCCGAATCCATATCTTTCTGCGTTAAAAACTTCCATGTGCTGCCTCCTAAACTTTTATCCCAGGTAATATCGCAGTATCTCCACTCTCCGTCAATCCAGGTCCTGTTCCATGCATGGTTTCCGGCATATACAGGTTCACATATCAGGCCCGCGTTCCTGCACAGCATCAGATAGGCGGATACATATCCCCAACACACAGCGCTGCCGTTCATGACCGCATCATAGATGGTCCTGTTTTCCAGTGTCTGGTCATAGGAGACATTATCGTAGACCCAATTATAAAAATATTCAGCTTTTTCCCTGTCCCCCAATGTCCTGCAGGCCTTAACCACACCGGAGAGCCTGTCCTGTACCTGTCTGTGTTCTGATACTGCCTTTTCCGGGTTCCCACATGAAACATAGATGGCATACTTCCCATTTTCATCAAATGAATACAGCGTCACTTCTTCTTTTCCCAGATATAGGTACCGGTAATAATATCTGCCAAAGGAAAATGCCTCCTCCTCAGAATCAAAAACAATACCGGTTTTTATAAAACCGCCAATCTTCCCCCCTTCTTTAAGTGCATCCATCACAGCTTCCCCAAGGTTTTCAAATCCCGTATTCCGGCTGGTCATCTGACTGGCTGACCGGCCGGAGACTGCCTGGCCAGCAGATGATTCCGGCTGCTGCATTGCGAATGAATGTTCCTCAAAATGAATGTTCATGATAAACAAAAAAGCAAAAAAAAGGCAGATGGAACTGAACTTCTTAATTTTCTATCCCTCCCATCCTGTATTTACAACGGAATATTTCTTTTGTTGTAATTGAAAAACAGGGAGGGGGCTGATAAAACGGAGGAATTACTGACTATGGAAAAATTTAAGAGAATTGATTCTGAAGTTTAAGAAAAAGGCAAATAACAAATAATATGCAAAAATATCCAAGTTGGTTTAATTTGTGACCAAGCTTGATTGTTATACCCTTTTTTATCGAATTATTTTTAAAAATATGTAGAATTTTGTCAATAAATGTAGTATACTTTTTCTAAATCTTTCAGGAGTATCCTAAAGTACAACAAAAGAAATATTCCGTTGTATCCTGCAATAGCAGCTTCATTTTTTCAAGCTGCAATCTGTGCTGGCTCCCACTTTCCTTTGTATAAATCCTGGTCGTATTAATATCCCTGTGTCCCAGGATATCCGCTAATTTTGACAGGTTTTTTTCTATTTCATAATATGTCCTTGCAAAAAGGTGCCTTAGGTTGTGGGGAAATATCTTTTCATTCCTGACTCCGGCCTCTATTCCCAGGGCTTTCATTTCCCTCCATATATTACTCCGGTCCAATGCCTTTCCGCTTTTTGTGACAAATATCATTCCTGTGCTTATATTCTTTTTTGATGCATAAGACTGCAGGATTGTACAAAGCTGTCTGGTTAACAGCACGGTCCTTATCCTGCCCTTACACTCAATCTCCGCCTGTCCCTTATGGATGGCTGCCACTGTGATGAACGACAGTTCAGATACGCGTATCCCGGTTACGCAGATGGTTTCCAGCACAAGGGCCAGCCGTTCGTTACCATTGGCAAAAGCCGTTTTTACCAGACGCTCATATTCGTTCTTTGTCAGTTCCTTCTGCTCAGGATAAAAGGAACTTTTGCTGATTTTTAAAAACTTACTTTCACAGCCATCCCATCCACAATATTTGAAAAATCCGTTAAGTGCGGCTATGACGCAGTTGATGGTGACCGGGGTCAAACGTTCCCGCAGGTCTGCTTTCCATAACAGTACCGCCTCCTTGGTAACCGGCCCATCTCCTATGAACGCTTTAAACTGCTTTAAATAATGTCTGTATTTCTTTACTGTCTCCCTGCTCCTTTCACAACTTTCCAGCCATTGTCCATACTCCTCTATCTTCTGGTAAGTCATGATTCTTTCATTTTTTCTTTTCATTCCAGCCTCCTGTAAATGTGTACTTGGGTTTAGTCTGCTCAGACGGCAAAAAAACATCCAATATCCCCTTGAGGATGTTGGATTGTTCTGTTTATTATTAGACATTTAAATCATATCATAGCGTTTTTTGAAGCTATGACATATAGTCTAATGAATAACTATATACGTTTTTTATTTCTTTGCATACTAATATTTTCTTACATTTTACATGAATTATACATAAATTTTACTTATGTACTTCCAGGCCACTCTGTTTTCTTCTTTTAACTCCCGTTCCACAGCCTTACGTATCTCGCCCACCTTCAACCCATATATTATCTGTATGGTATTTTTGCCTGGCCGCACAATAGCGGAACATTCTGTGGATTTCAATAACGCATCATTGGCTTTGGCGCCATCCAGCAGTTCTACCCGCAGTCTGGACATACAGGAATCCAAATCCATGACATTCTCCTTTCCACCCAGCCCCTCTATAATTGCCAATGCTTTCGATTGCAGCGATTTCTCAGGTGCATCAAGCCTGACCCCCCCTACTTCTGCTGCAAAGGCCAGGGCTTCTTCATTATCTTCTCCCCGTCCCGGTGTTTTTATATTAAACTTAATAATCCACCATTTGTACAGGAAATAACAGATAAGGCCTTCTATGGCTCCTACAATCAGAATCCACCACCATTGGGCCCCCGGGCGCATGGGACCATAGAGGATAAAACCAATGACACTGGATGTAATGCCTCCCACTTCACTCCCAAACGCATATAAAAGCATATAATTGAGACCGTTTAAAAGTGAATAAATCACATAGAGTGGAAATGCTGCAAATATAAATAAGAATTCATGGGAATCAACAGCTTCTCCACTGTCCCATAAACAAAAGGACCAAACATCCCTAAATTACTGATTCCTCCGGCCAGCGCATTGATTCCTTTCGAAAACCATACCCACACAAACGGGAATACCTGACCGACCGCTGCAAACACCAGCGTACTGGCAAACGGGATAAACCTGGATCCCTGGAAAAATGATAATACCGTTGGGAATTTTACATGTCTTAACCTGGAATGAAGAACCGCCACTACAATTCCCACCAGCATACCGCCAAACATTCCCACATTTACAGTTTCAATCCCGAATACGGTAGTTCATACTCCCTGTCCCCGTCGCAAAGAGCGGAAGCCAGCGTAACTGCATAGATGACCGGAAGATTGGACATGACAATGCTGCCAGCTTTATTGACCAGTCCCGCAATATATTGTATCCAAAAATTTCCAAATACCGGAATCTGTTCAATAATTAATTCATTTGTAAAAAATGATGATAACCCCATGACCAAAGAAGCCGCTGCAATCAATGACGCTGGAATCAAAAACGCTTTTGCTATTTTCTGAAACGATTTCATGACACTTTTATTTCTTTCCCCTTTCATGACATCCTGCCTCTCCATTTTTATTCATCAGCCGCACTCCGGATTACTTCTGATGCTGTAAATGCATCATAGGAACCTCTTTGAACTTAGAAGCCCTTATCA
>Ga0129310_1001612_pt1 | contig 18956 bp, 16 predicted proteins | sample Go1ome_2_FD_94433 | JGI IMG/M metagenome (GOLD analysis project Ga0129310, IMG submission 94433) | Western lowland gorrila individual fecal microbial communities from Wisconsin, USA - Go1022A metagenome | ecosystem: Host-associated > Mammals > Digestive system > Large intestine > Fecal | place...
ATCACCAGCGAATTCAACTTAAAACAAAACTGACTCCGCTTGAATTGCGAAGCCAGTTCATTGTTTGATTTAATTTTCCATAGGGGCTTTTTTGTGCTGTACGCACAATGTGGGGCGGATCAGATGTCGGGGTGCTGCCTTTCGGTTTTTGGAATGTATTTTTTGAAGTATAAGCTATGTTTACAATAAGCGGGAGCGCTTGTTATAATTTCCAGGAAGCCGCTTCGCGCCTGCTTTCGACAAAGCTGCGGTAGATGCCGCCTGCTGCCATAAGCTGTTCGTGAGTGCCCTGCTGGGCTATCTTTCCGCCGCTGATGACCAGTATGTTGTCAGCGCTGCGGACAGTCTTTAGCCTGTGGGCTATCATAATTATGGTCTTTTCCTTTGTCAGCGCTTCGACCGCTTTCATAAGTTCAGCTTCGTTTTCGGGGTCAACGTTGGCAGTGGCTTCGTCAAGTACTATTATCGGCGCATCTTTCATGATGGCGCGCGCTATGGATATCCTCTGCTTCTCGCCGCCCGAAAGTGAAGCGCCGCCCTCACCGATGACTGTGTCGTAGCCATCGGGCAGCTGCATGATGAAATCGTGGCAGCAGGCTTTTTTTGCCGCTTCTATGACCTTTTCCATCGGCGCATCGGGCTGACCGAAGCGTATGTTGTTGGCGATGGTGTCAGCAAACAGGTACACCCGCTGGAACACGAAGCTGTAGTTTTTCATCAGTGCGTCCATGCTGTAGTCGCGTACATCTCTGCCGTCAAGGGTGACCTTTCCCGCGTCAACGTCCCAGAATCGCGACAGCAGGGAAGTCAGCGTTGTCTTGCCGCCGCCCGAAGGTCCCACTATGGCGGTGGTGGTGCGCTGTGGTATATCAAGTGATATGCCGTCTATTATCTTTCTCTTTTCGTATGCAAAGCTGATGTTCTCAGCCTTTATGGAGAAGTGTGCGGGGGCGATATCCTCGCCCGAAATATCCATCTGCGGGGTGTCGAGTATCTCCTGCGCCTGCGAAACGCAGACATCTACAGTTCTCAGCATAGCCGAGTAGTTGCCCGCAGTGTCAAGCTGTGCATAGATAAGGTAAGAACTGATTATCATTATTATGGTGGTCAGCAAGTCCATGCTGCCGTTTATGTGCAGCAGTACCGATGCCAGTACGATGACAGTGCCCACCGCTTTCAGCCAGAAACTCTGCATGGTCATGAAAGGTATCAGCTTTAATTCCATAGCGGAATTAGCATTCTCGTTCTCGTCTATGGCAACGTTCAGTTCGCGGCTGCGGCTTCCTGTCAGATTGAAAGTCTTTACCTCAAAAATGCCCTGAATGTATTCGATGACTTTCGCTACCAGCGCCGCGTCCTTTTTCTGTTTTTCCTTTGCCATACCTGCCGAAACTTCCATCATGCCGCTGTTTATCATAAAGAACACGACCAGTCCGCCGCACAGTATCAGCCCGATGCGCCAGTCATAGAATAACAGCATCAGCGTTATCACAGCAGTTGCCAGCAGTCCCGAACAAACCAGCATGACAACTCGTGTGGCTACATTTTCAAGATTCTGCATTGTGTTGGTGGTCACAGACATTATCTGCCCCAGACTGTTGTCATTGTAGTAACCCATCGGCAGATATCTCAGGTGTTCGGCTATCTGCATGCGCTTGTCGGCACATGTGCTGTAGCCGCCCTCAGTTTGCAGCATGGTGCTTTTTGATTTGAATATGCCCGAACCGATAACGCTCACAAGCATTATCCCAAGACAGGTCAGGCAGGTCTTTTTTGTGACATTACCCTCCAGCAGTGCCTTTATCATGCAGGATATGGCAGGTATCTTGAGGGCTTCAAATATCGCCTGAAAGAGGTTCAGCACTATGGATATGTAAAAGCGCTTTCTGTCCTCCGCGTTGCAGAAATCAAAGAAGTTTTTCAGTATCTTAAACATCTTCTTCACCGTCCTTTGCCGAGATGTGTGCCGCCCACATCGAACTGTACAGCCCGCCCTTTGACAGCAGTTCATCATGTGTGCCCTGTTGGGCGATATTGCCGTCATTTATCACATAAAGTCTGTCAGCGTTCTTTACGGTAGAAAGCCTGTGTGCTATGACGATAAGTGTCTTGCCCTCGACCAGCTTTGCCACACTGCGCTGTATCACCGCTTCGTTTTCGGGGTCGGTGTAGGCAGTGGCTTCATCAAGTATGACGATATCTGCGTTTTTCAGCATCGCCCTCGCTATGGAGATGCGTTGGCGCTCGCCGCCCGAAAGGTGTCCGCCCGATGTGCCGACCACTGTGTCGTAGCCGTTTTCAAGCCCCATTATGAAGTCGTGACAACCGCACTTTTTAGCGGCTTCTTCGACTTCCTTATCGGTGGCTGTCCTGTCGCCCAGCCTTATGTTCTCGCGCACCGTCAGGTCAAACAGGAAATTATCCTGCGAAACATAAGCTATGCGCTTGTTGTATTCATCAAAGGGGATATCTTTTATATCGACTCCGCCCAGCGAGATACTGCCGCTGTCAACGTCCCAGAGGCTCGCTATAAGCCTTGCAACGGTTGATTTGCCGCTTCCCGACGGTCCAACGAATGCGGCAAATCCGCCGCCGTGTATCGTCATAGATATGCCGTGAAGTATCTCCTTGTCAGAGTAGGAGAAATGCACGTTGTCAAGCACTATGTCGCCGCCCTTGATGGTCTTTGTCAGCTTTTCGGGGCGAACCATCTCAGGGGCATCGATTATGTTCCTGACCTCTGTCACGATGGTGTCCATCTGTGCTATGTCGTCAGAGTATGACATAACGCCGATAAGTGGTTCGATAAGCCCGACCGTCAGTATGATGACGGTGATGAAGTCTGTATTGCTTATGGTGCCGCGCATCGCCATTATACCGCCTATTGGCAGTACCGAAAGCATGGTAGCGGGCATTATGCACATGGCAAACGTCATGTATACATTGCACTTGCGCATCCAGTCAACGAAACTGGCAGCACTCTCTTTTGCGGCGGCGGCGAACTTCTCGTAGCTTGACTGTGCCTTGCCGAACACCTTTATCACCTCAATGCCGTTGATGTACTCGGTGGTAACAGCGTTGAGGGCTTTTGTCGCCCTTACTGTCCTGCCGTAGTTCTCCTCATAGCCGAACATCATAAGTGCATAGCAGACAAGTCCCAGCGGAACGGTTATCAGCGCCGCAAGACCCAGCTTCCAGCTGATGGTAAAGGCGTAGATGAGTATTATTATCGGTGCGCCGATGCCTGTGGTAAATTCGGGCAGTATGTGCGCGAAAGTAGTTTCGATGCTGTCTATGCGCTCAACTATGGTGCTTTTCAGTGCGCCCGACGGCTGACTGATAACATCGCCCAGCGGCATCTTAGCCAGCTTGTCAAGTGCTTTCTTGCGTATTACCGCCAGCGTGTGGAATGTGGCAAGGTGAGAATTTGCAGTACTCAGTGCATGGAACAGCGAACGTCCCAGCCAGAGCGCCAGTATTATCACACAGTCGGTGATGTATGCGCCCTTGTCGGTGCTGCCCGCCAGCAGTGCCTTTACTATCCTTGCGATGAAGTAGTACGGCACTATGCCGCATAATGTGCTGACTGCCGCAAGTATCACACTCAGCACGAATTTTCCTTTTCGCTCGCCCGACTGACCCAGCAGCCACCCGAAAGAGCCGTTTTTGTCCTTTCCCACTAGATATCCTCCTGTCTTTTCCTGTAATTCTGCGGTGTGACACCCATGATGTCACGGAAAGCTGCCGCGAATTTTGATGCGTTGTCGTAGCCCAGCCGCTGTGATATCTCCGAAACTGTAAGTCCCTCAGATATCAGCATCGCAGCCGCCGCCTTCATTTTGTAACCCTTTATATAACGGTATATCGGTACACCGTACACCGCTTTGAAGACCTTTCTGAGGGTCGCGGGCGGCATGCCCGACATCTCCGAAAGTTCCTCAACCGTGAAAGTCTTTTCAAGACTGCCCGTGATAAGGCTGTGTATCTCCTTGACCTTGTCGGTCTGCCCCGCAGGGAAATACTGCCGCTGTACTGTCTGTGCGGCGGGGTCTGTAGTTTCAAGCAGCAGAAGAAGTTCTGCTATCTTCACCCTGTAATAGTCCAGCCGTATGCTTTTTGGCGCATGATACAGCTGTGAGAACAGCAGGTTGAGCGGTTCGTTGGTGCGCAGAAGAAATTCCTTGCTGTCGGGGCAGAATTTCTGCGCCAGCTTATCAAGGTCGATATTCAGCGAGGGCATCTCGCGCTTGATGGAACGCTGTGCAGGTTCGTTCATAAAGCCGATGGTCATGCCGTGATAGTGTGCCAGCGGAAGTTCTACTTTGCCCGAATGGTGTACCCTCCTGTCGATGCGCAGGTCGCCCGCTTCCATATAGTACCTGCCGCCCAGCTTGTTTTCATGCTCTATGCGCCCCTCGCGGCAGTGGTCGATGCAGAGCACCGTTTCGGCATTCTGATACTCCGAAATGCACGAGCGCAGATGGAAGTCGTTGTACATAAGGTAAATGCCGTCAAAGACGCGGTACATGGTCATGAAAGCCTCGCCCGAACTGTTATCCAGCCGCAGTACTCTGCATTCGCCCTCAGCCGCTATCTCATGTACGTTCGACCCGAAGCCCGCATCGTCAAGCTGGTCAAAAAGGTCACTGCTCATGCCATGCCTGCCTTTCGGAAGTGTTTCTTCAGCAGTTTTTTGCCTGCCGGCGCACCTATTATCCCGCATACGAATGCCGCCGCGAACAGTACGGGACACATCCATGCAGGCATCAGCTTTGTAACGCTGTCGATGTATTCTTTGCCAAAATTCTGTCTTGAAGCCCAGTACTTCTCAGCGGCAAAGAACAGCGGCAGATAGTTCGCCGCCACCCACATGCTGAACACGCCGCAGGTCAGCACAACTTTTGAAGTGCTCTTGTATCTGCCGCTTCTGTAGATAAGTTCGGCTAACAGCCCTGTCAGCAGCATCATGATACCCATGATGACGCTCATTATCCATATCATGCCGAATGTTTTTACCTTAGTCAGAAAAAGCATGAACGGCACACCTCCGAGAAGCGGCACGAGCACCGCCGGTAAAGGCAGAAATATTGGTATGAACCCCAGCATGGCTATCACTGTGGTGATAACAAAATAGATCGCTGAAAAAATACCGATGTTGATAAGGTCTTTGACTTTCATGTTTACCTCCCAAAAAAATTAGTTGCAACTAACTTACCCCTATAAATATTGTTCTCAGCTTTGCCATATCAAACGAAACAGATCTTTATGCCGTTCAATATATCATTCTCCGAGAACGTTATATATTATAGCACAGCGAAAACGTTTTTTCAACTCCGTTTTGTTCCCGATACTCCATTATGAAAATTATTTCGTGCTTCTTATGCTCCGTTCCATATACAGCTTCCGAATATCATAACAGCAAAAGCGTGCCCTACAGGAAAATATATCCCGTAAAGCACGCATGACCGATATTTTGCATTTATCATATTGAGTTTTTCGCCATCAGTGCCTCGACCAACTCTCGCTTTTCGTAGAGTACACAGCCGCCCTCATGGTCATCAAGAAGTATCTCACCGCTCCTCAGCGCCGTGAAAAGGGGAGAGTGCAGTGCATCTCTCAGCGAAGTGTCCCTGATATTCACATCAGAATAGGGCGAAAAAGGACATGGTTCAGCGCCGCCGTGTGAATTGATGTGGAAGAAACCTCTGCCTGCCGCCACACAGCCTCCCGAACTTTTCTCGTCACCGGGAAAAGAGATATAAACCATTTCGGGGCGTTCTTCGCGTAAGCGCTGTATCTCTTCAGTGATATACTCACGCTCGCTGTCAGTGGGCGCAAGGTCTTTGCTGCCTTCCGAAACAGGCACATATTCCACAAAAATGACCGCCTTGCAGCCTCTTTCCGACAAGTTGTCAAGAAACTCCTGCGAGGTGACTTCCCTGTAGTTTTTTGTGGTCACTGTCACCGATGCCCCGAATATCAGCCCGCGCCGCTTGAATTCGTCCATGTTGGCTGCCAGCTTGTCGTATATGCCCGCACCGCGCCTTGTGTCGGTGGTATCGCGATTGCCCTCTATACTCATTATGGGCACAAGGTTGCGGCAACTGTCAAACAGCGAGAAATAGCGGTCGTCAATATAAGTGCCGTTGGTGAATATGGGGAAGAGTATGTTCTGCTTTCTGCCTGCCGCTTCGATGATATCCCGCCGCAGCATCGGTTCGCCGCCTGCCAGCAGTATAAAGCTGATGCCCAGCCCGTCGGCTTCATCGAATATCCTCAGCCAGTCTTCGGCGGATAACTGTTTCACAGGTTCAGCGTCATTGGTGGCGTTGCTGCATCGCGAATAGCACCCCGCACAGTGCAGATTACACTTGCTTGTGATGCTTGCTATCAGAAACGGCGGGATATGTTCGCCGCTGTCCTCTGCGGTGCGGCGCTTTTTTGATGCCGAGCGGCTTGCCGCCGCAAATTTAAGCATAAATGCGCTCTCGCGGGGATTTTTCAGCGTAGCCTTGACAGCTTCCGCCACCACGCGCTCAACACCCTTTGTCATATAGCTTTGCAGGTCAAAACTTCCGTTCATGACTTTCTGTCCTCCATTCCGCTCAGTGCCTTGTCAAGCAGGCATTTAAGCTGTATAAGTTCATCGGTATCCAGCGCGATGCACCCCTGCATCGACATCGGTACCTCCACTGCCTTTTCTTTAAGTGCTTCGCCCTCATCAGTCAGTGTGATGGAGAGTTTGCGCTCGTTTTCTGCTTGCCTTGCCCTGTTTATCAGTCCTTGCTTCTCAAGTCTTTTCAGCAGAGGTGCCAGCGTCCCCGAATCGAGGTGTACCAGCCTGCCAAGTTCGCCCTCACACATGCCGCCGTGTTCCCACAGCACCATCATCACCACATACTGTGTGTAGGTCAGCCCCAGCGCTTCCAGCGGCTTGCGGTACTGCCGCACGACTTCCTTCGCGCAGGCGTAAAGTGGAAAGCATATCTGATTTTCAAGCCTTATGCAGTCATATTTTGTGAATTTCTTTTCGTCTTCCATGATACAGCCTTTCATAGTCGAAATATTGTGTGCTGTCATATTGCGCACAACTTTTAATGATATTATACACCTTTTGCAAAGGATTGCAATATAAACTTTTGAATATACATAGCGATATTATATTGTCATTCCAAAATGTGGTTATCCCGCTGACACACCACAAAAACAGCGGCTATACAGAACTTAAGGTTTTTGGCATATATCTTTCGGTGGGGCAGCGGGTGCAAAGCGGACATCATCAACGGTCTGCTGCGGTGATAAATCATTCGTTTTACCGCCTGCTTTGTAAAAACGGCTGATGCGCAGTATAACGCATCAGCCGTTTTTGTGTCATAACGAAACTTCCTCGCCGCTGTGCAGCGCTCTCAGCTTGTCGCCCATGACTTCTTTCATCATCTCAAATGCGGGTATGCCTGTGCAGTGCCCGCTGAAAAATATCGTGTCCAGCTTCACAAGTTCTTTTGCGGTCTGTATTATGACAGCTTTTTCCTCATCGGTGTGCTCGCCGTCATTCTTCATCATGTGAAACCCGCTGAGCACATAGTCAGGCACATTGCCGAATATCTCTTTGTACCTGTCGAGTATATTGAGTATGCCGTTGTGCGCACAGCCTGATAAGAGCCAGTGTTTGCCGCCCTGTGTAATGACAAGGCACTGCTCATGCACGAAATCATCAGGCACTTTCATGCCGTCCTTTTCGCAGGTGAGTTTTTTGTTGCCTTGAGGGTAGCATCGTCTGCCCGTTATGCCGCTGAACAGAAAAAGTTCATCGTCAAGCTGAACATCGCCCTCTATCAGACTGACATTCGGCAGACCGAGTATGTCTTTGTCGATGCCGATGTACCTCTCGCCGTTGAAATGCGGCTCAGATGCCGACTTCTGCATGAATATCCGCGCGGTCTTGTTTATCTGCGAGAACGGCATTATGCCGCCGGAGTGGTCGTAATGACCATGACTGAGTATCACCGTGTCGATCGCAGTAAGGTCAATGCCCAAAATCTGTGCATTTTTGATGACAGCATCGGTCTGACCGCTGTCCAGCAGGAGCCTGTGCTTCTCTGTTTCGATATAGATGCAAAGCCCGTGTTCTGCGATGCAGTCTTCATTTGCGCGGCTGTTTTCAACAAGCGTAACTATCCTCATATCATTCACCGCACTTGTGACCGCAGGAATGATCTGTGCCGTGTTCGTGACTGTGGTGGTCGCAGGTGGGGGACTCATTCTGTACCAGCGCATTTGCGAGATAAGCTGCAACAGCGTCATCAGCACTTCCCGAATTTCCGCCGAAGATGGCTATGCCCGCCTCTTTCATAGCCGTCTGTGCACCGCCGCCGATACCTCCGCAGATAAGGACATCAGCGCCCATCACCTTAAGAAAGCCCGCAAGAGCACCATGCCCTGCGCCGTTAGTGCCGAGCACCTGTTCGCTGATGACCTTGCCGCCCTCGACCTCATAGAATTTGAACTGTTCAGTCTTGCCAAAATGCTGGAATATCTGTCCGTTTTCGTAAGTTACTGCTATTTTCATATTATCTGTTCCTTTCATGACTGAGATATATTATTGACTATCCCTTTAGTACACCAACTAAAAATGCGGTAAACAAAAGGATATCCGCCAACCACCTTAAGTTCTGTAAAACCGCTTTTTTGGTGGTGTATCAGCGGGATAACCATATATTATATTGTAGCACTATTTACGTCAGGTGTCAACAAGTGATGGGGCGTGGAGGAATACACAAAAATACAGTCACGTTTTGTCAAAATTGATTTCCGTGGACGGGCATATTTATCATTTTAACAACTCTCAAATATTTCACAAACATCTTCCGAACAATGGTGCGTTATGATACGTACATACCAAAGCGGAGGAGGAATAGAAATGAACGTGATATTTTCGGCAGCGGCTATGCTTATAGGTGCGCTGATAACTGTAGCGCTGAAAGACCGTCATGGCATGAGATGACAGATGCTTTGCGATTGACAAACCCGAAAAAATATGTTATTATAAACAGGTGAGCATGCCATACGGTAGCGGCAGCGGTCATACGCTGATGAGGAAAGTCCGAGCATCAACGAGCAGGATAGCTGATAACGTCAGCCGAGGGTGACCTCCGAGCTAGTGCAACAGAGATATACCGCCGCAGAGATGCGGTAAGGGTGGAAAGGCGGGGTAAGAGCCCACCGGAGCGGCAGAGATGCCGCTGCCATGTAAACCTTATCCGATGCAACACCAATGGCAGCCGAAAGGTCAATGCGCTCGTCAGACCCCAGGTTGTAGGTGGCTTGAGCTGTGGGGCGACTCACAGCCTAGATAGATTACCGTACAAGACAAAACTCGGCTTACAGACAGGCTCACGTTCGCCCCGTTCACGCGGGGCGATTTTTTGTGCTGTTCTATGCTTTGGAGCGATGGACGAACGGCGGGCTTTGTGTGCATCTTATTTGCTTTGCAAACTTGCGTTTACCGGCTGGTGGTTTTCTTTTTATGGGGTGGCTGCCCGCCCGCCCACCCGCAGCGCCTTGTTTTGTGTGCTCTTGCTGCTTTGCCGACGATAATTATGAATTTTTATTCTATTGCTTGACAATCGGCTGAAAATGTGCTATATTTATTGTTGGCGGAGTTCATTGGGCGAATGAACTTTTGGCGACGAGGACAAATTATAGGAAAGAGGGCTGCTGCGTGGCGGCCCTCTTTTCTCTTAAAGAATGTGTACGGAGGTAATAACAATGAATAAAAAGGAAATTGCCGAGATAAAAAAGTATTTTTCCGAAGACAGCGATCTTCTCACAATAAACCGCGTTGTCACTGCTTTTGTCGATGCGGAAAAAAATGTCAAATGCAAGACCAACAGGTTATATAATGTTATCCCGCAGGACGAGAGCGAACTTATCCTCGCGATGCTCAAAAAGACCCTCAGCGGCAGGATCGGCGCTAATCTTCTTGAATATGCTTTCCCGAAAGATGCCATACTGGAGGGCGGTCAGCAGCAATTTTTGTGGGCTGTGCTGAAAGACAAGTTCACCACTGATGAAACTGTTGACAGCCTTATAAATGCCATTGTTGAAAAGGTGGAATATGTGTCCACATACAGCATTTTTTCGGCACACTGCACCTACTCGGTACTTAAAAAGAACAAGATGGACGAGATAACCGATGATGCCGAAGCAGATACCAACTATAATTTTATCATAACAGCCATCTGCCCCGTAAACCTGCGCATCGACGGTCTTATATATAATGAGGAGCAGAACGCAATAGCCAAAAAGGAAGACTCTGACAGGATAGTTGAGATGCCCACCGATGGTTTCCTCTTCCCGCTGTTCAACGACCGCGCACCCGATGTCAATGGGGTCATGTATTATACAAAAAATGCCAAAAAGCCCAATACCAGCGTTATAGAAGAATTTCTCGGCTGTGAGTTCTCAATGACAGGACCCAGCGAAAAGGAAGTTTTCCACGCTATTCTGGGCAATGTTGTGGGCGAAGAGCTTGACCTCGACATGATGACTAAGGTCAATGAGAAGATACAGAATTTTGTTGACCAGACCGCCAACGATACCGAAGTTGCCACCATCGACAGCGCAAAGCTGAACAATATCCTCTGGGAATCGGGCGTAAGTCAGGAGAAACTGGGCGAGCTGAACAAGGTTTTCGAGCATGCCACCGACAACAAGCCGCTGACAGCGGTAAATCTGGTGGAAAAGAAAACTGTCGTGACAGTGCCAAGCGTTACCGTAAATATAGGCAAAGGCGGCGCTGATAAGGTGAGGACACAGGTGATAGGCGGCAGAAAGTGCCTTGTCATCGCCCTTGATGACCCAGAAGTCACCATAAACGGCATGGAACTGAAAATGATAGGCAAACAGCCCGCCGTTCCCGCAAACACCGAAATGGTGCAGATAGCCCCCGATGAGGACGAAGGACCTGTACATACTTCGTTTGAGGACGGCACAGCGCCGTTCTGACGGAACAGATATCATAAAGAACAGTCCTGCGCGGCTGTTCTTTTTTGCTGTGTGCGAATGATGCAGGATAAACAACACTATATTATTATATAGAAAGGATAATTTTGCGCTTAATATAGCTTTCCGCACAGGTTTATTTCGGAACGTACATTTAGGTTTGCACAGACTAAAATGTGAACGAACATGTAATTGCATTGGTTTTTTCAATGGATAAAACTGCGAAAACGTTTGCGCAAAGTCGTTGACCCTTGTATAAACTGCTCAATTCGCAAGCAAAAAAGGTAATATACGGTTAATACGACCAGTTTAATTGTTGAGATTTTGTAAAAGCTCACAAAAGTAAAAAAATATAAAAAAACCTATTGACAAATGCAAGGTTATGAGTTATAATATAGACACAGTAAGGGAAACGAAAACAACATGAAGCTTCAAACGATCGATCGATGCGAGGTTTTCACCCTTAAAGAACAACTTAAGTAAGTACCCGCGAACGGCGGTTACTAATAGAAATTTATTATGGAGGGATTTTCTATGAAAAATTCAAACAAGAAGGGCTTTACTCTGGTTGAGCTCGTAGTAGTTATTGCGATCATCGGCGTGCTCGCAGCTATCCTCGTACCTAGCATGATGGGTTATGTTAAGAAGTCCAGACTGAAGACTGCTAACGGCAATGCTAAGACTGCTTACAACACCGCAGCTGGCGCACTGGCAGATCTTGAAACTTCTGGTATACAGGTTTCTTCTCTGGGTGAATCTATTGACTGCACAAGCACAACTTCTGTTCCTGATATCGACAGTGTATCAGCTGGTGATGCTTCAGCATATGTTGACGCTGTTGTTAAGAATGCACTTGGCGCAAACGGCAAGGACGGCGGTATAGCTTACCTGGGCGGTAATACAACCGCTAATGGCGTTTGGGGTGCACAGTGGATAAGAAAGACTGGCGATAAGATCGTTGGTCAGTATCCTGAGGCTCCTACAACTGTTGAGAAGGCTGAGAGCTTGGATTTCGGTTCTCTGAGCTACTAATAATAGCTAATCTAAAATATAACTTTATCAGATGATAAGTTCGCGGCGGTTCATACGAACCGCCGCTTTTTTGCGCAAATGTATTGACAAACAGGCGGCTTTGTGTTATAATTAGGTTGGTAGAATATATCCGCAGTTTGGGGCGCGGGTAGGTTTTTATGTATGTCGATACGGAGGGAAAACAAATGAAAAACAAGAAGGGCTTTACACTCGTGGAGCTCGTCATTGTCATAGCTATTGTGGGCGTACTTGCTGCCATACTGGTGCCGATGATGATGGGCTATGTCAGAAAAGCGCGCCTGCGTCAGTGCAACGCAAACGCCAAAGTTGCCTATAATGTTGTGACGGGCGTTCAGGGTCAGAAGATGATCGACGGCGAAGATTATGCTATCAGCGATATCGTCATCGACTGTCGCGGCGATGAACCTGTGCCGAATGATGAACTGGGGCGAATGATATATAATTCGATCGCCGCCAATGCAAAAAATTCGGGCATAATGTACATCGGCACGCGCGGCAAGGACGACAACGGCGATGACCTGCTGTATGTTCAGTGGATAATGAAGCCGGGCGATACTATGGTGGGTCAGTATCCCAATGCTTCCAACAGCGTAGATAATGTTCCCACATGGAAAGCTTATAAAGCAGACTGATATTTGCGAAGACCCCACAGCGGGTCTTCGCTTTTTTTGACAAAATTCTCAAAACCTATTGACTTTTGGGGCAAAAAGTTATATAATGTATAGGTGAATGTGCTTATTAAAGCGGCAGAACTCTCTGCGGCTTTTCTGAAAGCGTAAAAATTTTGTTAGGAGGACTTTTAGTGCGGAAAATTACTAAACCTGTCTTTTTCATCGTGCTTATCCTTATCCTCGGTTTCGCTTACCTGACATACGCGGGTATACATACCTATTACGGCGATATCAGACACAGCGCGATCAAGGGCGTTGATGAGATACGCTGGGGTATCGATATTCAGGGCGGCGTCAATGCCACTTTCGAGCCTGAACTTGAAAACGAGGATCAGAAGATAACCGAAAACGACATGGATGCGGCTAAGGCTGTTATCGAACAGCGACTCGTCAGCCTGAACATCACTGACAGTGAGGTTTATGCGGACTACACAAAACATCGTATCATGGTGTCATTCCCCTGGCAGTCGGGCGAAGAGGATTTCGACCCCGCAGAGGCTATCTCTGAACTGGGCGACACTGCTCAGCTGGTGTTCGTCAAGGGTACGACTCAGCCCGAAAACCTTGAAGACGAAACTGTCGTGCTGACAGGTAATGATGTTAAAAAGGCTGAGGCAGGTCAGTATCAGGATCAGAACACGGGTGAGACCACATGGGTGGTCAGCCTTGAACTGAACGAGTCGGGCAAACAGGCTTTTGCTGATGCTACTACCGAACTTTCAGGCAGCGGTCAGATCTCCATCTGGATGGACGAAAATATGATCTCTGCGCCAAATGTTAACGAGCCTATCACTGACGGCAAGTGCCAGATCTCAGGCAACTTCACCTACGAGAGCGCTAAGTCGCTGGCTGATAAGATCAATGCGGGCGCACTGCCTTTCAACCTGAGATCCACCAGCACCAACATAATCTCGGCTACTCTCGGTGAGGGCGCTAAAACTGCCATGACCATCGCAGGCATTATCGCGTTCATCATGGTCGCTATCTACATGATAATTATTTACAGACTGCCCGGCTTTGTGGCCTCCATCGCTCTGCTGGGTCAGGCTGCGGGCACTCTCGCCTGCATAAGCGGCTTCTTCGGCAATATCGAGAGTTTCACGCTGACAATACCAGGTATCGCAGGTATCATTCTGGCGATAGGTATGGGCGTTGACGCTAACGTTATCGTTTCCGAGCGTATCAAGGAAGAACTCAACAACGGCAAGACCCTCAACGGCGCTATCGAACTTGGCTATAAGCGCGCATGGGCTGCTGTTTTCGACGGCAACATCACCGTTGTGTTCGTTGCTATCATACTGATGGGCGCATTCGGCCCTACCGACAGCGTTTTCGGCACTCTGCTGAAACCCCTGTTCATGGCATTCGGTGCATCTACCGCAGGTACCATCTATTCGCTGGGTTACACTCTGCTGGTCGGCATCGTGCTGAACTTCTTCTTCGGTATCTTCTGTTCAAGACTGATGCTTTCGTCACTTTCAAAGTTCAAGGCATTCAAGAAACGCAAGCTGTACGGAGGTGTTGAGAACAATGGCTAAGGAAAAGAAAATTCTCAACGTCGTGGGAAAACGCAAGGTGTTTTACAGCATCTCTTGCGGACTTATCGCGCTGTTCATCATACTGACTTTCGTGCTGGGTCTGAACGTTGACATAATGTTCAAGGGCGGTACTATACTGACTTACAGCTACACGGGCGACATCGATACCAACGGCGTACAGTCTGTAGTTACCGATGTTCTGGGGCAGAAATCGACTGTAACTAAGGGCGAGAACACTGCCACAAAACAGTCTACCGTTAAGATACAGCTGTCCTCCACAGGCGGCATCAACGAGGTAAAGCAGACCGAACTTCAGGTCGCACTTGAAGAAAAGTTCGCTGACAATGAACTCGCACTGTTCGAGTCCAGTGACGTTAAAGCCTCAAACGGTCTTGACTTCTTCCTGAAATGTATGGTAGCCGTTATATTTGCGGCTGTCGTTACCATAATCTACATCGGTTTCCGTTTCAGAAAGATAGGCGGTATCTCGGCAGGTATATTCTCTGTTGTGGCGCTGCTGCAGGACCTCTGCATGGTATACGGCTGCTTCGTTATTTGCAGATTTGACATCAATGCAAACTTCATGGCAGTTCTGCTGACCATACTGGGTTACTCCATCAACGCGACTATCATAATCTACGACCGTATCCGTGAGAACCAGAACCTCAAGGGCAGCAAACTTGAACTTGAAGAACTGGTGAACCTCTCGGTAACACAGACTCTCGGCAGATCGATCCACACGACCGTAACTACCGTTATGGCTATGGCTGTTGTCTGCGTCGTTTGCACCATCTACGGCGTAAGTTCGATAATCAGCTTCGCATTCCCTCTGATAATCGGTATGCTGGCAGGTGTGTATTCTTCTAACTGCATCGCGCCAACACTCTGGGTAATGTGGAGAAGACACGCTGAAAAGAACCCCAAGAAGAGCAAGTCTGCTGCTTCCAAAAATAGCGGCAGAAGATAATTCTATCGTAAATAAAGCTGCTCTGTGCGTTAACATAACGTGTGGGCAGCTTTTATATTGTTAAGCTGAAAACCGCCGCAAGTCCCACGACCTGCGGCGGTGTTTTATGTGTTATCTTCAATGCTGTCAGCAAAACTCCGAAAAGCCCGACACATCGGGGCGTATGTAAAGGTGAATGCCTTTTGCGGTGCATCAAGTTTGTTGACTGTCACGCAGTTTTCACTGATGACAAGCTGAACGTTGCCAATGCTGTATACCTCAGCATTCGCCTGCGGTTTGCTGACGGTATCTACCGTGACCAGCGGACGGCATCTGGCAAGCAGTGCATCAAAATAACGGCAGGTTTTCTCCAGTTTTTGAGGCGAGGTTATGTAGCTGTATTCCTCATCGTCAGCCATGTCGCGTACACCGAAACTGCCCACGCAGGCATTCTCAGGGTCAAGGAATATCGTGCAGGTGAATCTCTCGCCCGCGGGTCTGGTGGAATAGTATGGCTCGACAAGCCCCGTCATGTATAGGGGCAGCCAGCTGATTATAGCCTGTATCATCTCGCTTACACTTCGGTCAACGTTGTGTATTATCTTGATGCGTGTGCCGTTCCGCAGACAGGCAGCCATAAGCCCCGACCACAGTGCCTTGAAATCTCCTGTCATCCAGTTGATGCCGTTGTCGGAGTACAGCCGCAGCTCGCTGCTGTGATTATTTATGACGCTGCTGAGAAATCTCACCACTGCCTGCTGAAGCCCCTTGTCGCCCATATAGTAGTCCTCGTTCGGTATTTCGGGAATTACCGGCAGCGGTATAAGGCTCACATCGGTCGAGGGCATATTCTTCATCTGTTCGATAAAATTCCTGACTGCCTGCACATTTGCGGGCATGCCGCGTGCGTACAGCCACCTGAAGATCGACTCAGCGACATTACCCGACCTCAGCGGTGTACCCATAATGTCGCTGAGATCGCGCAGCTTGTTGTGGGAAGCTATCTGTTCTGCCAGTACAGCCGAAAGCCGCATCATCAAGCCTGTGCTTTTGCGTGGTATGCGCAGACCGCTGCGCATTCGGCTGACATATGAAGCATCGATACCCAGCATTTTGCTAAGATTGCTGTTTGAAAGACGCGCCAGCTGCATTAAAGCTGCCAGCTTTTTTCCGAACTGCTTTGCACTATCTGGTTCGATGCTGTCTTCGGGCAGACTGTTTTCTTCAAAAAGCCAGTTCAGCAGCAGTTCATTCAGCGGGTGTTCTTCCTCCTGCCGAATGCCGAGTATGCGGCATAGTTCATCTGTCTTGCCATTGTCGCGGCAATAACTGTATACGCCGTCAGCAAATTTCCTTACCGTAGTGCTGTTTTCGCTGTAATTGCGCGAACCGCTTTTCAGTCGGCAGAAATTTGCGGGCGAACAGCCTGCATATCCCGCGATAATGCTGTTTTCTACATCAAGGTTTTTGAGAAGATAGGTTATCTTTTATGATAACATTGGCGCAAAGTCCTTTCTTTTATAGCGACCCGAATTTTTAGTCTGATCGCCATAGTTGATTTTAAATGTCCGTATTGTTAATATTATATCACGATTTACAAGAAAATACAATATCCATACTGGCAATATCATATTTTCATTAAATCAGCGGAAAAAAATAGAGATGCAGGCACTTATCCGCTCTGCGATAGCTGATTGGCATGAAATATTTTATTCATATCACCAAAACCGAGATATCTATTTTCTGGCTTTAAAACACCTGTAAAGGTCGTTGTGCAATCTGCAAAAAGCGACAGACCTTTTTTTGTGTAAAAAAAAGCGTTGGGGCGCTTTACTTTTCGGAAAATGTATGTTACAATTAACTTAATTGCTTTTGTGCTTTACAGCTTTTATACTTTCATAGGCTAAAGCATATTTACAGAACGCGGGCTTTCACCGCAATAAATCTGAAAGGATAGTTAAAGAATGCCAATAACAGAATTTCTTGAAAGAAACGCAGCAAAATTCCCTGATAAGACGGCTCTTGTCGAACTCAACCCCGAAATACGCGAAAAGCGCATAACATGGAAAGAATACGAACTTATCGAACCCACAGCAGATGTTCCCTACAGGCGCGAGATAAGCTGGTCTGTCTTCAACGAGAAGGCTAACCGCTTTGCTAATCTGCTTATATCACGCGGCGTCAAAAAGGACGATAAGGTCGGCATACTGCTGATGAACTGCCTTGAATGGCTGCCCATCTACTTCGGTATACTCAAAACAGGTGCGCTGGCTGTGCCGCTGAATTTCCGCTACACTGCTGATGAGATAAAGTATTGCGTTGAACTGGCTGAGGTCGATATACTCGTTTTCGGTCCCGAATTTATCGGCAGGGTAGAGGAGATAGTCGATGATATCAGCAAGAATAGACTGCTGTTCTACGTTGGTGAGGGATGTCCCACTTTCGCAGAGCATTATGACCGTCTGGCGGCTAACTGCTCCAGCGTAAGCCCCGATATCAAGCTGACTGATGAAGACAATGCAGCTATTTATTTCTCATCTGGCACTACAGGCTTCCCGAAGGCGATACTGCACAACCACGAGAGTCTTGTTCACGCGGCTAAGGTCGAGCAGAACCATCACGGTCAGACTGAGGACGATGTTTTCCTCTGCATACCACCCCTTTACCACACAGGCGCTAAGATGCACTGGTTCGGCAGCCTTATTTCAGGCGGCAAGGCAGTCATTCTCAAAGGCGTTAAGCCTAAGTTCGTGCTGGAGGCTGTTTCAAGTGAGCACTGCACCATCGTGTGGCTGCTGGTGCCGTGGGCGCAGGATATCCTCGATGCTGTTGACAGAGGCGATATCGACCTTTCGCAGTATCAGCTCGACCAGTGGAGGCTCATGCACATCGGCGCACAGCCCGTTCCACCCTCACTTATCGCAAGGTGGAAGAAGCTGTTCCCCAAGCATCAGTATGATACCAACTACGGTCTGAGCGAGAGCATAGGACCAGGCTGTGTACATCTGGGCGTTGAAAATATCCATAAGGTAGGTGCTATCGGTAAGGCAGGCTACGGCTGGGAAGTCAAGATAGTTGACGAGCGCGGCGAAACTGTTCAGCGCGGTGAAGTTGGTGAACTTTGCGTAAAAGGTCCCGGTGTCATGACCTGCTATTACCGCGACCCTAAGGCGACCGCTGAAACACTTAAGGACGGATGGCTGTTTACGGGCGATATGGCTCAGGAAGACGAGGACGGCTTCATTTTCCTCGTTGACCGCAAGAAGGATGTTATCATCAGCGGCGGCGAGAACCTCTATCCTGTGCAGATAGAAGACTTCCTGAGGGCGCACCCCGCCATCAAGGATGTTGCTGTCATCGGTCTGCCCGATAAGCGTCTGGGCGAGATAGCAGCAGCGATAATCTCCATCAAGGACGGCATGACCTGCACTGAGGAGGATATCAACGACTTCTGCCATAAACTGCCGCGCTATAAGCGTCCCCACAAGATAATCTTCGCAGATGTCCCCAGAAACCCCACAGGCAAGATAGAAAAACCTGTTCTCAGAAAGATATACTGCGGCGAGTCTGTTGTGGCTAAGCAGAATAATTCATAAGAAAACGAAAAGCCTTTTCCGAACATCTGAACCGCCCCAGTAAAAACGTACAATGACAAAAAGAGCCTCCTATGGTATAATAGAAACCATAGGAGGTTTTGTTATGGCAAGAAGTTACAGACACATACAGAAGTATGAAAAAGAGATC
>Ga0129310_1001615_pt1 | contig 18939 bp, 34 predicted proteins | sample Go1ome_2_FD_94433 | JGI IMG/M metagenome (GOLD analysis project Ga0129310, IMG submission 94433) | Western lowland gorrila individual fecal microbial communities from Wisconsin, USA - Go1022A metagenome | ecosystem: Host-associated > Mammals > Digestive system > Large intestine > Fecal | place...
CGCCAACATTGCTCTCATCGAGTACGAGGACGGCGAGCGCCGCTATATCCTGGCTCCTGTGGGCCTGAAGGCCGGCCACATCATCATGACCGGTACCGGCGCGGACATCCTGCCCGGCAACGCCATGCCCATCAGCGAGATCCCCGTGGGCACTCTGATCCACAACATTGAGCTCTATCCCGGCAAGGGCGGCCAGCTGGTCCGTTCCGCCGGTGTGGCCGCTCAGCTGATGGCCAAGGAGAACGGCATGGCCCAGGTCCGTCTGCCCTCCGGCGAGATGCGCTATATCCGGCTGGACTGCATCGCCACCATCGGCCAGGTGGGCAACACCGATCACGAGAACATCCAGATCGGCAAGGCCGGCCGGAAACGCCACATGGGCTGGCGGCCCACCGTCCGCGGTTCCGTCATGAACCCCAATGACCACCCCCACGGCGGCGGCGAGGGCAAGAGCCCGGTCGGCCGTCCCGGCCCTGTCACTCCCTGGGGCAAGCCGGCGATGGGTTACAAGACCCGCAAGGGCAAGAACCGGACCGAGAAGTTCATCGTCAAGCACCGTAACGCGAAGTAAGGAGGAGTAAAACATGTCTAGAAGCATCAAGAAAGGCCCGTTTTGCGCTCCCGAGCTTCTGAAGCGGGTCGACAAGCTCAATGAAACGAACGAGAAGAAGGTCATGAAGACCTGGAGCCGCGCCTCCACCATCTTCCCCTCCTTCGTCGGTCACACCTTCGCCGTCCATGACGGCCGCAAGCACGTGCCCGTGTACGTCACTGAGGATATGGTGGGCCACAAGCTGGGCGAGTTCGCCCCCACCCGTACCTTCAAGGGTCACGCCGGCACCAAGACCGGTAAGTAAGGAGGAGAGAGTAGATGGAAGCGAAAGCAGTTCTGAGATACGCCCGTATCTCTCCCCGTAAGGTCGGCATCGTGTGCGACCTGATCCGCGGCAAGAGCGTGGCCCAGGCCACCGCCATTCTCATGACCACGCCCAAGGCCGCTTCTGAGCTTCTGCTGAAGCTGCTGAAGAGTGCCGCCGCCAACGCCGAGAACAACCACCAGATGGATCCCGAGAAGCTGTATGTCTCCGAGACCTTCGCCACCCCCGGCCCCATCATCAAGCGGATGATGCCTCGTGCCCAGGGACGCGGCTACCGGATCAACAAGCGCACTTCTCATATCACCATCGCGGTGGCCGAGCGCTAAGGGAGGAGGAACAATATGGGACAGAAAGTCAATCCCCACGGTCTTCGCGTGGGTGTTATCAAAGATTGGGACTCCCGTTGGTACGCCAAAAACGAGAACGTGGGCGACCTGCTGGTGGAGGATCACAAGATCCGCGGCTACCTGAAGAAGGCCCTGTACTCCGCCGGAGTGCCCAAGATCGAGATCGAGCGAGACAACGCCAAGGTCCGCATCTACCTGCACTGCGCCAAGCCCGGCGTGGTCATCGGCAAGGGCGGCACTGAGATCGAGCGCATCCGCCTTCAGGTGGAGAAGATGATCGGCAAGCCGGTCGCCCTCAACATCGTGGAGGTCAAGAGCGTCGACACCGACGCTCAGCTGGTGGCCGAGAGCATCGCCCAGCAGCTGGAGGCCCGCATCGGCCACCGCCGCGCGATGAAGAACGCCATGGGCCGCGCCATGCGCGGCGGCGCTCTGGGCATCAAGGTCTCCTGCTCCGGCCGTCTGGGCGGACGCGAGATCGCCGGTACCGAGCACTATCATGACGGCACCATTCCCCTGCAGACCCTGCGTGCCGATATCGACTACGGCTTCACCGAGGCTGCCACCACTTACGGCCGCATCGGCGTGAAGGTGTGGATCTACAAGGGCGAGGTCCTGACCCAGACCCTGCGGGCCACCCCCCGCACCCTGGACACCAAGAACTTCAAGGAGCGCCCGGATCGTCCCCGTCGGGATCGCCGGGACGGCGACCGCCGCAGCGGCGGCTTCCGCCGCGATGACCGCCGCGGCCCAAACCAGGGCCCCACTTACAACCGCGTGCAGAGCCGGCCGGCCCCCCGCCCCGCCGCTGCGCCCGCTGCCCCTCAGACTCAGGAAGGAGGCCAGAATTAAATGCTGCTGCCCAAGAGAAGCAAATACCGCCGTGTGCACCGTGGCCGCATGACCGGAAAGGCCACCCGCGGCAACACCGTGACTTACGGTGATTGGGGCCTCCAGTCTCTGGAGCCCGCGTGGATCACCTCCAACCAGATCGAGGCCGCCCGTATCGCCATGACCCGCTACACCAAGCGCGGCGGCAAGGTCTGGATCAAGATCTTCCCCGATAAGCCCGTGACCAAGAAGGCGCTGGGCACTCGTATGGGTTCCGGTAAGGGCGCCCCCGAGTACTGGATCGCCGTGGTCAAGCCCGAGCGCGTGATGTTCGAGATCGGCGGCGTGACCGAGGAAGTGGCCAAGGAGGCCCTCCGTCTGGCCAGCCACAAGCTGCCTGTCAAGTGCAAGATCGTGAAGAAGGAAGCTCCTTCTGTGACCGAGAATGGTGGTGAATGAAGATGAAAGCGAATGACGTCCGTAAAATGAGCGCCGCCGAGCTGGAGACGAAGCTGGGCGACCTGAAGAAGGACCTGTTCCAGCTCCGTCTTCAGCACGCGACCAACCAGCTGGACAATCCCGTGAAGATCGCTCAGGTCAAGCGGGACATTGCCCGGGTCAAGACCATCATCCGCGAGCAGCAGCTCGCAGGCCGATAAGAAGGAGGAGTAAAACATGAGCGAAGTGAGAACTTCTTCCCGCAAGACCAGAGTCGGCCTGGTGGTTTCCGATAAGATGGACAAGACCGTGGTTGTGGCCATCGCCGACCGTGTGGCCCATCCCCTGTACAAGAAGATCGTCAAGAGAACTTACAAACTCAAGGCCCACGATGAGCAGAACGCCTGCAACGTGGGCGACCGCGTGCGGGTCATGGAGACCCGGCCCCTGTCTAAGGACAAGCGCTGGCGCGTGGTCGAGATCCTCGAGAAAGCCAAATAAGGAGGTGCCAGTATGATTCAGCAGGAAAGCTATCTGAAGGTGGCCGATAATACCGGCGCCAAGGAAATCAAAGCCATTCGTGTCCTGGGCGGCTCCAAGCGGAAGTTCGGCAACATCGGCGACGTCGTTGTGGCCTCTGTCCGTAAGGCTCAGCCCGGCGGCACCGTGAAGAAGGGCGAAGTGGTCAAGGCCGTTATCGTCCGTACCGCCAAGGGTATCCACCGTGCCGACGGCAGCTACGTCCGCTTTGACGAGAACGCCGCCGTCCTCATCAAGGACGACAAGAACCCCAAGGGCACCCGTATCTTTGGGCCCGTGGCCCGTGAGCTCCGGGATAAGGATTACATGAAGATCCTGTCCCTGGCTCCCGAAGTGCTGTAAGGGGGTAGGAGAAGAACATGAACACTATGAGCATCAAGAAGGGCGATACTGTCATCGTCCTCTCCGGCAAGGACAAGGGCAAGCAGGGCAAGGTCCTGGAGGCCATGCCCGAGACCCGCAAGGTCATTGTGGAGAAGGTCAATGTGGCCACCCGCCACACCAAGCCCCGCAAGCAGGGCGAAGAGGGCGGCATCGTGAAGAAGGAAGCCCCCATTTACGCCTGCAAGGTCATGCGGGTGTGCCCCAAGTGCAACAAGCCCACCCGTCCCGCCAGCAAGGTGGGCGCGGACGGCAAGCGTGTGCGCGTCTGCAAGAAGTGCGGCGCCGAGATCTGAGAGAGGAGGAGTAACAAATGGCTGAAAAGAAAATGCCCAACCTGAAGGCGAAGTATCAGGCCGAGGTCGCTCCTGCTCTTATGCAGAAGTTCGGCTACAAGTCCGTCATGCAGATCCCCAAGCTGGATAAGATCGTGGTCAACTGCGGCTGCGGCGAGGCCCGGGACAACTCCAAGGTCCTGGAGGCCGTCGTGGGCGATCTGAACAAGATCACCGGCCAAAAGGCCATCATCACCAAGGCCAAGAAGTCCGTGGCCAACTTCAAGCTCCGTGAGGAGATGCCCATCGGCGCCAAGGTCACCCTCCGAGGCGACCGGATGTGGGAGTTCCTGGACCGCCTGTTCAACGTGGCCCTGCCCCGCGTGCGCGACTTCCGCGGCATCAACCCCAACTCCTTCGACGGCCGCGGCAACTATGCCCTGGGTATCAAGGAGCAGCTGATCTTCCCTGAGATCGAGTACGACAAGATCGACAAGATCCGGGGCATGGACGTCGTGCTCTGCACCACCGCCAATACCGACGAAGAGGCTCGTGAGCTGCTGACGCTCATCGGCGCTCCCTTCGCCGCCCGCGCCTAAGGAGGGAAAACGAGATGGCTAAGAAATCCATGATCCTCAAGCAGCAGGCCGAGCCGAAATTCTCCAGCCGCCGCTATAATCGCTGCAAGATCTGCGGCCGTCCCCACGCCTACCTGCGGGACTACGGCATCTGCCGTATCTGCTTCCGCGAGCTGGCCTACAAGGGCCAGATCCCCGGCGTGAAGAAGGCTTCCTGGTAAATCGTGAAAAGGGAAGTAAGTGAAACGTGAAAAGTGCAGCCCACTTTTCACCTTTCACGCTTCACGTTTCACTTTTACAATATCCCCCGCCGGCGGACAACAGGTCGGAGAGCGCCTAACTCCGATACCTTGCCGCTGATACAGGCGAAGCCTGTAATTCTATAAGGAGGTAATACTCATGCACATTACAGATCCTGTTGCGGATATGCTCACCCGCATCCGCAATGCCAACAATGCCAAGCATGACACGGTTGACGTCCCCGCTTCCAACATGAAGAAGTCCATCGCACAGATCCTGTTGGACGAGGGCTATGTCAAGAGCTATCAGCTCATTGACGACGGCACGCAGGGCATCATCCGCATCGCCCTGAAGTACAACCAGCCCAACAAGGAAAAGGTCATCACCGGCCTGCGCCGGGTCTCCAAGCCCGGCCTGCGGGTGTATGCCGGTGCTGAAGAGCTGCCCCGGGTCATCAAGGGCCTGGGCATCGCCATCGTTTCCACGTCCAAGGGCGTCATGACCGACAAGGCTGCCCGTGCGGCCCACGTCGGCGGTGAAGTCCTGGCGTTCGTGTGGTAAGGAGGGGAATAGAGAATGTCTAGAATTGGTAGAATGCCGATCTCTGTCCCCGCTGGCGTGGACGTGAAGATCGAGGCGGGCAACCTGGTCACCGTCAAGGGTCCCAAGGGCACCCTGACCGAGCAGCTGTGCCCCGCCATGAACATTACCCAGGAGGGCGCCGAGCTCCATGTGTCCCGTCCTGACGACACCAAAGAGAACCGCAGCCTCCACGGCCTGACCCGGAGCCTGCTCCATAACATGGTGGTGGGCGTGACTGACGGCTTCGAGAAGAGGCTGGACGTCAACGGTGTTGGTTACCGTGTGGCAAAGGACGGCAAGAAGCTCGTGATGACCCTGGCTTCTCCCACCAGGTCATCGTGGAGGAGATTGACGGCATCACCATCGATGTGCCCGATCCCAACCACATTGTGATCCGCGGTGCTGACAAGCAGAAGGTGGGCCAGTTTGCCGCCGAAGTGAGAGAGAAAAGACCGCCTGAGCCTTACAAGGGCAAGGGCATCAAATATGCCGATGAAGTCATCCGCCGCAAGGAAGGCAAGACCGGCGCCAAGAAGAAATAATAAGGAGGTGTGCCAAAATGATCAAGAGACCCGATACCAACGCGCAGCGGCTTAAGCGCCACAAGAGAGTCCGCGGGAAAATCTCCGGCACGCCCGAGAGACCCCGTCTGAACGTGTTCCGCAGCGGGACCAACATCTATGCCCAGATCATCGACGATGTCGCGGGCAAGACTCTGGTTTCCGCTTCCTCCCTGGACAAGGCCTTTGAGGGAAACGGCTCCAACTGTGAGGCCGCCAAGAAGGTGGGCCTGATGGTCGCCGAGCGCGCCAAGGCTGCCGGCATCACGACCGTGGTGTTCGACCGGGGCGGCTATGTTTTCCACGGCCGCGTCGCGGCCCTGGCCGAAGGCGCCCGCGAGGGCGGCCTGGAATTTTAACGGGAGGAGGAAACGAAATTGGCTAGATTTGAAAGAGAACAAAGCGAGTACAGCGAGAAGCTCGTTTCCCTGAACCGCGTGTCCAAGACCGTCAAGGGCGGCCGCGTCATGAAGTTCGCCGCCCTCATGGTGGTCGGCGACGAAAAGGGAAATGTGGGTTTCGGCACCGGTAAGGCCGCCGAAGTCCCCGAGGCCATCCGCAAGGGCATCGAGGATGCCAAGAAGAACATGACCAAGATCAGTGTTTCCGGCACGACCATTCCCCACGAGGTCATCGGTGAGTTCGGCGCCGGCCGCGTGCTGCTCAAGCCCGCTGCCCCCGGTACCGGCATCATCGCCGGCGGCCCGGTGCGCGCTGTCATGGAGGCCGCCGGCATCCGTGACATCCGTGCCAAATGCCTGCGCTCCAACAATCCCCAGAACGTGGTCTCCGCCACCTTCCAGGGTCTCCGCTCTCTGCGGACGCCCGAAGAGGTCGCCCGGACCCGGGGCAAGAGCGTGGAAGAAATCGTCGGTTAAGGAGGACGGAACGAAATGGCTAACCTGACTATCAAGCTGACCAAGAGCCTGAACGGCCGTCTCGCCAAGCACAAGGCCACCGCGGAAGCTCTGGGCCTGCGCAAGATCGGTGATACCACCGTCCAGCCGGACAATGCCGCCACCCGCGGCAAGATCGCCAGCATCGGTTACCTCCTGCAGGTCACCGAGGACAAGTAAGGAGGAGCGTAGCATGAATTTGCATGATCTTTCCCCCGCGGCCGGCTCCACCCAGGTGGGCAAGCGCAAGGGCCGCGGTCCCGGTACCGGCAACGGTAAGACCGGCGGCCGGGGACACAAGGGCCAGAAGGCCCGCTCCGGCGGCAGCATCCGCGTCGGTTTCGAAGGCGGCCAGATGCCTCTGGCCCGCCGCCTGCCCAAGCGCGGCTTCAACAACATTTTCGCCAAGCCCCTGGAGGCCATCAACGTGGCTTCTCTGAACAAATTTGAGGACGGTGCCACCGTCAATGTCTGCGACCTGCTGTAAATGGGCATCCTTTCCAAGTGCGAGTACGGCGTGAAGGTTCTGGGCAACGGCAACCTGACCAAGAAGCTGACGGTGCGCGCCACGGCTTTCTCCGCCTCCGCCAAGGAAAAGATCGAAGCGGCAGGTGGAAAGGCCGAGGTGATCTGAAGTGATTCAGACACTGAAAAACGCGTGGAAGGTCCCTGAGCTTAAAAACAAGATCCTGTTTACCGTCTTTGCGCTTTTGATCTTCCGCCTCGGCTCCGCCGTGCCTGTCCCCTTCATTCAGACAGACGCGCTGGCCGATTATATCAGCAGCATGTCCGGCACCATCTTCGGCCTTCTGGGCACCATGAACGGCACGGCTTTCTCCATCGCCGCCGTGTTTGCTCTGGGCGTACAGCCCTATATCAACTCCTCCATCATCATCCAGCTCCTCACGGTGGCCGTTCCGGCCCTGGAGCGGCTGGCCAAGGACGGGGGAGAAGAGGGCAAGAAGAAGATCGCCGCCATCACCCGCTATGTCACCGTGGCCATCGCCATTCTCCAGGGCTTTGGCTACTACACCATCATCCGTACCAACAACCTGCTGGACCTGGGCGGCATGAACGGCATCTGGGCGGCCATCGTCATCGTGGCCACCTTTGCCGCCGGCTCCGCTTTCGTCATGTGGCTGGGCGAGCAGATCACCGACAAGGGAATCGGCAACGGCATCTCCATGATCCTGTTTGCCGGTATCCTCTCCCGGATGCCCCAGATGATCCGCACCATGGCCACCGGTGTGAGCCACTGGGCCCACCCCGTGGACACCACCGACTTCACCGCGCAGCAGCTGGCCAACTATTTCGTCATGCCCCCCTGGGGCCTGGCACTCATCATCATCGGCATGCTGGCCCTGATCCTCTTTGTGGTCTGGATCCAGAACGCCGAGCGCCGCATCCCCGTGCAGTATGCCAAGCGGGTGGTGGGCCGGAAGATGTACGGCGGCCAGTCCAGCCACATCCCCATGAAGGTGAATATGTCCGGCGTGCTGCCCATCATCTTCGCACAGTCCATTGCCTCCCTCCCCGCCACCATCTGCGCCTTTGCAGGCGTGCAGGCCGGGGACGAGGGGTTCTGGGGCGGTTTTCTGAAAGTGTTTGACGCCAACGGGATCGTGTACACCGTGGTGTATTTCCTCCTGATCCTGGCGTTCAGCTACTTCTACTCCACCATGCAGTTTGATCCGGTGGAGGTGGCCAACAACCTGAAGAAGAACGGCGGCTTTGTCCCCGGCTTCCGTCCGGGCAAGCCCACCGCTGATTTTATTCGCAAGGTGCTGAATAAGATCACTTTCTTCGGTGCCATCTTCCTCTCCGTGATCGCCATCGCTCCTATCGTCACCGGAAACATCATCGGTGTTCAGAGCCTGGCCATCGGCGGCACTTCCATCATCATCGTGGTGGGTGTTGCCCTGGAGACCAGCAAGGCGCTGGAGGCTCAGCTCATGATGCGTCACTACAAGGGATTCCTTGAGTGATACCGGAGGCGTAGTAAAAAATGATGAAACTGATCTTTTTGGGCCCTCCGGGTGCCGGTAAGGGCACTCAGGCGGCCATCGTCAGCAAAAAACTGGGCATTCCCACCATCTCCACCGGAGATATGCTCCGTGCCGCCGTCAAGGAGGGCACCGAGGTGGGCAAGAAGGCCAAGTCCTTTATGGACGCCGGCAAGCTGGTCCCCGACGATGTCATCATCGGCATCGTGGCGGAGCGGGTGGAAAAGCCCGACTGCGCTCTGGGCTATATCCTGGACGGGGTGCCCCGCACCATCGCCCAGGCTCAGGCCCTGGAGAGCGCGGGCGTCCGGTTCGACCACGTCATCTCCATCGAGACCGCCGACAACGTGGTGGAGGAGCGCCTGGAAGGGCGCAGAGTGTGCCAGAACTGCGGCGCTACCTATCACCTGACCAACAATCCCCCCAAGAGCGAGGGCACCTGTGACAACTGCGGCCATGCGCTGATCCAGCGCCCGGACGACTCTGCCGCCACAGTACGCCACCGCCTGGAGGTCTACCACAGCGAGACCGAGCCGCTCAAGGCCTTTTACCAGGAGCGGAACGTGTTGAGCCTGGTGGAGGACGCGGGGGACATCGAGAGCGTCAACCGTCGGATTATGGCGGTACTGGGGAAGTGATCCTGTGGACATGATTTCCATCAAGTCCCCCAGGGAGATCGAGAAGATGCGCGCGGCCGGGCGGCTCACCGCTCAGGCCCGCGCGCTGGCCGGCTCCCTGGTCCGCCCGGGCGTCACCACGCTGGAGATCGACCGGGAGGTTCGGAAGTTCATCGAAAGCCACGGCGCGAAGCCGTCGTTCCTGGGGTATGGCGGGTATCCCGCCTCTGTGTGCGCCTCGGTCAACGAGGTGGTGATCCACGGCATTCCCAACCACAGAAAGCTGGAAGAGGGCGACATCGTCTCCATTGACGTGGGCGCTTATCTGGACGGGTTTCACGGCGACTGCGCCGCCACCTTCCCCTGCGGGGAGGTGAGCGACGAGGCCCGAAAGCTCATCGAGGTCACTCGGCAGAGCTTCTTTGAGGGCATCAAATTCGCCAGGGTGGGACAGCGGGTCTCCGATGTGGGCCACGCGGTCCAGCAGTATGTCGAGAGCTTCGGCTACAGCGTGGTGCGGGACTTTGTGGGCCACGGTGTGGGGTCCAAGATGCACGAGGCACCGGAAGTCCCCAACTACGGGGCGGCCGGCCATGGGGCCCGGTTCCAGCCGGGCATGGTGATCGCTGTGGAGCCCATGGTGTGCGCCGGCGACTGGCATGTACGTGTGCTGGGGGACCGGTGGACCACGGTGTCCGCCGACGGCAGCCTCACCGCCCACTATGAGAACACGATCCTCATCACCGACGGCGAGCCCGAGATCCTCACCGATCCGGGCGAGGGCTGAGATGGAGTGGGCCGTCGTGCGATCCCTGGCCGGGCGTGACAGCGGAGAGCTCTTTTTCGTGGTGGGCGTGGAGGAACCTTACCTCCTGCTCTGCGACGGAAAGCACCGCCGTCTGTCCGCCCCCAAGCGGAAGAAGCGAAGGCACACCGAACCCGCAGGGGCCTATGCCCGGAAGCTGGACCGGCAGACACCGGTCACCGACAATGAGATCCGGAGAGCGCTGGCCGCTTTCCGAGCCCAGTCAAGGAGGGTTTGACGCTTTGGCAAAGGACGATATGATCGAGGTGGAGGGCGTCGTCACAGAATCCCTTCCCAACACCACGTTTCACGTGGACATCGGAAACGGCCACATCATCCTGGCCCACATCTCCGGGAAGCTGCGGATGAACTTCATCCGCATCCTGCCCGGAGACAAGGTCACGGTCCAGATGTCGCCCTACGATGTGACCCGAGGCAGAATCACTTGGCGCACGAAATGAGCGCCGTGAAAGTTACCATCAACGACCGGCGAGGGAGAAGCTGGGCCTTGCCCACTCCCTGCTGGGGCCATTCAGGCATTCAAGGAGGTTTATCATGAAAGTAAGACCGTCCGTGAAGCCCATGTGCGAGAAGTGCAAGATCATCAAGCGCAAGGGCAAGGTCATGGTTATCTGCGAAAACCCCAAGCATAAACAGAGACAAGGTTAAAGTAGGAGGTGCTGAAACAGTATGGCTCGTATTGCTGGCATTGACCTGCCGAAGGACAAACGGATCGAGATCGGTCTGACCTATATCTTCGGCATTGGGCGCACCAGCGCCAATAAGATCCTGGCGGAAACCGGGATCAACCCCGATACCCGGGTCAAGGACCTGACTGAGGACGAGGAAGCGAAGCTGCGTGAGGTGATCGCGCACAGCTATACCGTGGAGGGCGACCTCCGCCGCGACCTGGCTATGGACATCAAGCGGCTGACCGAGATCGGCTGCTACCGGGGCGTGCGGCATCGCCGCGGCCTGCCTGTCCGGGGCCAGCGGACCAAGACCAACGCCCGTACCCGCAAGGGCCCGAAGCGTACCGTCGCGAATAAGAAGAAGTAAGGAGGGATATCAATGGCTGCGAATAACGCGAAAAAAGTGGTGCGCAAGCGCCGCGAGAAGAAGAACGTGGAGAAGGGCCAGGTGCATATCCGCTCCTCCTTCAACAACACCATGGTCACCATGACCGACGCCAACGGCAACGCCCTGTCCTGGGCATCCTCCGGCGAGATGGGTTTCCGGGGCTCCCGGAAGTCCACCCCCTTCGCCGCTCAGACCGCCGCCGAGACGGCCGCCAAGGCCGCCATGGAGCATGGCCTGAAGACCGTTGAGGTCTACGTGAAGGGACCCGGCGCCGGCCGTGAGGCCGCCATCCGCGCGCTGCAGGCCGTGGGCCTGGAAGTCACCCTCATCAAGGACGTGACTCCCGTGCCCCACAACGGCTGCCGCCCGCCCAAGCGCCGCAGAGTGTAAGAAGGAGGAGAAATCAGAATATGGCTAAGAATATGCAGCCCGTCGCCAAGCGCTGCAAGGCGCTGAACATTTCTCCCGCCGCCATGGGTTACGACAAGAAGACCACCAATCGCAAGCCCAAGGCCAACGTCCGCCGCAAGCAGAGTGAGTACGCCATGCAGCTGCAGGAGAAGCAGAAGGTCAAGTTCGTGTACGGCATCATGGAGAAGCAGTTCCGCGCGTACTACGAGAAGGCCGCCCGGATGCCCGGCAAGACCGGTGAGAACCTGCTGGTCATGGTGGAGCGCCGCCTGGACAACGCAGTCTACCGCCTGGGCTTCGCCATGACCCGCCGCGAGGCCCGTCAGCTGGTGAACCACGGCCACTTCACCGTCAACGGCCGGAAGGTCAACATCCCCTCCTACCTGGTGAAGGTGGGCGATGTGATCGAGGTCCGTGAGACCAGCCGGTCCTCCGTGAAGTTCAAGCGGTTCCTGGGCGAGGACGCCATCATCGTCAACGTTCCCCAGTGGCTGGAGAAAGAGAAGAACACCCTCAAGGGCACCGTTACCAAGATGCCTGCCCGCGAGGATATCGACCTGCCCATCGAGGAGCACCTCATCGTCGAGTTGTACTCCAAGTAAGCCTTACCCTCGAATTCAGACGAGCACATCGAATCGGCGGCGGGTCTGCCCCGCCGTCCTCAGAAGGAGGGTAATCTATGGTTGAAATCGAAAAACCCCGCATTGACTGTCAGGAGAACGTGGGCGACAACACTTACGGCAAGTACGTGGTGGAGCCGCTGGAGCGGGGCTATGGCACCACTCTGGGCAACGCCCTGCGGCGGGTGCTCCTCTCCTCCCTGCCCGGCACCGCGGTGACCTCCATCAAGATCGCCGGGGTCCAGCACGAATTCTGCACCATTCCCGGCGTGAAGGAAGATGTCACCGAGATCGTCCTCAACGTCAAGTCCATCATCGCCAAGCTCCACAGCGAGGGAGTCAAGACGGTGTATATTGAAGCCAGCGGCGAGTGCGAAGTCACCGCAGGCGACATCAAGGCCGACGGCGAGGTGGAGGTCCTGAATCCGGAGCTCCACATCGCCACTCTGGGCCCCGGGGCCAGCCTCAACATGGAGCTGACCCTGTCCCACGGCCGGGGCTACGACCCCGCCGACCGGAACAAGACTCCCCAGACCGTCATCGGCGTCATCCCTGTGGATTCGGTCTACACCCCTGTGAAGAAGGTCAACTACACCGTGGAGAACACCCGTGTGGGCGATCGGACCGACTTCGACAAGCTGACCCTGGAGGTCTGGACCAACGGCACCATCGATGCCCGCGACGCGGTCAGCCTGGGCGCCCGGATCCTGGTGGACCACTTCCTGCTGTTCACCGACCTGTCCGAGACCATGGGCTCCGCATCCACCGTGGTGGAGAAGGCTGAGGCCCAGCGGGACAAGGTGCTGGAGATGACCATCGAGGAGCTGGATCTTTCCGTCCGGTCCTTCAACTGCCTGAAGCGGGCCAACATCAACACCGTCGAGGATCTGATCTCCAAGACCCAGGACGAGATGATGAAGGTGCGCAATCTGGGCCGCAAGAGCCTGGAGGAAGTCATCAACAAGCTGGCCATGATGGGTCTGAACCTTGCTGACGACGAGAACAACAACTAATACACGCCGAGAGGAGTGAGACAACATGCCCGCGAATCGTAAACTGGGGAAGCCCACCGACCAGCGTATGGCCATGCTCCGCGCCATGACCACCTACCTGCTGGAGAACGGCCAGATCAAGACCACTGTCACCCGCGCCAAGGAAGTGGCTCCCATGGCCGAGAAGATGATCACCCTGGCCAAGAAGAACGACCTGGCCGCCTACCGTCAGGCGCTGGCCTTCCTGACCAAGGAGGATGTGGCGAAGAAGCTCTTCGACCAGATCGGCGCCAAGTACGCCACTCGTGACGGCGGCTACACCCGCGTGGTCCGCATCGGGCCCCGCCGCGGTGACGCCGCTGAGATGGCCGTGGTCCAACTGGTGTAATTCCGGCCGGAACCCGTTTCATCCACACGCAAAAGCTCCTGTCGTATCCCTGGAATGCCCGGGATACGACGGGAGCTTTTTTTGCACCCCCAAAAATACTTGACAAAGTCAACTGTTTTTCTTATGCTGAGTCTGAGAAAACCGGAGGTGGACCATGGACCGGTCGCTTGCCAATTATGTGACCTCGCTGCGCAAAAGCTTTGTGGAGTACTGCAATGACAGGCTGACCGGCGCTCCTGCCTGCTGCGCCTGACGGAGCGGGGCCTGGAAGTCTTCCGGCTGAGCCACGACCTGTTTGGACGGTGGGAGGAACGGGTGACCGTGGGACTCTCAGGCGGAGAACGGATGCAGCTTTTGTCCCTGCTGAAGAAGACGGCGCAGTACCCGGAGTGATGCCGGAGTAAGGAGGAATCTGATCGATGAAATATTCCATTGTATACAGCAGCAGAACCGGCAATACCGCGCTGTTGGCGGAGAAGCTGGCGGATGCACTGCCGGCGGAGGAGCGCGTCTACTTGGGCGGACCGGACCCCCGGGGAGAGGCGGCCGAGCTGATTTTTACGGGTTTTTGGACGGATCGAGGAGGGGCCGATCAGGAGAGCGCCGCGTTTTTGGAGCGGCTGCATAACAAAAAGATATTTCTGTTTGGGACTGCGGGCTTCGGCGGCAGCCAGGCGTATTTTGACCAGATCCTGGGCAGGGTGGCTGCCCGCCTGGATCCCTCCAATACGCTGGCAGGATCTTTCCTGTGCCAGGGCAGGATGCCGCCGTCGGTCCGACAGCGCTATGAGGCCATGGCCGTACGGCAGCCCGAGCAGGCGCGGGAGTGGATAGAAAATTTTGACCGCGCCCTCACGCATCCGAACGAGGAAGACCTGAAACGGCTGGGCGAACTGGCGCTGAACGTGATGTCCTGAGCGATGGTCCGAAGTTTTTCCGGCGCCGGATGTATCGGTTCGTGCAACTGTTTTAAGGAATCCGCCATACAGAAATGGGAGTTTGCCGCGCAAGATTACGCTTGTGTTACAAATGCCCCGGCGCTCTTGACGATGAGAGGCGGATAGGGTATGATGGCCTCTGTAAGGTAAGGGGAGTCGTTCTTTTGCCTCCGCCTGGCAAAAAGACGATGCCTCAAACCAAAAATAAGAAGGAGGAATATCCATGAACAACCTCAAGCGCGTTCTCAGCCTGGGCCTCACCGGCACCATGCTGGCCGGCATGATGGTCATGGGCGCCGGCGCTGCCAACTTCAGCGACGCCGACAAGATCACCAACACCGATGCCGTCAACACCATGGTCGCCCTGGGCGTCATCAAGGGCAAGGACACCGGTGCCTTTGATCCCACCGGCAACGTCACCCGTGCCGAGATGGCCAAGATGCTCTGCGTCGCCATCAACGGCGGCAAGGAGCCCGTCCTGGGCGTCAAGACCACTCCTACCTACAAGGACATCAAGGGCCACTGGGCTGAGAGCTACATCGAGTACTGCTCTTCCATGGGCTACGTTGCCGGCCGCGGCGACGGCAGCTATGGCCCCGACGCCACTGTGACCTCCACCGAGGCCGCCAAGATGATCCTGACCACCATGGGCTACAAGGCTGAGGTTTCCGGCTTTGTGGGTCTGGACTGGGCCATCAACACCAACTCCCAGGCCAACCAGGTCGGCCTGTACAAGAAGCTCAGCGGCATCAACACCTCCGTTGCCATGAGCCGTGACAACGCCGCCCAGATGCTTTACAACGCTCTGGACGCCAAGACCGTGGAGCTGGGCTCCAGCGGCGCTGACTACAAGACCAGCACCTACACCTACACCGGCACCGAGTCCGTGGCTGTGGGCAGCGAGAAGGTCTATGTGTTCACCTCCAAGGTGAGCGAGCTGAACGTGCTGAACAACGAGGAGTACTCCTCCTACGCCGATGCCGCCGCTGCCGCCACTGCTGTCAAGAGCGACGCTAAGCTGGGCACCCACTACACCCTGGCTTCTCTCTCCAAGGTCGTTTACGGCACTCAGTCCGTGACCAAGACCAAGGATGAGACCTTCGGCCACAAGTATCTCTCTCTGGATACCTATGACGAGGATATGGTCTACCTGAAGAAGGTAGAGAAGGACGCCAAGGGCACCTACACCGTCACTCTGTCTGACGGCGTGACCTACACCAAGGTCGCTGAGGACTTCAGCGCTCTGATGGGCGAGAAGGTCAAGGTCCTGTCCAAGGCTTCTGACGATGTCTACGGCGTGTTCGCCTCCGGCGGCGCCGTTCTGGCCACCGGCGTGATCGGCGACATCGACTGCAAGGCTACCGACACCACCGTGGACTTTGGCGACAACAGCTACAAGCTGGACAACACCACCGCCGCCAAGACCCCCGTGTACGCCTTCAACAACTTTGACGGCGCCACCACCACCAACCTGGGCACCCTGCCCACCAACAAGGCCGCTTCCTTCAAGGCCGTGGATCTGGACGGTGACGGCAAGGTCGATCAGGTCGTCTACACTCCCTTCACTGTTGCCAAGGTGACCTACGTGGGCTCCAAGTCCTTCACCGCCGGCGGCAAGACCGTGAAGTTTGAGGATGCCAACGTTTACGAGGGCATGGCCAAGAACGACTACGTCACCATCGTGGCTGCCAAGAACACTGTGGACGACACCGAGACCTACGCCAAGGTGGATACCATTGTTTCCGGCGCCATCACCTCCACCAAGAACAGCGGCAAGAGCTTCAAGATCGCTGATACCTGGTACGACATCGCCGATACCACCCTGCTGATCTCCGGCGGCTCCGAGACCGCTACTGCCGGCGGTACCGCCAGCAAGGCTGTCATCGTCAACGGCTACGCCTTCTACCTGGATACCAGCAAGACCGTGGAGACCAAGGACTACGCCGTGGTCATCTCCGCTGTCGGCTCTTTTGCCAACGGCCTGAACGGCAACCAGGCGAAGCTGATCTTCACCGACGGCACCAAGAAGGTTGTCGACACCGACAAGAACTACTCCGACATGAAGAGTGCTACCGTGGCCAACGATAATGAGCTGAAGATGGTTGGCAAGCTGGTCACCTACAAGGTCGAGGACGACAAGTACGTTCTGACCCCGGCTTCCTCCAATGCCGACACTGCCGGCTTTGACGAGGTCGTCTCCGGTGCTTACACCTATGCCAAGAACAGCAAGAGCACCATCGGCGGCAACTACATTGCTCCTGATGCTGTGGTCTTCGTCAAGAAGTCCGAGACCAGCTACTCTGTCGTCACCGGCGCCACCCTGATGAAGATGGCTACCGCCACTGTCAAGAACGCTTACGCCGACAAGAACTCCTCCAACGGCTACAGCACCATTTCTCTGGCCTACGTGGAGGGCAATGTGACCTCCGCCGACACCCAGTACGGCTACGTGGTCTCCTCCATTGAGACTGTGGATAACAGCGACAACGGCCTGGTCGCTACCTTCAAGATCTTCAACGGCGCCGAGACCGTCACTGTGACCACCAGCGACAAGGCCAACAGCGCTGATCTGACCAACCTGGCCAAGAACACCGTGATCACCTATGTGGCTGACGGCAACTACATCGACGTCAAGTCCGTTGCCAAGCTGGATAAGGCTACCTCCGGCATTGGCGCCATCGTGGCCTACAACGGCAGCGATGAGATCCAGTTCCTGTCCGGTATGACCACCGAGACCATCGGCACCGCCAGTGTGGATGTGGTCAACAAGAATGGCAGCAAGAGCAACCTTCTGGAGATCGACAAGGACACCGTCATCCTGACCGTCAACGTGGCGGACAAGGAAGGTGTGACCGGCGGCGAGCTGGCCATTGCCGACAAGACTCCCGATGGCAACTACTACGCCAACGCGTACTATGTCATGGGTACCGGCAACACTGTTGCCCTGATCGTCTACTGCAACGACATCCTGAACGTGAACGGCTAATTGCCGGGTCTCTTCACTCTGTCTGAGCGGAATGACAAAAGAGCGGCGCTCCCTTCGGGGAGCGCCGCTTTTCCTCTTCGTTGATCACCGGATCGCCATGTAGAAATAAACATAGTCTAACGTGTTCACAGTGATGGTTAGATGTTCAAATAGCTGATAGTGAACGGTGAAGCCGCTTTCATCCACCGAAAAAAGGTCTTTGTTCCCCCACATGGTCGAATGGGCCGGTCTGTTCTGAAAGGCCAATCCTCCATAGATAGAGGTCGCGCTTGGCGCCATGATCCCATCCTCGCGCATCAGGATGATTCCCGCGGGCTGAAAACCCAGTTCGATGTGTCGTGTTGCGGCGCCGTCCCCGGTGTAGGTGCCGAATACCACCCGGGCCGCCCCGTCCAGCTTTTCAAAATTCTCGTTGAATTCCGTGCGGATAAAGTCGTCCCCCGGCTCCCAGAGGTTTAACTGATAGCGCTCGCTTTTGTTGGTTGACATGCTGCATCCCCCTTTTCAAATGTTGGTTCCCCCTCTGGCGGCGGGGGATGCAACCTGGGACGAAGCCGTCCCCCCACTGTTTCCGGGGGGCTTTTGCGCCCTTTTGCCCAAAATTTTTGTGGCCGGGGCGCAAAAACCCCTCGGAAAAAGAAGGAGGACTCCTTCCGGCAACGTTGTACGCCGCCCCCGCCCGGTTGGGCGGCAGGCCGCCGCCCCAACGAAAGGGGAGGTATCATGTCAAGTCAAAAGACGGAGCACTACCAGCTCCACAAGTGGGAACCGGGGGACGACTTTTTACGGGAGGAGTTCAATGAGAATTTTGAAAAGCTGGACGGGGCGGCCCGGGTGGTGACAGGCACCTATACCGGGGACGGGAATTCCTCGCAGCTGATCCATCTGGGCTTTCAGCCGCAGGCGGTGCTGGTGATAGATCATTCCGGAGAAATTTGCAACGGATACAACAGCTATGGCGGGTTGGCCCTGCTGGAGACCCCGGTGCGGCTCAACAGCTCACTGGTGTCGGTGACGGTGGAGCCAACCGGCTTCCGGGTCTACTATATTTATAACAGCGGGACCCCATGGACGGTGTATACCAACAAAAGCAACAACATATTTCATTACCTGGCGTTTTATTAAAACTGGGAGAGACCCCGGACGAGAAATCGTCCGGGGTCTCTCCCGCTGAAAAATACGGTTCCCCTAGTTGAAAGGGAGAGGAGTTAAGCATTGGCGGGGAAACCCTGGCTCAGGCTGAGCTTGCCGGAGGTCTCCACAATGATGGCGTCAACCACGCCGTCGCTGTCCACGTGATAAATGGCGTTGGCATTGCCGGTACTGCTGTCGAAGGAAGCCACGCCGTTGTCAGCGCCGTCCTCCTGCTCGTCAGCGTCCACATAGACGATGACCACGTCATCGGCCACGGTGATGGAGGCGGAAGTTTCCTTATCTCCGGCGTAAGTGTTGTCTTCAACCTTAGTGACCTTGGTAAAGTAGGTCAGGATGCCCTTGCTGGAGTTGTAGGAATCCACGGCGACAGCCTTAGTGACTTCAGTCTTGCCGGCTTC
>Ga0129310_1001620_pt1 | contig 18916 bp, 13 predicted proteins | sample Go1ome_2_FD_94433 | JGI IMG/M metagenome (GOLD analysis project Ga0129310, IMG submission 94433) | Western lowland gorrila individual fecal microbial communities from Wisconsin, USA - Go1022A metagenome | ecosystem: Host-associated > Mammals > Digestive system > Large intestine > Fecal | place...
GATTACATCAGAAGGCTGCCGGTCTACCTGCTGCTCGACTGCTCCGGCTCTATGTCCGGAGAACCCATCGAGGCGGTAAAACAGGGCATAAAGGCGCTCCTTACCGAACTCAAGGGCGATCCCCAGGCGCTTGAGACCGCGTGCCTTTCAGTTATAACTTTTAACAGCACGGCAAGACAGATATCCCCGCTGACGGAGCTTATGCTCTTCAAGGAGCCGGAGCTTACCGCAGGCGGAGCCACCGCCCTCGGCGGCGCGCTTACTGTCCTCGCTGACTGCATCAGAAACGAGGTACGCACCTCCACGCCTACCCAGAAGGGCGACTGGAAGCCCCTTGTATTCCTGCTGACTGACGGCGCTCCCACAGATAACCTGGACGACGGGATCGAAGCGCTGAAGCAGGTGTCCACAAGCAATATCATCGCATGTGCGGCAGGCGCGAATGCAAATACGAACACACTCAGGAAGATCACGAACAATGTTCTCCTGATGAATAATCTTACCGCGGGAGATCTGGCGGCGTTCTTCGCGTGGGTCTCCGGCTCGATCAAGGCGTCCTCCAAGAGCATTGACGCAAAGCCCGGAGAGGCTATCCAGCTTCCGCCGCCTCCCCAGGGATTTGCGATCGTTCCCTGACCGGGTGATATATGGACAGAGAAGAAAACAAGCTCTCTGCGGCTGAGCCGGCGGAGCAGAACCCGCCGGACGAAAACCAGGCGGTCAGCGCGGCTGAACAGAGCGACCCGGCGTCCGGAGAGGCTCCGGAGCAGCACATGTCCGACAGCGAGGTCATGAAGCACACGGCGTCGCTGTGGCGCTACCGTACGATAATCGAGGACGGCACTGAGCTTCACACCGAGTACCACAGCAAATTTGCCAGAACGGAAAACGGCAGCATCATCGGCGCCCGCGTCCGCGGAAAGAAGCACAAGCACGAGGGTACGAACTGCGACGACTGGTTCGAGACCGCAGAAGCTGACGGCTGTATGATCGCGGTGGTGGCGGACGGTGCAGGTTCCAAGCAGCTTTCGCGCATCGGTGCACGGGTGAGCTGTGAGGCGGCTGTGGAGTACCTTAAAACGGCGCTCCCCGAGATGTTCAGACAGGACGAGGGACTGCGCGGGAAGCTCTCCGGCGATATTGGCGGAGAGGAGTTCCTGGGCGCCTGCGGTCAGTTCGCGGCGGTCATCAGAGGCTCGGCTGAAAGGGCGTTCGACGCGGTTATAACCAAGCTCAAATCGCTGTACAACGACGAGCATTACATCTCCACGCTGGGCAGGAATCCTACGCTTGCCGATATGGGAAGCACGTTCCTGGCTGCGGTGGCAGTACCGGTGGAGGTGCAGGGCGAGAAGCAGCGCTTCGTTGTTACCCTGCAAATTGGCGACGGCTGTATCTGCGCGATAGACAGCAGCGCCGACCATGACAATTGCTTCAGACTTCTGGGCGAAGCCGACAGCGGCGCGTTCTCCGGAGAAACTGAATTTCTTTCCGAAAGAATGGTGTCCGAGGGCAATATCGCACGTAAGATCCGTATAAGCCGCGGCAGATCAGACATATTAATGCTGATGAGCGACGGAGTTGCCGATGATTATTTTCCGGCGCAGCCGATGATGAAGCGACTGTACCTTGACCTGTGTCTTAACGGGATCATTCCGATGGCAGGGGACTGCAAGGGAAACCTGGAGCCTGCGCCGCTGGAGTTCCCGGCGGTAACGCCGGAGCAGAAGCCCGTTGCGATACAGTACGCCAAGCAGATCCTCCGCGAGATGTCTGACGAAGCCGTGAACGAACTGTGGGACGACCGCGAAACGCTTCGACCCTACAGTCTTGCCGCCTGGGGGAAGTCCCTCGGCGACAGTCCTGAGAAGCGTCTGCAATGCTGGCTTGATAATTACAACGAGCGCGGCAGCTTCGATGACCGTACACTGGTGGTCATGAGTTTCGACAAAGAGTAATTTTCGACAGGCATTATACAGCAAGTACGCTGGCAAAAATCCGAGTAAAATTCACGCCGAACACAGAAAAAACAGCTTGTTCATGTGAAATTCAGCAGATTTTCAGAACATATTGTATAATTGCAGGCAAAAATAACAGAGAGTAACACAAAATGCGCCGGAGGGAGGCGGAGGAATGCAGAGCGGCGAGCTGATAACAGCAACGCTGGAGGGCGGCGGCACAATAGATTTCGTATACGACGCCAACGCGCCCCGGGGCGGAATGAAGCATACATTCTTCACGCCTGACAAAAAGTACGCGGTGCAGTTCTTCAACGACCCGCGGGACGGAATGAACCCGAATATTCAGGACCGCATACGCACCATCGTCGGGATATACAATCCGACGGTGCCGGAGGAAAACGGCGGCGCCATCGGCAACACGAAAAAGACTGCGGATTACTTCCGCAGCAGATTCTGCTGGCCGGTCGCGATAGTCAGCCGCCCGGAGTTCGGGATAGTCTGTCCGACGTACCCGAGTAAATTCTTCTTCGGGGACGGCGCATCCACCGCCGGGCTTAACATGAAGGGCAAGGACAAGAAGAGCAACTGGTTCACCGGGCGCATGAGGAAGTACATAAGTCCCGGCGAGCTTGGGGATTTTCGCACGATGCTCAGCGCGGCGATATGCCTGTCGCGGAGCGTACGCAGAATGCACCAGGCGGGGCTTGCGCATTCAGACCTGTCATGCAACAATGTGCTTATCGACCCTCAGACAGGCAGCACGGTCGTCATTGATATAGATTCACTGGTAGTCCCCGGGAAATATCCCCCGGAGGTCTGCGGCACAAAGGGCTATATCGCCCCGGAGGTGCTGGCGACCCTGGAGCATGACCCCGGCGACCCGCGGCGCTGTCTGCCGTGCGTTTCTACGGATCTGCACGCGCTGCCGGTGCTTATTTACGAATATCTGTTCCTGAGGCACCCGCTTGCGGGACCGAAGGTATACAGCACGGCTTCGGCGGAGGAGGACGACTTCCTCGGCATGGGGCCGATGGCTACATTTATAGAGGATCCCAACGACAGGAGCAACAGACCTCCCGACCTTGACGTGACGATACAGTCGCTGTCAAAGGGACTGGAGAAGCTCTTCCTGCGTGCATTCGTAGACGGACTGCACAAGCCCTCCGAGCGCCCGATGGCGATGGAGTGGGAGAGCGAGCTTCTGAAAGCCTGGGACAGACTGCGGCGGTGCGAGAATCCACGCTGCACAAAGAAGTGGTTCATTCTCAGAGATGAGAATAACCCCATATGCCCCTTCTGCAAAACACGAGTTACGGACAGGATCATCAAGCTCACATTAAAGAGCGGGGTGCGGGGCAAGAAAGGCGTGTACAGGGACTGCGGCGAGCTGATCGCATACGACCAGATGCCGCTGTACGACTGGCACATCTTTTCCAACGTCCATAATGATGAAAAGGCGGGCACGGATATGCGTGCGTACATCTGCAAGCATAACGGTATGTGGCTGCTCGTCAACAACGGAGTCGAGGGAATGACATCCCCGACCGGCAGGCTTGTCCCGCGCGGGCAGGCTATCGAGCTTAAGGACGGAGCCGTGTTCCGCATGACAGACCGTGAGAACGGGCTGCTGTGCGAGGTGACGGTATATTGAGTCCGCTCGAGAGAGGAAAAGGTATGAAACAATTTGGATTGACAGACAGTCAGGCTGAGGAGTCCCGCAGTAAATACGGCGACAACAGCATGACGGAGCAGGCGTCCGAGAGCTTCTGGGATAAGCTCAAGGGAAATCTCGGCGACCCGATGATAAAGATACTCATCGTGGCTCTGCTGATAAACGTCGTACTGGCTATACTAGGCGGCGTCGGCGTTATCAAGGACGGTGCGCCGGAGTGGTACGAGCCGATAGGAATTTTCGTTGCTATCGCGCTGGCTACGCTGGTGTCCACGTTCTCTGAGTACAGAAACGAGAACGCGTTCCAGAAGCTCCAGGAAGAAGCTTCGCGCATCATGTGCAAGGTGTACCGCAACGGCGAGATAGCAGAAGTAGCTATCAACGACATCGTTGTCGGCGACGCTATCCTGCTCCAGTCCGGCGATAAGATCCCGGCGGACGGTATCATAATCGACGGCGACATCAAGGTCGATCAGTCGGTGCTCAACGGCGAGAGCCGCGAGGCAAAGAAGATCGCCACCCCCGATGGCTGGGCGGACACCGACGAGAGCCTTAATTTCGACAACGAGTACAAGGTATTCCGCGGAAGCGTCGTATGTTCCGGCAACGCTGTTATGGAAGTAACGGTAGTCGGCGACAAGTCCGTTTACGGCAAGATTGCAAGCGAGCTCCAGGTCGAGGACGACCGCGAAACTCCGCTCAAGGTCAAGCTCGGAAAGCTTGCTGACGGCATAAGCAAGTTCGGCTACATCGGCGGTATCGCTATCGCCATCGCAATGCTCTTAAAGACCCTGTTCATGGGCGAGGGCGGCATCGAAGCATTCCTGTTCGCCGAGGGCGTATTCCAGTGGGCTGCGCTGCTTGAGGCGGTTATCCAGTCCGTAATGCTGGCGGTTATCATCATCGTTATGGCTGTCCCCGAGGGACTTCCGCTGATGATCGCGATAGTATCCGCGCAGAACATGGGCAAGATGCTGAAGGACAACGTCCTTGTAAGAAAGGTAGCAGGAATCGAGACCGCAGGTTCTCTGAATATCCTGTTCTCCGATAAGACCGGCACCATCACAAAGGGCAAGCTCGAGGCGGTAACGTTCATCAACGGCGCGCTGCACGAGTCCAGGACCTTTGACGAGGTAGGCGGCAAGCTCAGGGACATTCTGTCACTGTCTATCCACAAGAACACCCTTTCCGTTATTTCCGGCGAGGGCAAGGACATGAAGGTGATCGGCGGCAACGCCACAGAGCGCGCTATACTGGGATTTGCAGCGGGTTCCACATGCACCGCGAACGTCAAGGCGGTCGGCAATATCCCGTTCAACTCTACTAATAAATACTCCGCTACCCAGGTGACTGGCGACTACGACCTGTCCCTTATCAAGGGTGCTCCGGAGAAGATTCTCCAGCGCTGCTCGCATTACTGGGACGAGAACGGCGAAAAGCAGCCGTTCAACATGACCGAGCTGAACAAGCAGATAGACGAGCTTGCAGGACGTGCGATACGTGTTCTTGCCATCGCGACCAGCGAGGACGCACTCGGCGAGGAATCGCTCCCGGACAGCAATAACTGGACGCTGGTGGGCGTTGTGGGTATCCGCGACGAGGTACGTCCGGAGTCCGTAACGGCTATCGCAGAGGTTAAGGGCGCAGGAGTGCAGGTAGTCATGATAACTGGCGACCGCAAGGAGACCGCAGTGGCTATCGCAAAGGACGCAGGTCTGCTGGAAAAGGACACCGATGTTGTTCTTACCTCCGACGAGCTTGCAAAGCTCTCTGACGACGAGATTAAGAATATGCTCCCGAATATCCGCGTTATCGCAAGAGCGCTCCCCAGCGACAAGAGCCGACTGGTGCGCCTTGCGCAGGAGCTTGACCTTGTAGCCGGAATGACCGGCGACGGCGTAAACGACTCCCCGGCGCTCAAGAAAGCGGACGTCGGCTTCGCGATGGGCGGCGGTACGGAGGTCGCAAAGGAAGCCAGCGATATCGTTATCCTGGACGACAACTTCAACTCCATCGACAAGGCTATCCTTTATGGACGTACGATCTTCAACTCCATCAGAAAGTTCATCGTATTCCAGCTTACTATCAACGTTTCCGCGGTGCTGATAAGCTTTATCTGCCCGCTTCTGGGACTCAACAACCCGCTTTCCGTTATCCAGATTCTGTGGGTAAACCTTGTAATGGATACCCTGGCGGCGCTTGCATTCGGCGGCGAGCCGGCTCTCCACCGCTTCATGAAGGAGAAGCCCAAGCGCAGAACTGAGCACATCATCAGCAAGAACATGATGAGCCAGATAATCACCGGCGCGGCGTGGACTTTCATTCTGTCCCTGTCCATGCTGATACTCGGCAGCTTTGACGCTGACCCTGCGACCCCCGGAATAAGCTTTCTGGAGAGCTGGGGCTTCCTGCGCAACAGCGATATCCCCGGTGAAACTCACGCATACCTGCACACGGCGTACTTTGCGTTCTTCATCTTCGTTGCGGTATTCAACGCATTCAATGCAAGAACAGATCGCGTGAACCTGTTCGATAACATCAGCAAGAACAAAGGCTTCCTTACCGTATTCGGTATCATCGCAGTTGTCCAGATACTGATGACATACCTCGGCGGAGCTATCCTTCAGGGCTATGGAATGTATCCCGTTGAGTGGCTCATGGTGCTGGTAATGGCTATCTCCATTATCCCGATAGACCTCATCAGAAAGGCTATCATGAAGGCAGCAGACAAGTAATGACGCAACGGCGGGCGCCGTTTAATGCGGCGCTTCCGTAACACATATTTCAAGGAGGAAAACAAAATGGCAGTAAATCTTTCTAAGGGTCAGCGCGTAAGCCTTGACAAGTCCGTAACTCTCGCAAGAATTGGTCTTGGCTGGGACACCAACAAGTACGACGGCGGCAATGACTTCGACCTCGACGCGAGCGTGTTCCTTCTGGGAGCTAACGGCAAGGTCCTCCGCGACGAGGATTTCGTATTCTATAATAACCTTAACGGCAGAAACGGTGCAGTAGTACACACTGGCGACAACCGCACCGGCGATGGCGACGGCGACGACGAGGCGATCATCATCGATTTCACAAAGCTCCCCCCGGAGATCGACAGGATCGCAGTGACCGTAACCATTTTCGACGCTCAGCAGCGCAACCAGAATTTCGGTCAGGTATCCAACGCGTATGTAAGAGTTGTAAAGATAGACAACCCCGACGATGTACACGGCGAGGAAGTTATCCACTTCGATCTTATGGAGGAATTCTCTATCGAAACAGCGCTTGTAGTATGCGAGATCTACCGCTACAACGGCGACTGGAAGTTCAACGCAGTCGCAGCCGGCTACCAGGGCGGACTTGATGCCCTTTGCCGCGCTTACGGCGTAAACGTGTAATTGATTCTTATCCGGAGGGGGCGGCGTCTTGGCTTCAATATATGATATAATTGCGGCTACGCCGGACGGCGGCACCGCCGTGCTCCCTGCGGGTGAGTTCGAAGGTCCGGTCGTCATCGGCAGACCCATGAAGATACAGGGCAGCAGCACCACCATATGGTCGCGCCACGGCGCGGTCATTGACGTGGAGGTTCCCGGCGTTACGCTGGAGGGGCTGCGGGTCGAGATAACCGAGGGCGAAATAACCGAAAATGCGATAACCACGAAATTTCCCGCCGTGCTCAGAGATGTTGAGGTGCTCGGCACCGTCAGCGGCTTCGGCGCGGAGGACGGACTTTCGGAGATACCGCGTACGCTGGCTCTGGGAGAGCTTTCCGCCCAGGAGGACAACACATTCCTTATGACGGTGGATATCCCGGCGGCGGCTGAGATATTGTGCACCCAGGGCGGAGTGAAGTTCGTACCGGACAGACTCCCGGCGGGGCACAGCGAGGTACGGCTGACAGTCGAAGCTCCGGGAACTCCCGGACTGATATACACCGAAGTACTGGTGAATTCCGGCGTGCGCCGCAGGATATATCTGAGCGGCAGATTTACGGCGGGCGCTCCGGCGGTCAGAGATCGCGTGGTTTTTACCGCGCAGGACGTGGTGCGCAGCGCTCCGGCGGCGGTGGTTCCGCAGAGCCTGGACGTTCCGTCACTGGGCGTCGTTCCGGGCGGGAGCACCGGGTCAGTTCCGGGACTTACGCTCCGGGAAAATTCCGGAGGGGAGCGGCGTGGCATAACCGATGTCGTTGAGGAGGTCGGCGAAGCTCCGCTGCCCGATATCCCGATGCTGTGCCTGAAAAAGGGACAGCGCGTACCGATAGCGCAGTATCTGAGCGGAAAGGTCGATATATACCTTACCGGGCAGCGGCTCGGCAACGCGGATATCGACCCGTATGTGTTCCTGCTGAACGAGCAGGAGAAGTCCGACGGCGACGGAAGCCTGGTGTTCTTCGGAAACGAGGTTTCCCGGGACGGCGCAGTGCGCTACCACAAGGACGACGGGCATGTCACGGTGAATCTGGCGAAGCTTTCGCCGGAGGTGAAGCGCGTGACTGTGGCGTATTCGGTTTATTCCGGCGACAGCGTAAAGAATTTCTCGCAGGTGCGGGAGCCGCGTCTGTCGCTGTATTCACAGGAAAAGGAACGCGTCCGCTTCGATATCGACGGACTGACTAACGAGATAACGATAATAGCCGCGGAACTGTACATATACCACGGCGAATGGCGTATTTCGGCGGTCGGCTCCGGCTACCGCGACGGACTGGTGAAGCTGTGCAACCGCTATGGCATAGAGGTTTGCAGCTGATAAGCATTACTTAATGAGGAAAGGTCTGGCAGAATGGCTCCTGAGGTTTTTACACGACATATCGGATATGACAACGCCGATGTATTCAAGAATATGCTGATAGAGAGCTACGCTGCGGCAAAGAAGAACGGGCTTTTCTTTGAGGGCAGGCTGCCGATGGCTTCCACCACGGAGATCAGCGCGGCTGCCGGCTATGCGGCGGCAGACCTTAACGACGAGCGCTCCGTGAAAGCGGGCGTCCAGAGCTGGCTGTCATCGCAAAGACTTCCCTACAGCGCCGAGGTCATAACTCCGCTGCTGATGGAAGCCGTAAGGAACTGCGGCGCTAACGGCAAGAACACGTATTTCGTGCTGCTGTGCTGGCTGATGAAGTACATCACGATAAAGCCGCAGCTGATAGTATATATCGGCACCGGCACGCTGCGTGAGCTGTATTTTCTGTACATCGCCGCCAGCTGCGGGATCAGGGTCACATACGTTTCGTACGGCATGGACGCCGATTTCGATAAGTTCCCGTATAAGGACAAGGTACGCACGGTCAGCGGCTCCATGAACGGAATGATACAGGTGGACTTCGCGCACATCGACCTCTCCAAGGCGGCGCAGCTCTGCGAAATGCGGGCTGCCGCACAGCAGGCGGAGGGACTTGTGCAGCGGCTGGACACCACCGCCGCCGGAATTTTCGAGGACTTCATGACGGAACGCCGCACACGCGTTGTACGTAACGGCGGCGTCTACAAGGAGGACGGAGTTATTCCGGTCTACTGCGCGGCGCTCATCGGATACGATGATGAAGCAGTGTACAACAACATGCTGCTGAATTTCAAAGAGGGCTTCGCTAAGAGCAAGAAACAGCTCATTTTCATCGAGAAGCCGCTTGAAAATCCCAACGCGGACGAGATAAGGCAGCTTGGCAGCGTGAACCGCAGCAGCGTTGCAGCGATGATCGACGAGCTTGCGCTGCAGATACGGCTTAACGGCGACGCGGCACGTACCATACTTGCGCAGACAGAGCTGCGGAAGCTTCTGAACTCGCTGTACACCGGCAATCCGACGGTGGTGTATAATTACGGCAGCAAGTTCATTTCCTGGCTGTACCGCTGCACCCAGGCGCGGAAATACGCCGTGCAGTACGAGGATATCCCGCTGATACTGTATTACGGCGATATTTCTCAGTCGGAGATGTATTTCCTGCACTATATGTCCAGGGTGGGGTTCGATGTGCTCTATATCACGCCGAACAAGCTGCTTCTGGATATGGCGGTGGACAAGAATCTTGACAACCGCATGCAGATATTCCAGCTCCCCCAGACCAGGGAGAGCGGCAGCTATCCCACTAAGTCGATAAAGATGAAGGTGAACACCGTCGCGTACTCCGCCGAGCGTGAGCTTGACACCATGCTCTACGGCGGCGACGCAGGCATATTCCGGGACTTCCAGTTCCCGAACAGCCAGACGGTCACGCTGCGCACCACCCTCGAGGAGATAAGCATTCTGTGGAAGCAGGAAGCGCGTTTCCGGCAGGGCTTCGCGACGTCGGGAAATCTGGTGACTGTGCCGAATATCTTCGCCAAGATAAGCGGCGTAAAGGACGGAAATCTGAGCGTATACTGGGACGATATCCGGGACAAACTCACTCCGGAGACCATTTTAAAGGTTAAGGGAAGCGCCCCGGCGACCCAGGGCAGTTTAGACCTCTCGGCGTACCGCAGCTTCTACAGGAACGGTCAGATAGACGCCGAGCGGCTGAAATCCTCGTCGCTCAACCGCTACAGCTATCTCCCGGACAGGATACAGGATATGCTGTTCTTCAAGCTCCAGGAAGCGATAGACAGCAAGTTCTTAAAGCTGAGTGGTGACGAGCTGATGTGCTCCGTGCTTCATTTCGGACTCAATCTTGACAAGGAGTTCATGAAGCTGCTGCAAAGCTTTGATTTCACAAAGCAGCTGCCCAAGCTGGTATGGATAGACGCGGTGGAACAGACGTTCACTCTTGAGGAGTGCATACAGCTTGTTCTGTGCAACCTTATCGGCTTTGACATACTGATATACACCCCGACGGGGTACAAGAACCTTGAAACGTTCGTTTCGTCGGACGCGTTCGAGGAGCATACACTCAATGACTTTCAGTACAATGTGGAGGTGCCGAAGTTCAGGATACCCTCCGAAACCAGGAACGGCGGATTTTTCGGCAGGCTGTTCAGGAAAGGATAAGAATTATGGGATTACAGTTCACACCCGGCTCACAGTTACAGCCCCAGGCACAGCCCGCGGAGGTGCAGGCTCCGGTGCTTGCCAAGACTCCGGACGAAGCTGCGCTTGACGTGCAGATCGAGGAAGCAAAGAACTACAACATCGTTGTCGAGACCGACAAGATCAAGCAGGAGCTTGCTACCAGCGCTGATATCGACAGACTTGTAAGCACCATCAATCTGAACGATTCCAACACCATCGTGAAGTTCGGTGCTGAGGCTGCCGAGGAGGTCTCCAAGGCTTCCGACCAGGTGCTTAAGTCCATGACCATCGACCAGATAAACGACACCGGCGTTATGCTCAAGGAGCTGAGCGCCATCATGGAGAAGTTCGATATCAAGGAGATACAGGACGAGAAGCCCGGATTCTTCGGCAATCTGAAGAAGAAGCTGGAGAAGATCATCGGCAAGTACGAAACTATGGGCAGCGAGGTAGACAAGATCTACGTTCAGCTCAAGCAGTACGAGCGCGAGATCGGCGAGGCTAACACAAAGCTCGACAATATGTACGAAGCCAACCTGGGCTACTACCAGGAGCTTGTAAAGTATATCATGGCGGGCGAGCAGGCAGTAAAAGAGCTTGACCAGTACATCGAGGAATACACGAAGAAGTGCGAAGCAAATCCGGACGACGGCACTATCCGCATGGATCTCTCCAACCTTACCCAGATGCGCGAGATACTCGACCAGCGCGTAATGGACCTCAAGGTGGCTGAGAACGTTGCGATACAGACAGTCCCGATGCTCAAGACCATGGAGTATTCCAACCTCAACCTGGTGAGAAAGATAAACTCAGCGTTCATCATCACAATGCCGGTATTCAAGCAGGCACTGGCACAGGCTATCATGCTGAAGCGCCAGAGGATCATCGCCGACTCCATGCAGGCGCTGGACGAAAAGACTAACGAAATGCTCAAGAAGAACGCGCAGAACACAGTTGCGCAGAGCAAGCAGATCGCGGCAATGGCTTCCGGCTCCTCCATCAAGGTGGAGACCCTCCAGGAGACCTGGACAACGATCGTCAACGGTATCGACGAGGTACAGGCTATCCAGAATCAGGCACGCGAGAAGCGCAAGCAGGACGCAGTCGTTCTGGAGAACATCAAGGACGATTACAAGAAGCGCATGAAGGCGTAATGTTATTTTCGAACATGCAGGGGCTGAAACCAGCCCCTGTTTTTTATAAGTAAATGAAGGGTGTGGGTAAACCAACTTTACCCGCGAACCATACCTGTTAAGTCCCCTCGCTTCGTTAAGGTATTTTCCGTATTTTTGTGATTTAGGTGTTGACATAGCATGAAAAAGAGTGTAAAATAAATATGTATGTGTTTATAGTATTCCGGGAGCTTTCCCGGGCTTGAAAGGATAAATAAAATGGCAGTTTTCAACTTTTCACCGGAGCTGGTGGAATTAAGCGAAAAGGCAATGCAGCTCTGTGCGCCGCAGTTCGCGGAGCTTGACCGAATGGCTGAGTTCAACGGACAGCGCGTGTTAAAGGCGTTCATTGACAATAAGATAAGCGATATCCATATGAAGGGCACTAACGGCTATGGCTACGGCGACGACGGCAGGGACAAGCTGGACGCCGTATTCGCACAGATACTCGGCGCTGAGGACGCCCTCGTCCGTCACAACTTCGTAAACGGTACCCACGCGCTGACAACGGCGCTGTTCGGTATCCTGCGCCCTGGCGACCTGCTGCTTTCCGTGACCGGAGAGCCTTACGACACAATGCAGGGCGTTATCTCCGGCGACGGCATAGGCTCCTTAAAGGATTTCGGCGTGAAGTTCGCAAAGGTAGATCTTCTCCCGGACGGCACCCCCGACCTTGACGGTATCAGAAAAGCCACAGGCGGCTGCCGTATGGCTTATATACAGCGCTCCAGGGGATATTCCCTGCGCCCGTCGCTGACCGTGGATACCATAGGCTCCATATGCGAAGCAGTACGCAGCGTGAACAAGGACTGCGTGATATTCACGGACAACTGCTACGGCGAGCTTGTGGAGGAACGCGAGCCGCTGGCGGTCGGCGTTGACCTCATCGCCGGAAGCCTTATCAAGAACCTCGGCGGCGGAATCGCGGAGACCGGCGGCTACATAGCCGGCAGGGCAGACCTCGTGGAGCTGTGTGCGTTCCGTCTTACGACCCCCGGCACTGGCAAGGAGGTCGGCGCCAGCCTTAATCAGCTGCGCGGCATGTACCTGGGAATTTTCCACGCGCCGGAAGCAATATGCGCGGCTCTCAAGACCGCGACCTACGCAGCGGCGCTGGCGGAGCTTCTCGGATTTGAGGCGTTCCCGAAGTACAACGAGAAGCGCACCGATATCATCGAAGCGCTGAAGTTGGGCGGCGAAAAGCAGCTCATCGCGTTCTGCCAGGGTATCCAGGCGGGTTCGCCGGTGGACAGCTTTGCTTCCCCGGAGCCGTGGGATATGCCGGGCTACGACAGCCAGGTAATTATGGCGGCGGGCGCGTTCACTATGGGCGCTTCCATCGAGCTTTCTGCGGACGCTCCGCTGCGCGAGCCGTATGCGGTGTGGCTTCAGGGCGGACTTACGTTCCCTACAGCCAAGATAGGTATTCTCACCGCTGCACAGCATATGCTGGACAAGGGACTCTGCACCATTAGCAAGTAATGCCGAAAGGATAATGACATGATAAAGAGCATGACCGGCTTCGGAAGAGGTCACAAGATACTTAACGGCCGCGATATCACTGTGGAGATACGCGCGGTGAATCACAGATATTACGAATTCAGCTCCCGCCTGCCGCGCAGCCTTGGCTATGTGGAGGAGAAGCTGAAATCCCTGCTCCAGGGCAGCATAAACCGCGGTAAGGTAGAGATCTCGGTGCTCATCAGCAATGTTGAGGCAGCCGACGAGAAGATCACGATTAATTCCGAGATAGTCAGGGAATACATTGAAGCGCTGCGCTCCGTAAAGGACGAATTCGGACTGACTGACGACCTGTCGCTGTCCAACGTTCTGCGTATTCCGGACGCGTTCACGGTGGTAAAGACAGAAACTGACGAGGAGCAGCTCTGGGAGGACATAAAGTCCACCGCCGAGGAAGCGCTGGAGCACTTCATAGCCATGCGCGAGAGCGAGGGCGAGCGCATGAAGCAGGACGTAATGTCCAGACTGGACAAGATAGAGGAGTGGGTCGGCATAGTCGAAACACGCTCCCCGCAGGTGGTGGAGGATTACCGCAAGCGCCTGTACGACAAAATGTGTGAAGTCCTCAGCACCACGAACATCGATGAAAACCGTATACTCATGGAAGCCGGGATATTCTCCGAAAAGACTGCGGTTGACGAGGAAACCGTCCGCCTGCGCAGCCATATCGCGCAGTTCCGCAGCATGCTGGAATCCGGCGAGCCTGTCGGCAGGAAGCTGGACTTCCTGGTGCAGGAGATGAACCGCGAAACGAACACCATCGGCTCCAAGGTACAGGACATTGAGGTAACACGCATAGTCGTTGACCAGAAGAGCGAGATCGAAAAGATACGCGAGCAGATACAGAACATAGAGTGACGGCACAGGAATGCTCCGTCATGTCAGCGGTATACCGACGTTTTTGCGCCGCCGGCATGCCGCTTTCTTGTGCGCTTTTTTTACTTGACAGGATAAGCAGTTATGTGGTAAAATATAGATATCGGCCATAAATCCGGCTTCAACGAGCATAATAACCAAAACAGACTGAAAGGACGATATATGAAGAAATTTGCATCAATTCTCACTGCGGCGGCTGTTGCTGCTTCCGCAATGACATTCACGGCTTCCGCAGAGGGAGGTTCACTGGTAGTACTGGGCGATTCCATCACCTCAGGATACGGACTTGACGGCTACACCGCCGGCGATAACACCAGCGCGGCGGACAGCTTTGCAAACCGCCTGGCTGCGGGATACCAGGATTACAGCAACTTTGCCGTGGACGGCAGGACTTCCGCGGAGCTTCTGACGGCGCTTGACGACGCAGACGTATCCGCAGCGCTTGCTGGCGCGGACACTATAGTTATCTCCATCGGCGGAAACGACTTTCTTCAGCCGATGATTACCGCGCTCATGACTGCGGCGATGCAGGATCCGGATATCATGAACCTTATGAGCAGCGGAGCCGACGTCAGTGAGGACGATTACGCGGAGTTATTCCAGAAGCTTGCGGAAACTGTGCTTGAAGCCGCAAAGACCGTTGATACGTCCGCTGTCGTTGAGAATATCTCGGAGATTTTCGCGAAGATTGGAAACACCGCGCCGGAAGCTCGGGTCATCATTCTGACTGTATACGACCCGTTCGAGGGCGTGACCGGAATGGAGATGTTCGATGTAGTTGCGCGGGAGAAGCTGGCTGAGCTGAATTCCGGGATTACAGAAACCGCTGCGGCATACGGCGCTGACGTTGTGGACGTGTTCACCGCATTCAAGGGACACGCGCTTGATTACACGAACATTGCAAGTATGGATATCCACCCGAACAGGGACGGCCATGCGGTGATATACTCCATGCTGAGCGATATCGCGGCGGTACCCACCAGCGGAGATACAGGCAGTGACGGCGGTAATTCCACGGCTTCCGATATTCAGAAAGGAAGCCCGGACACCGGCGCAGAGGGCGTTGCAGTGTTTGCGGGAATCGCTGCACTGGCAGGCGCGGGTATTCTGGTTTCCCGCAGACGTAAATAATCAAAAATGTATTGAAATATGCAGGAAAGTGTGCTATAATTATTCAGAAAGCTGCTGAATTGCAGCACATTACATAATACGGAGGAAAAAACAATGTCCATGTATATTACCTGCCTTGACCTTGAGGGCGTACTGGTTCCTGAGATCTGGATAGCATTCGCAGAGGCAAGCGGAATCCCGGAGCTTAAGCGTACCACCCGCGACGAGCCGGATTACGACAAGCTGATGAAGTGGCGCCTTGGCATCCTCAAGGAGCACGGTCTTGGTCTGAAGGAGATCCAGGAGACCATCGCGAAGATCGACCCGATGCCCGGTGCAAAGGAGTTCCTTGACGAACTGCGTTCTTTCTGCCAGGTCATCATCATCTCCGATACATTTTCCCAGTTTGCAGGTCCTCTCATGAAGAAGCTCGGCATGCCGACCATCTTCTGCAATACGCTGGAAGTTGCTCCGGACGGCGAGATCACCGGCTTCAAGATGCGCTGCGAGAAGTCCAAGCTGACTACCGTAAAGGCTCTCCAGAGCATCGGATTTGAGACGATCGCGAGCGGCGACAGCCACAACGACCTCGGAATGATCCGCGCAAGCAAGGCTGGATTCCTGTTCAAGAGCCCTGACAACATCAAGGCTGACAATCCCGACCTGCCCGCATACGAAACCTATGATGAGCTGATGGCAGCCATCAAGAAGGCAATGGACTAAAAATCACAAAATGCGCCGTTAAATACGGTGCATTTTATTTTAATAAATCAAATTGGATCCATGGAAATGGAGCCAATCAGACCGTAAAAAAAGCCGTGTTCACGCCGTGTTTTGTAGGGGAGGGGCAAGCCCCTCCCCCTACACGATCATAAGCGCCAGATTTTTTTCAACAAATTGAATCGGCTCCATTTTTCATGGAGCCGATAAATTATTATGTGCTGTGATCCCCGGTGGATTCCCGGAGGATTATGCGGTGCGGGAGTTTATACGTTCCGGTGTCCTTGACGTCGGATTTGATGTTGTTTATAAGCTTTTCGATAACTGTCTTTCCCTGGAGGTAGCATGGCTGCTCCACAGTCGTAAGATGCGGAATGAACATGTGCGAATACGCGATGTTGTCAAATCCGAAGAACAGCACGTCCTTACCGACAGTAATTCCATTGTTCAGCGCATAGGTCATTGCGCCGATCGAAATCGTATCGGAGATGGCGAAGATCGCGTCCGGACGGTCTTTCAGCTTCATGAGCGCTTCGCAGCCGCGGGTGCCGCTTTCGGCGTCGTATCCGCCGTAGTACACAAGATCCGGGTCGAACGGGATACCGCATGCGGACAGCGCGCGCCTGTAGCCCTTTTCGCGGTCAACGGAGGACTGGCTGCGCACCTCGGTCGTAAGAAGTCCTATGCGCTTTCTGCCCTTGTCTATCAGGAATTTAGTGGCGTCGAAGCCCGCCTGCTCGTTGTCGATAGTTACGCATAGTATATCGCAGTTGTCCAGGCGCTCCAGACACATCGCAAGCTGGTACTTTTTCGCAAGCTCGGAAATCGTGCGGCTGTCGAGCTTAGGCGCAAGGAGTACAGCGCCGTCCACAGCCTTTGAGAACAGCATGCCGAGCAGGTGCATTTCGTGCTCCGGGTCGTCGCGGGTGGTGGCGATGAGCACATCGTAGCCCTGGGCATACGCGGCGTCCTGCATTCCGCGCAGTACTTCGGAATAGAAGCTCTGCTCAGTGGAAGCGATTATCGCAAGTATACGCTTTGTTTCGCTCTTGCGCAGGTCGCGGCCGAGGAAGTTCGGGCTGTAGCCCAGCTCCTCAACGGCTTTGTTGACCGCCTGTACGGCTTCGTCAGATACGTTGGTTTTTTTGTTCAGCACACGGGAAACCGTGGCAACGGAAACATTTGCAGCCTTTGCCACATCTTTTATGGTAATATTCAAACGGTTTCACCCCTCAGGTCTATTTGTCTATAATATTATAATACACGAAAAGTTAATCGTTTTCAATTGGCAAAATAGACAAAATTCTTTTTGAAGTACGACTTTTTTGAAATCAATCCCGGGTCATGCGGAAGATAAACGACAAATTTCAATTAAATGTAGCATAAATCTGTGAATGACCAGCTAAGGTCATGTTGTTAAAAAAGCCGAAGTTTTTGAGAAATACCGCCGGTTTTTATTAAGAATGGCGAAAATTTGTGTCACGGGAAAATTAACAGTGTTTCTTCTTGCAAAAGGGGAAAAAAGAGTATATAATATAAAATGAATACGAGTAATACCGCCCGGAAACGGCGCGGTGAATATAAATCGGGTAAAATTAAATGAAAACTGTTCTCAAATGGCTGGGAGGATACTTCCGGCGTATCGACTGGATACTGATGCTGATATGCCTGTGCATTTCGGCGTTCGATATCTACCTCCTGGCAGCGCTGAACGAGATAGGCTATGTTAGGCAGGATTATATCGATACTCAGCTGATAGCGTGTGTCATCGGTGTAGGCGCCGCGCTCATCATAGGCATGATAGACTACAAAAAACTCGCGAAATGCTGGTTCATTTATGTACCGGTCGCGGTGATACTACAGCTGCTGCTGTTCACCTCGCTGGGCATAACCAGAGCCGGCGATCTCGCGTGGCTTAATCTCGGATTCACGACGATCCAGCCGTCGGAGATACTGAAACTCGCGTTTATACTGTCGCTGGCATGGCATATATCAAAGCTCGGCGACAAAATGAACACGCTGCCGCATTTCCTGCTGCTGTGCGCGCACTTCATGGTGCCGTTCGGTATCATCATGATACAGGGCGACGCGGGTTCCGCGCTGGTGTTCCTGTTCATATTCATCTGCATGATGTTCGCGGGCGGAATGTCCTGGAAATACATCGTCGCAGGTCTGGCTGCGGTGCCTGCCGTGGCTTATGTCGCGTGGAATTTCGTAATGGAGGATCACCACAGAAAGCGGTTTCAGCTCATCTGGGACACACAGCTCCAGGAGGCTGAGCGCCTGGACAGCTACCTACAGCAGTACAACGCGAAAATCGCGATGGGCTCGGGACAGCTTACAGGACTTGGCACCCACGCCGACGCCTATTACACTTACGTCCCCGAGGGTTACAACGACTTCATCTTCGCGTATCTCGGCATGCTGTTCGGATTTATCGGCTGCATGGTCCTGGTCATCGCGCTGTCCGTCATGTGCCTGAAGATACTATCCGACGCTTCGCTTGCCATCGACCCTCTCGGGAAGCTTATCTGCGTGGGCGTTTTCGCGATGTTCCTGTTCCACTGCGTTATCAACATCGCGATGGTGCTTTCAGTAGGCCCGGTGGTGGGGATACCGCTGCCGTTCGTAAGTTCCGGCGGTACGTCGCTTGTAATGAGCTACGCTTCACTGGGGCCAGTGCTCTCGGTGGTTTCGCACCGCGAGAAGAAAAAGCATATGTTCTATGAGGAAAAGGAATAACGTAAATCATGCAGCGCTGCTGCGTTAATTAAAGGCAATACCGCACAAAGATTGTGCGTGTATTGCGCAGCTAGATTAGCCAATAACACGCTTTGCTGATTGGCTAATCTCGATTTTTCGTCAGATTGTACAATGAGGAGTTGTTGACGGAAGCGATAGCGTTTTCA
>Ga0129310_1001625_pt1 | contig 18881 bp, 20 predicted proteins | sample Go1ome_2_FD_94433 | JGI IMG/M metagenome (GOLD analysis project Ga0129310, IMG submission 94433) | Western lowland gorrila individual fecal microbial communities from Wisconsin, USA - Go1022A metagenome | ecosystem: Host-associated > Mammals > Digestive system > Large intestine > Fecal | place...
TATACGAAATATGGCACCAGATATCATTCATCGGCGACATGCAGCAATCTTCATTCAAATGTTTATGTTATGAAACTGGAGGATGCCAAAGCGAAATACAGACAATGTTCCAAATGTGCGGGGAGGTGATAATGTGGTAAGCATACTGGTGATGATAATGCTGGGAATTGAAACGGTAGCGGATATCCGAAGTCGAAGTGTCTCGGCGGTCAGACTGATAATATTTGCGGCGGTAGCAGTGGCTGTGAACATTATTTTCTATTATCAATCCATATGGTCAATGATAGGAGGAATAGCGGTTGGGGCAGTGTTGTTTTTATATGCATTGCTTACATCGGAAAGTATAGGATATGGAGATTGTCTTATATTTGTTTGTGCAGGCGCATACATAGGATTTGCAGATAATCTGGAATTGCTGTTCTTCTCCCTTCTGGCCGTGGCTGCAGCAGGCGGGATATATGCATTGGCTGCGCATAAAACCATAAAGACAAGGATACCGTTTGTGCCTTGTATAATGGCGGTGTATTTTATTATGTTAGTTATTAAGGCAGTTAAAGGAGATGATATTATATGAGACTAAGAGCAAATATGACAATTGAGGCATCATTTATTTTTCCTTTTATAGGAATGCTGGTGGCGGCTTTTATTATGCTGGATTTTAAGTTGTATGATGGGATATTGAACGATTCGGTGAAGATTCTGGGAGGTTTGAGATACCATGCTGCAGAAACTTATTACTATGATTGTGCAACAGATAAAATAGATTATGCCGAAAGGGCATCTTCGCCGGTACTTTCGGGTAATAAGACATTTATGGCAGCCCAGAAAATCAAAATAAGCAAGATATTGAATACGGCGTATAGTAATGGGCGTCTTAATAATAACGACAGTATGTCCGGATCGGATTTTACATCGGTTATTAAATCCGTTGATAATGCCGGACTAGTCCGTGCAGGAGGAAGAGTGGTACAGATTATAGGAGGAAAAAATGGAGATTGATTATATCAGAGAATCGGGTGTGTGTTATTTGAGAATTATCTCAGATAACGATCATCTGATAAGAAACAGAATGAGAATGATAACATTAAACAGAATGGAAGGAATGGCAAATGTAACCTGCAGGAATGTTAACAACAGGGAGCAATATCTCTATAATATTTCTTCAACAATGCCTCTGACACAGTGTTTTGAGAAGACGGAGATGAAGAAAGAGGATGTACTGAAACTGGCAGAAGGAATAAAAAAAGGAGTGCATACACTTGAGAGATATCTGCTTGATGTAAACGGGCTGATATTGAACCCGGAGTATATATTTTATGATTCTTCAAAAAATGAATACCGGTTCTGTTATTACGCAGGTAATAAAGTCGGAACAGAGGATGGCATGAAGGCGTTGTTTGAATATGTTATAGAGCATGTCTGCCACAGCGATGCAAAGGCTGTTACACTTGCTTATGGTATATATAAGCGTATATGTATAGGAAATGTTGATATTGACCATCTGACGGACACGGAAGAGTCTGAAGAGGTTAAGAAGCCGGAGGTGGTGGAAGAATACATTCCGGTGGATAATTTTATACCGGAAATAGCAAAGGAGGAATATGAGGAGAAAGATATTGTAAAAATATATTGCATTTACGGGGCGGGTGCAATATTGGCACTTATTTTTATATATAGTCTTGCCGGAATCTTTATTAAAGGAGTCAGGATAAAAGGAATCAGCGGGGCTGTCTACATCCTCATATGCGTAGCAGCAGGCATATGTATATATATGGGCTACAAATGGTATGAAAAAAATAAAGATTTGCTGGTAAAGACTGTAACAAGTGTCAGCAGCGAACCGTACCAAAAGAAAAAAGTAAGGATTATTGTGCCGGAAAGCGAGCCGGAAAACAGGGAAGAAATGTATACCGTTGTATTAAACGGGCGGGAGGAAAAAAATAAAGGTGTTCACTGCCTGAAATGGGCGGATGCCAAAGGTTCACATTCGTATGAAGTCAGACAGGATGCCTGCATAATCGGAAGTGCAGCAGACCGTGCGGACTGTTGTATTTCGCTGCCGGGAGTCAGCAGGGTTCATGCCCGTATTACCAAAGAAGGTGATACATATTATATAAAAGATATGAACTCAACCAACGGAACCAGAGTTAATGACAGGGAACTGGGATGTTTTGAATTGTGCGAGATATCAAGCGGAGATAATATATTAATCGGAGATGCAGAGTGCGTATTTGTTTGACTTAACCGCAAATAAATGTTAATCTACAATTAGATTTATTAACGGAGGCCGGTTCGTTATGAACATGGAAATGTTTATAGATAAATTGAAAAATTCAGGTTATGAACCGGTACAGTCCGGTACGGCCGGCGTGTATACATTCAGGCATAAAGCAGGAAATCACATAATAGGTGTAATGCAATGCACAGATATGGATGTTATCGCGGGACACAAACTTGAATCACTGCGTGGCAATCTTTCTGTTGTATACGGGATTGCGAATGTTCTTTTTGTAATATTTACGGATGATCCGTACCGGGTAAATCAGTTCATAGAGGCTGATTCCGGACACTGGATATACAATTACACGGAAAGCCGGCTGGTAATATATGAGAATCAGCCAGGGAGCTTCTTCGGCGCAGAGAAATTATTTGAACCGGAAAGGGCGCGCACGAGGCAGAATTATGTATTCACGGTTAATAATTTTATAATTCTTGTGAATGTGATTGTGTTTGCTGTAATGGCGTTAAAGGGCGATACACAGAATACATATTATCTGTATAAATGTGGAGGGATAACACCTGAAAGCCTGTTTGAAGATCATCAGATATATCGCCTGTTCACAAGTATGTTTATGCATTCGGGAATATCACATCTTGTCAATAATATGATTGTGTTGTATTTTATAGGAGGAACTCTTGAGAAGTACGTTGGCAGAGTAAGATATCTGATAATCTATCTGTTAAGCGGACTGCTCGGGGGACTGATATCGCAGATTTATTATATGGCCATGGCCGAGAACGTAATATGCGTAGGCGCGTCCGGCGCAATATTCGGAGCAGTGGGAGCTATGCTGACTGTTGTGGTTGTTAATCACGGAAGGGTTGAGAATTTCACGCTGCCGCGGCTTATAATATACGTTGTTCTCAGTATTTATCTGGGATTTACATCTCCGGGTGTAAGCTTGAGTGCACATCTTGGCGGACTTGCTATAGGATTTTTCACAGCATTGCTTTTATATAGAAAGAGAGGTTCTTATTCATGAAAATAAACATTTATTATGGCGGAAGAGGGGTTATAGACGATCCGACAGTTGCTGTTATTAACAGGATAACGTCTGTATTAGAAGAACTCAGGGTTAAAGTTGAACGTTTTAATCTATATGAACAGAAGAATGGAATAATGTCATTGCCGCAATCACTTAAGGAAGCGGATGCAATAATACTTGCATCGACAGTTGAGTGGTTTGGAATAGGTGGATACATGCATACATTTCTGGATGCATGCTGGCTGTATGGAGATAAGAATAAGATTGCAGGAACATATATGTTCCCGATAGTCATGTCTAAGGCATATGGTGAACGTGAAGGACTGCTGGAACTCACCAATGCATGGGAGATGCTGGGAGGAAAGGCATGTAACGGATTGAGCGCCTATGTGGAAGATACTTCGGATTTTGAATTGAATTCGGGGTATATGGAACTTGTAGAGAAAAAAGCTGAAGAAATGTACAGGGCGGTATCTCAGAAGTTTGTAACAATGCCGACCAGTAACAAGGCAATAAAACAGAACATAGTAAGCGATACGATAAGCCTGACTCCGCAGGAATCGGAACAGCTTTCCAAATATGCAGCAGATGATACATATGTGAAGAAACAGAAAGAGGATATAGAGGAACTTGCGGGACTGTTCCGCGGAATGCTTGAAGAAGAGGAAAAAGGCGGCGATGAACATTACATTAAAGCATTTAAAGAGCATTATGTTCCACAGGGCAATTTCGCAGCCACATATCTTATTAAGATAGACAATAAAGAAGATTCGCTGATAATAGAGATTAATTCCGGAAGACTTAACTGCTATTTCGGACAGGCAGAACAGGCAGATGTAATAGGCCGTATGTCGGCAGCGGTACTTGATGATATACTCGAAGGACGTAAAACATTCCAGAGAGCCTTTATGTCAGGAGATATGACGGCCAAAGGTAATTTTAAGACTCTCAGGATGCTTGATGAGAACTTTGTGTTCGTGTAATTTAACTGATTAATGGCACTTTCAGGGTAAAGCAGCTTCCGGAGTGCCCTTCGGATTCATTATAACTGAGTTCTCCGGAATGATTCAAAAGAATCTGAAACGAGGTTGCAAGTGACAGACCGATGTGATTGGTCTTGTTCGAGTTAAAAGGTTCGAACAGCCTGGCACGTATATCAGATGATAATCCGCCGAGAAAGTCCGTGATGCCAATATACAAATAGGTTTTGTCGGTATATGCGGAAATTTCTATTTCAGCGTGCTTGTTAATATCAAGGACGTTGCGGACAAGTGCAAGGATGACATAGTTGATTTTATCCGCATCAATGGATATAATGCCGTCATCCATATGATAATTGTGAATCAGCTGGCCAGGTTTGGCGGATGTTTTGGAACATATAAGATTATCTAATCCTGAAATATATGGGATAATACTTAAATTGACCGGCTGTAAATTACCTGCATAATGGAACTCACCGATAGACCGCATGGCCTCAATCAGATTGCGGATGTCAATGCCGAGCATATTCCAACGTTCATCGCCTGTTAATTCGGGATGCCTAAGTGCGAGAAGCTGATAATCCCCATATATTAATGATATGATATTGCTGATATCATGACAGCCGTTTCTTAAGTCATTATGCATTCCGGCATATATTTTCTGTAAATGGTTATGTATTTCCGGATGGCTTGCGGCAAGTGCATCTATAAAGTGTTTATCTTCAATATTGTACATAATTACAACCCTCCTGTGTTATGATATAAGGGTAACATATAATATAGTAACATTCAATTCGTTAATGCCAACAAATTAAACATAAAAAGGAGAAATTTCGACATGGTAAAAGATGATTGTATTTTTTGCAAACTTGCAAACGGAATAATACCGACCAACACGGTATTTGAGGATGATGACTTCAGGGTCATCATGGATGCGGCTCCGGCGGCAATGGGACATGCACTTGTAATACCTAAAGCTCATTATGATAATGCGCTTAATGCAGAACCGGGTGTGCTTGGAAGTGCGATGGAAGTTGCAGCGGATATTGCCAGAGCTGTTAAGAAAGCGACGGGATGTGACGGCGTAAACATACTCCAGAATAATGGTGAGGCAGCAGGCCAGACGGTATTCCACCTTCACATACATGTGATACCGAGATTTAATGATGATAAGGTGAATTTCTCGTATGAATCTTTAAGCCCGGCAGCAGAAGAGGTTGCGGCAATGGCAAAGAAAATATCAGATAATCTCTAATTCAAAAGAACCGGCCGCATTGCGACCGGTTCTTATATTCCTAAATTCTACCAGATTAGCCCATTACAACTTCTACATTGTATTCTTTCTTTCCTTCAACATAAGGAATTACGCAGCCGTCAACGGCAACACCGTCAACAACAAGTGATTTAATTCCCTTCTCAACGCCTGAAGGATTCTTTACGGAGATGTTATATGTGCCTTCACGGAACTTTCTTGTAAGTGTGAAATCACCAAAGTCCTTAGGAACGCAAGGATTAACCTGAAGTCCCTTATGTGTAGGTGCAACACCGAGAATATACTGTGAAACGTTAACAAAAGTCCATGCGGCTGTACCGGTTAACCAGCTGTTCTTGGCCTCGCCGAAGAATTTGGCATCTGCACCGGCAACCATCTGTGAATATACATATGGTTCTGTTCTGTGAACTTCACTGAATTCTTCACAATATGCAGGACATGTCTTCTGATAAATCTCAAATGCTCTGTCGCCACGGCCAAGTACTGTTTCAGCACATGATACCCATGGGTTGTTGTGACAGAAGATACCGGCATTCTCCTTGTATCCTGGCGGATAAGAGGTAACCTCGCCAAGCTCAACATGATATTTGGTATAAGCCGGCTGAAGAATCATTACGCCGTACTTTGTATCAAGTTTTTCTTTGACAGAGTCAAGAGCTTTCTTTGCAAGACCTTCTTTAACACCAATTCCTGCAAGTACGCAGAAGCCCTGCGGTTCGATAAAAATCTGACCCTCTTCACATTCTTTGGAACCAACTTTGTGGCTGTATGCGTCATATGCACGAACAAACCAGTCACCGTCCCAGCCGTCTTTAAGAACTGCTGCATACATCTTATCAACTTCTTCAAGAGCACGTTTAGCTTCAGCATCGTCTCCGAGAAGTTCACATAATTCAGCATATTCCTTGCCGTATTTAACGAACATTCCGGCAATAAATACTGATTCTGCAACAGGACCTTCAGAAGGACCGAATGTCTGGAATGATTCGCCCGGATGCTCTGAGAAACAGTTAAGGTTGAGGCAGTCATTCCAATCGGCGCGGCCGATAAGAGGAAGATCGTGAGGACCTTTGTGGTTAACAATATAATCGAATGAACGCTTAAGATGTGTCATAAGCGGTTTAGCCTTGGAATCATCATTGTCGAAAGGAACCATCTCGTTAAGGATTGAGATATCACCACTTTCTTTGATATATGCATTCGTACCTGCAATAAGCCAAAGCGGGTCGTCGTTAAATCCGCTTCCGATATCGGAGTTACCCTTCTTGGTAAGCGGCTGATACTGATGGTAAGCACTTCCGTCTTCAAACTGTGTAGATGCAATGTCGATGATTCTCTGTCTTGCACGTTCAGGAATAAGGTGAACGAAACCGAGAAGATCCTGACAGGAATCTCTGAATCCCATTCCACGGCCGATGCCTGATTCATAATAAGAAGCAGAACGGCTCATATTAAATGTTACCATACACTGATACTGGTTCCAGATGTTAACCATACGGTTAACCCTGTCATTGGATGAATGAACAGTGTATTTGGAAAGAAGATTATCCCAATATGCATTAAGTTCGGCAAATGCTTTGTCAACGTCAGCATCTGTCTGATATTTGGAAAGGAGAGCCTTGGCAGGCTTCTTGTTGACTACGTTAGGAGCTTCCCACTTGTCATCAACCGGGTTCTCTATGTATGCAAGAACGAAAATAAATGACTTGCTTTCGCCCGGATTAAGCTTAATGTTAAGCTGGTGGCTTGCGATAGGAGACCAACCGCTTGCCATTGAGTTGGTGCAGGCACCGCCAGTAACGGCATCAGGGGTGTCGGCGCCGTTGTAAAGTCCTATAAAACTGTCTCTTGCGGTATCGAATCCGTCAATCGGTGCATTAACCGAGTAAATAGCGTAATGATTACGTCTCTCACGGTATTCTGTCTTGTGGTAGATTGTAGAACCATCAACCTCAACCTCGCCGGTGCTTAAGTTACGCTGGAAGTTACGTGAATCATCATCTGCGTTCCAGAGACACCATTCAACGTATGAAAATACCTGAAAATCCTTAACTTCGGATGACTTATTGGTAAGTACAAGTCTGGTAACCTCACAGTTATCATTCATAGGAACGAACGCGAGAACAGAAGCCTCTATGCCGTTCTTTGAAGATGTGAACTTACTGTAACCCATTCCGTGACGGCACTCATATGAATCGAGCTCCGTCCTGGTAGGCTTCCAGCCCGGATTCCAGATGGTGCTTCCGTCTTTAATGTAAAAATACTTGCCGTTGATGTCGTTAGGTACATCGTTATAACGGTAACGTGTAAGACGAAGCAGCTTGGCATCCTTGTAGAATGTGTATCCACCGCAGGTGTTGGACATAAGAGTGAAGAACTCTTTGGAACCAAGGTAGTTAATCCATGGCAAAGGGGTCTTCGGTGTGGTGATGACATATTCCTTATTGGAATCGTCAAAAAAACCGTACTTCATAAAAATTGTTCCTCCTAAAAATAAGATATCCCGTTCTCAGGGCAACCGAAATCGTTTTCGGTAATTGACCTTATAAAACAAATATATTATAGCAAAATCATAACTGAAATACAAGGCATTTATGCGCATATAGAGGAAAATAATGAAAAATTGATGAAAAAAAGGCGGTTGGTATTGCTTTTTATATAAATATGTTATATGATTTAAACACGAAAACGATTTAGTAAATGGAGACACACTATGGCAAATACCTTTCATGCAGATAATCCGCTTAACAGATTCCTTTATAAATTCGGAACGATGATACTTATCAATATATATTTTCTGCTTTGCTGCCTGCCGGTAATCACGATAGGCGCGTCATTCACAGCAGCAAATACGGTGTGCTATAAGATGCATGAAGAACCGGATGTCAAAGTTACATCAACTTTTTTTAAGACATTCGGTAAGAATTTCATTGATTCGACGCTTGTGTGGATAATACTTGCGGGAATAATGTCATTTGCGGTGTTTACATTTATTAAGAACGCACAGACGGGCGGCACTGCAGCGGTAGTGATATGTGCTGTATGTGTAATCGTCGTTATAATTGCAATGTCGGGCGCAAGCTTTATTTTTATGATAATAGGAAGATATGATAATCCGATACAGACACAGATTGCCAACGCATATAAGATTGGAATTTCGCATCTTTCATGGTGCATAATAATATGGCTTATGTGGGGCGTACCGATAGCAGTGTTTGCTTCTTTTCCGGTGCTTCTGCAATATCTGGGATGGATATGGCTGATTGTCGGAATGGCACTTTTGATATATGCAACAACGGGAATATACCGCAAGATTTTTAAGAAGATAGAGACTAAGGAATAATTTAAGGAATGGAGAGCATATGATATCAATCAAAGACGTGGCAGCGGCATGCGGAGTGTCGATTTCCACGGTAAGTAAGGCGCTTAATGACCATAAGGATGTAAGCCAGAGCAAAAAAGAATATATCAGACAGAAGGCAAAGGAGATGGGGTATTCTCCGAATTCATCCGCGAGAACACTCAAGACAAACAGAAGCCACAATATCGGTGTATTGTTTGTTGACGGGGCACAGAGCGGACTCACGCACGATTATTTTGCAAGCGTTCTTGACAGCGTGAAGTCGACAGCGGAAAGCAGAGGATATGATCTTACATTTATCATATCCGACAGGGGCGGCTCGCGCAGGATGACGTACCTTGAACACAGCAGATACCGCGGGGTAGACGGAGTTGTAATTGCGTGCGTTAATTTCGTGGAACCGGAAGTCGTGGAACTTATGCAGAGCAGCATACCTACGGTCACGATAGATTATACTTTTAATAAGACTATAGCGGTGTTATCCAACAATATGGAAGGAATGTCAGCATTGACACAATATGCGGTAGATATGGGACATCGCAGAATAGCATATCTGTACGGCGAAGATTCCGTCGTAACATCTAACCGCTTGTCGGGATTCTACATTACAATGGAGAGAAACGGAATCAAACCGCGCGATGAATATATTATGGAAGTTAAATACCGTAATATCGAAACTACGGAGAAAGCAACAAGAAAACTTCTTGACCTTAAGGAACCTCCGACATGCATATTTTATCCTGATGATTATGCCGCATTTGGCGGAATCAATGTTATGCGTGAAAGAGGACTCAGAATACCGGAAGATATATCAATTGCCGGATATGATGGAATTCCCATATCGCGCATGATAGAACCGAGACTTACCACGATCATACAGGATACCAGACTGATTGGCAAGAAAGCAGCGGAGAAGCTGATCAGCCTGATAGAGAAACCCAGAACGACAATTATAGATCAGGTTGTTATAGACGCAACACTTTGTCCGGGAGAGACAATTAAAAAGATAAATTGACAGAATCACAAGGCAGACATTAAGGCCTTGTGATTTTTTTGTGGAAAATGTGTATAAGGGGAAACTGTTTTCGCGAAAAACGAGTGAGATTTTTGAATATAATTTTACGAAAATACGAAAACGATTTCGAAAACAAAAGCTCTGAAAACCTTGAAAACAGGGCGCTTCCGCGCTTCTCCGCGAATTATATGTACTGCGATTTCGTAAATGTTAGACATAATTTACAAAAAAATGAAAAAAATAGTTGCAATTATAGACAAAGTGGTGTATTATCAAGATACGAAAACGATTTAGTGATTTTAAATCGTTCGAAGAAAAGAGCAAAGTTTGATGTCTGTAAGACATCGGAATGGAGGAGCAATGAGAAAATTTAAAAGAGTTATGGCTTTAACATTAGTAACAGCCATGGCAGCAGCATCATTCGTTGGATGTAGCAAGAGTTCAAGCTCAAGCTCAGCAGGAGCTAACAACAACACAACGAAAGAAGCAGTAACAGATGCAAGCGGCAAAGAGGTTTCTCTGAGAGACCAGATTGCAGCGAAGAAGTATGACAGCGAAGGAAAGGTTCTTAACATCTATGTATGGAACACTGAGTTCATCGACCGTGTTAAAGCTCATTTCCCGGGATACCAAGAGGTAGATGCTACCAACGGTAAGATTGGCAATGTTGATGTTAAGTTCACATTGGTTGAGAACAAGGATAACAAGTATCAGACCAACCTTGACCAGACTCTCCAGGACAACGGAGATAATCAGGAGAACGCAGATGCAGACAAGAAGATTGATATTTTCCTTGTAGAAGCAGACTACGCACTCAAATATGTAAACAGCAAATACACAACGAAGCTTGCTGACCTCGGAATCACAGATGCAGATCTTCCTAACCAGTATCAGTATACTAAGGACGCTGTAACAGATTCAGAAGGAAACCTTAAGGGTATTTCATGGCAGGGATGTCCTGGACTCCTTATCTACAGAAGAGACGTTGCTAAGGACGTTCTCGGAACAGATGATCCTACAGAAGTTCAGAAGTCAGTTGCAGACTGGGATAAATTCGCAGATACAGCTAAGAAGATGGCTGAGAAGAAATATGTTATGACATCTTCAGTAAACGATACATACCGTGTATTCTCTAACAACGTAACATCTAAGTGGGTAGATGAGAACAACGTAATCAATGTAGATGACAATATCAAGAAATGGGTTGATATGTCTAAGGCAATGGTAGATGCTAAGCAGACAGATACATGCGAACTTTGGTCAGATGACTGGGCTAAGGGATTCTACAAAGATGGTAATGTATTCTGCTACTTTGGACCGGCTTGGTTAATCGATTTCTCAATGCACTGCGATGAAAAAGGCAGCGTTGGTTATGACGGCGGATGGGCTGTTACAGAAGGACCACAGGGCTTCTTCTGGGGCGGTACATGGATCTGTGCAGCAGCAGGTACAGATAACAAGGAACTTGTTAAAGACCTTATGCTCTGCCTCACAACAGATGAAGAGACAATGACTCAGATCGTTGAGAAGGATCATGACTTCGTTAATAACTCAAAGGTTATGGAAGCTAAGGCTACTGATAGCTCATTCGGTGATAAGTATCTTTCAAACCAGAACCCGGTTGGACTTTTCTGCAACGGAATCAAGACTGTAAGCCTTGCTAACATCTCAGGTTACGATCAGGGATGTAACGAAGAGTTCCAGAACGCTATGAAAGATTACTTCGATGGTAACTACAAGACATACGAAGAAGCACTCGATGCATTCTATGACAAAGTAATTATCAAGTATCCGGATCTTAAGAAACCAGAATAAATAACAGCTTGACTTTATGACATGCCTGCTCTTATGGGCAGGCATGTTTTTTACAGAAATACCGTATATATTGATAGGAAATTTATAAAAAATAAGAAATTAGGAGTGAGGATATGGCACAGAATCAAGCGAGTGTTGCTCCTATGGGAAAGGGCAAGAAAAGCAAGGTAGTCAGCTACAACAGATGGGGATACATATTTTTAATCCCGTTTATTGCAGTCTTTCTTGTGTTCAACCTGATTCCGTTGATAAGCACATTTTACAACAGTTTCTTTGAAAATTATATGGCCCAGCTTAATCATGTTGGCCCTAACTTTGTAGGATTTCAGAACTACAAAACACTTTTTGCCAGCGGCAAGATCTGGCAGTATGCAGGAAATACCGCAATAATGTGGGTAATGGGATTTATCCCGCAGATTATCGTATCACTTCTCCTTGCACAGTGGTTCTCGGATACGAGACTCAGACTTAAGGGAAGTACATTTTTCAAGACAGTAATTTATATGCCTAACCTGATAATGGCATCGGCGTTTTCATTATTGTTCTTCGCATTGTTCTCAGACGGCGGTCCTATTAACGACCTCCTGGTGAAGATGCACATATTAGATGAACCGTTCAAGTTTTTCTCGAACAAGTGGGCTACAAGAAGTATTGTAGCAGCCATGAACTTCCTTATGTGGTTCGGTAACACAACGATTCTTCTTATGGCAGGTATCATGGGAATTGATGTATCGCTTTACGAAGCGGCAGAGGTTGACGGCGCTAATTCATGGCAGAGATTTACCAGAATTACACTCCCTCTTTTGAAACCAATTCTTATATATGTAGTGATTACCTCATTGATCGGTGGTATCCAGATGTTCGATGTACCTCAGATTTTGACAAACGGAACCGGTAATCCTACCGATACAACTATGACGTTGATTATGTATTTGAACAAACACTTGTACAGCAAGAACTACGGTATGGGTGGTGCTATTTCGGTAGTACTCTTCTTACTTACGGGCGCATTAAGCCTTCTTGTTTACAATATCATGTATAGAAAGAAAGATAAGGAGGCATAGATATGAGCGAACCTATAGGTGGAATTAAAAAAAGCACGTCAACACATGCAAGACGTGTGATAGCTTATATAGTATTGATAATTCTTTCGATTTTGTGCCTCTTTTGGTTCTACATACTTCTGATTTACTCGACCAGAAGTAACGGTGAGATACAGAGAGGAATAACATTTATTCCGAGTACGCATTTCGCAGAGAATTTTAAGAACCTTATTAAGAGCTCACAGCCTGTATTCCAGGGCTTGAGAAACAGTTTGATCATCGCATGTTCATCAGCATTGCTTTCGACGTATTTTTCAACATTGACTGCATATGCGATTCATGTATACGATTTCAAACTTAAGAAATTCATCTTTACATTCATCCTTATGATAATGATGGTTCCTACACAGGTAACCGTACTTGGTTTCATACAGTTAATGACTAAGATGAATTTAATTAATAACTTTATACCGCTTATCGTACCTACGATAGCAGCACCGGTAACATTCTATTACCTTAAACAGTATATGGAAAGCGCTCTTCCGTTAGCTCTTATAGAGGCAGCGAGAATTGACGGTTCCGGTGAAATCAGAACTTTTAACACGATAGCACTTCCGCTTATGAAACCGGCAATTGCGGTTCAGGCAATCTTTACTTTCGTAAGCAGTTGGAATAACTACTTTATCCCAACATTCATACTTAAGAAAGAGAAGATGAAGACAATACCTATCGTTATTGCACAGCTCCGTTCAGCGGACTACCTGAAGTTTGATATGGGTCAGGTTTATATGATGATTGCGCTTTCTATTTTCCCTGTAATCATTGTATATCTCATCCTTTCGAAGAACATTGTTTCGGGTATTGCAATGGGTTCGGTTAAAGGTTAATAATTTAACAGTGTACATAAACACCGGTCGTTCCGTAAAGGACGGCCGGTTCCTTTTTTTATGCTGGTAAAAAAAGACCGGATGTGGTACAATAAATTCAAATCGTTTTTTATGGACAGGAGCGAATCATGAGAAGTATTTTTGGCAAAATCAAAGGACCGCTGAAGATATATCTGCGCTGGCCGGTGTATGGCGCAGTCTTTTTTGCTGTGGTTAATGCCATAATGTATTTCATTGACCTGCGTGCGGCAGTTGTATTTTCTGCGGCATTATTTATATATCTGGTGTTTTTGACCGTATTTATGTTAACGAAGCACAATTTCTTTACCAGAAATATAATAGAGTTTGCGTCCGGTTATGCACAGATGCAGAAGCGGATGATGGACGATCTGATGGTGCCTTACGGCCTGCTTGACGAGAGCGGACATATTATATGGCTTAATAATGCTTTTACTGAAATTGTCAGCAAGGAAGACTATCATAAGGGGCTGGCATCGATTTTCCCGGAAGTGGGAGAATTGGATTTCGCGGCAGGACTTGATAAGATGAATGAGGTCAGCCTTAAGTTCGGGGGCCGGGATTACAGACTTGTTATAGAGTCCGTGGATATGAGCGGCATTGATATGGATGCCGGAATGGTTGATGCCGATGAGAATACCGGAATATACGCGATGTATCTTTTTGATGAGACTGAGATCAATGAGTGCCGTAAGGAACTGCATGATGAGAGATGCGTTGTAGGACTTATATATATAGATAATTATGACGAGGCGCTGGAGAGCATAGATGAAGTCAGACGTTCTCTGTTAATTGCGCTGGTTGACCGTAAGATTAATAAATATGTTTCCGGCGGCAACGGAATCGTCAAGAAGCTTGAGAAGGTCAAGTATCTGGTTGTATTCAGGTACAGATTCTTAGAGCAGTTGAGAGAAGACAGATTTTCTGTGCTTGAGGAAGTTAAGTCAGTCAACATTGGTAATGAGATGTCGGTTACTCTCAGTATAGGAATCGGAGCCATGAACGGAACGTATCTTAAGAATTATGATATGGCAAGGGCTGCCATAGATCTTGCACTCGGACGTGGCGGCGACCAGGCGGTAGTCCGCGAGGGTAACAAGGTGACGTATTACGGCGGTAAGACCAATTCCGTTGAGAAAAATACAAGAGTTAAAGCGAGAGTCAAAGCCCATGCGCTCAGGGAACTTCTTGAAGGCACCGATAATGTTATTATTATGGGACACAAGATAAGTGACGTCGATGCAGTCGGCGGAGCGGTCGGTATATATGCGGCGGCGAGAGCTTTTGATAAGAAAGCCAATATTGTACTTAATGAGATTACGACATCTTTACGGCCGATAGTTGATTTGTATAAGAACAGCTCGGATTACGATAAGGATTTATTCGTTAACAGTGAAGAAGCGCTTACCAAGGTTACAGCCAATACGCTGCTTGTGGTAGTGGATGTAAACAGAAAGGGTTATACGGAATGTCCGGAATTGATCGGAAAGTGCAAGACCACAGTCGTGCTTGATCATCACCGTCAGGGCAGTGAGCCTATAGAGAATGCTACATTATCATATATAGAGCCGTACGCTTCATCCACATGCGAGATGGTGGCGGAAATTCTTCAATATATCTGTGACAATGTTAAGATCAAACCGATTGAAGCAGATACGATATATGCCGGTATTGTAATAGATACTAACAGCTTCAGCAATAAGGCCGGAGCGAGAACATTTGAAGCGGCAGCATTTATAAGACGTAACGGAGCTGATATCATAAGAGTGCGTAAGCTCTTGAGAAGTGATATGACTGAATATAAGGCCAAGGCGGAGGCTGTAAGGCATGCTGAGGTTTACCGTGACTGTTTTGCGATATCCATATGTCCAAGCGCCGGTTTGCAGAGTCCGACTATTGTGGGTGCGCAGGCGGCGAATGAGCTTTTGAATATTTCGGGAATTAAGGCATCAATAGTATTTACACTTTATAATGATGAGATATATATCAGTGCGAGGTCAATTGACGAGGTCAATGTACAGCTTATTATGGAACGTCTCGGAGGCGGAGGACATATGACAATCGCCGGAGCACAGCTGAAAGGAATGGATCTTGAAGAAGCGATTGACCTTGTTAAGAAGACACTTGATGAGATGATACAGGAGGGCGCAATCTAATGAAAATTATTTTATTACAGGATGTAAAGGCACTTGGCAAGAAAGGACAGACCGTGGATGTCAGCGACGGATATGCACGTAACTTCATACTTCCGAAGAAATTAGGCGTTGAGGCCAATGCGGAAAACATGAATAATCTTAAGCTCCAGAAGGCACATGATGATAAAGTGGCCAAAGAGCAGCTTGAGGCAGCTAAGGAACTTGCCGGAAAGATAGAGACGCTTAAAGTGGAGGTTTCCATTAAGTCAGGTAAAGACGGAAGGACATTCGGTTCTATTTCGTCCAAGGAAATCGCTACGGAGCTTAAGGCACAGCACGGTATTGAGATTGATAAGAAGAAAATCGTGCTTGATGAGCCTATAAGATGCGTGGGAACGTCAATTGTATCAGTCAGACTGCACCGCGATGTAACGGCGAAACTTAATGTACATGTCAGTGAGGCATAGGGAAAATGGATGAAGTGCTCATTAAGCGCATCTTGCCACATAGTGATGAAGCTGAACAGTCGGTAATAGCATCCATGCTTATGGACAAGGATGCTGTAGTTACGGCGGTTGATATGCTTGAGAAAGATGATTTCTATTCGACCAGATACGGAATACTTTTTGAAGCGATGGCTCAATTGTCCAGGGAAGGTAAACCGGCAGACCTCGTACAGGTTCAGGACAGAGTCCGCCAGAACGGAGCTCCGCCAGAGGTATCTGGAATGGAATTCTTAAGAGAGATACTCTCATCTGTGCCGACATCAGCGAACATAAGGCATTATGCAGAGATTGTAAAAAATAAATCAATTCTGCGCAGACTTATTAAAACAGCGCAGACAATAGAAAATGAATGTTACGAAAGTAAGGATAATATAGAAAACATTCTCTATAATGCAGAGAAAAATATTACCGGTGTGACCCAGAGCGGCAGCAGTGAAGAAATACAGCCGATAAGCGAGGTTGTAATCGAAGCACTTGACAGAATGCAGGCCGCGGCGAAGGCGGGTGGTAAAATAACCGGTATAGCGACCGGTTTTACAGATCTGGATTATAAGATGGCCGGACTGCAGAATTCAGACCTTGTTCTTGTCGCAGCCAGACCATCCATGGGAAAGACAGCATTTGTACTTAATATTGCACAGTATGTATCCGTCAAGCATAATACAACGACGGCAATATTCAGTTTGGAAATGTCAAAGCTGCAGCTTGTTAACCGTATCATTTCGATGGAATCCAAAGTTGATTCCAAGAATATAAGAACCGGTAATCTTTCGCCGGCAGAATGGTCGAATATAGCAGAGGGTGCATCCAATGTCGGCATGTCGCATATTATAATAGAGGATACACCGGGAATTTCTGTCGCGGAACTTAGAAGCAAATGCAGAAAGTTCAAGCGGGATAACAATCTTGGACTTATAATTATCGACTATATACAGCTTATGTCCGGCGGCGGAAAGAGCGAATCGAGACAGCAGGAAGTATCCGAGATATCGAGAGCACTTAAGGGTGTGGCAAGGGAACTTAATGTTCCGGTCATAGCGTTGTCACAGTTGAGCCGAAGTGTTGAGTCGAGACCGGATAAAAGACCGATGCTTTCGGACTTGCGAGAATCCGGAGCCATAGAGCAGGATGCCGATGTGGTTATGTTCATATACAGGGAAGATTACTATAAGAAAGATACGGACAGAACCGGCGTTGCAGAGATAATAATTGCAAAGCAGAGAAACGGCCCTACCGGAACGGTTGAACTGGGATGGATTGCCGACCTTACCAAGTTTGTTAATCTTGAACAGAGTAACAAGCGTAATGAAGACTTTTAATAAAATATACCGTGGATGATTTTGATGTCGTCTGCGGTATTTTTTTGGCGAAATAAGACATACGATTTATATTAGCGGAGGATTGACGTAATGTTATAATTAATGCGACCAAAACGATAAAGGGGTGAAAATTAATTGAAGAAAAAAGATACATAATTTCCGAGACGTCGGCAAAAACCGGACTTGAAGCGCATGTGCTGCGTTACTGGGAAGAAGAATTGGGACTGGTTATTCCGCGCAATGAACTCGGACACCGGTATTATACGGACGAGCATATCGCTCTGTTCTGTAAAATAAAAGCCATGAAGGATAAGGGGTATCAGCTGAAGGCAATCAAGGCTGAACTGGCCGGAGAGGGCATCTCATGTGAAAAGGCTGAAATCGGAGAAATAAGACAGACGGGCATGACGGCCGCAGCGGATAAGATGGAACAGTTCAAGGCTATAATAGGCGGCATTGTTACGGAAGCATTGCGCGAAAATAATGTGATAATGCAGGATGAATTGTCATATAAAGTCAGCGATAAGGTTATTAAGGAGATGGACTATCTTCTCAGGATGAAAGAGGACGTGGAAGAGGAACGTTATAAAAGGCTTGACGAAACAATAAGAAATTGTCAGAAAAGTAACAAGGAGGCCGCCGCGGGAAGCGAAGAAAGAGGACGGCGTAAGAAAAGAAAACATTTCGGTCTGTGAAGGCTGTATACATAGAAAAACCGCCGGCGTGTATATTACGCCGGCGGTTTGGTATTACTATGAATTATTCTGCTGAAATAGCGCCTACCGGACAAGCAGCTTCACATGCTCCGCATGAAAGGCATGCGTCCTTGTCGATTTCATAGTGTGCATCGCCCTGAGCGATTGCTCCTGCAGGACATCCGCCTGCGCATGTACCACAGCTGATGCAGCTATCTGAAATAACATATGCCATAATAAATTACCTCCTAAAGTATTAAGTATAGAATATCTTGATTATATACCAGAATTGTCAATAAGACAATAGTTAAAACTTAGAAAAAAATTTTATTTTTCTCATTAAAGAAGTGAAAGTGCTTGAATGTATTTTGGACATATTATATAATCATATTGTCTTGAAAAAGGGGAATACTCTCACAAGACATATTCATTACAGGAGGAAATTTAACATGGCAAAGATTTCAAAAGACATGATTATTCATGATATTCTTCAGGTTGACCCGAACCTTGCCGGAGTTCTTATGGCATCGGGAATGCATTGTATAGGATGCCCTGCTTCACAGGGAGA
>Ga0129310_1001626_pt1 | contig 18871 bp, 15 predicted proteins | sample Go1ome_2_FD_94433 | JGI IMG/M metagenome (GOLD analysis project Ga0129310, IMG submission 94433) | Western lowland gorrila individual fecal microbial communities from Wisconsin, USA - Go1022A metagenome | ecosystem: Host-associated > Mammals > Digestive system > Large intestine > Fecal | place...
AAACGGCTGGTAGGGGAAAATCTTACCGGACAGGTGGAATTCGACGGATTGTTATTAGGCTGCGGAACGGAGATTGAATATCATGGAAAACGGCTGATGCACAAGACCTTTTCCATGGAGGAGTCTAAGGCAATTCTGGCAGCTATGAAAAAATATCATGTGGATGCGGTCCTGGAAGGCAGCAGGGAAGACTATGCTCCCAGAGGAGAAGAAGTATTTACCGAGACTTTCCGTCATATGGCACGTGAGATTGAGAATCGAAAATACGATCGTTATGCCAATGCACCGGGCAACTACGATAAATTATATGCTTATGCAGAGACTCCGGCGGGAATGGACGGAATGAAGCATGATCTGTCGGAAATACTGGATTTTATCGACAGAGAACAAGGGTTTTACGAGATTGTCCCCAAAGGCTATTCCAAGGCAACTGCGATCCGTTATATTACAGAATATCTGAACATTCCGATGGAAGATACAGTAGCTATCGGGGATAGCAATAACGATCTGCCGATGTTAAAGTATGCCCATACCAGCATTGCCATGGGAAATTCCAGTGAAGAAGTGCTGAAAACTGCGGATTATATCACCACGGATGTGGATAAAGACGGCATCTGGAACGCTCTGAAGTGGTTGGGAGTACTGGACAGGTAAAACGTTTAAAAAACTGACAATTCAGCTGCAAAATGTGAAAAATAAACAAAAACAGATAAAGAAACTTATCTATTATGACGATTTACATAAAAACTATTTACAAGAAAACGTTCAAGTGTTATGATAAGTTCATCAAGAGGTAAAACGATTAACTTACAGAAAAGAAGAATACAGCAGTATAACAGCCAGATGGCTGTTTCTTTTCTCACAAAAGATTAAACGATTAACCTTTGGAACGAACAAGGATAGGAGAAAGGTATGGGACATCACAGGAAGCAGCTGGAATACGGAAATATCAGGATCACAGACAAGCTGTTCGGTGAATACGTGCAAAAGGTCAGTGAGAAGATCATCCCGCATCAATGGAAGATCTTGAACGATCAGCTGGAGGACTCCGAACCTACCTACTGTATTCAGAATTTCCGCGTGGCAGCGGGGGAGCTGCTGGGAGAGAGAAAGGGGGTAGTTTTCCAGGACACGGACCTGTACAAATGGCTGGAATCCGTAGCATTCTGTATTGCCGGAGGGCAGGGTAGAGAATACGAAGCACTGGCAGATGAAGTGATCGAACTGGTAGGAAGGGCGCAGGAGACCGATGGATACCTGAACACCTACTACACAGTCAACGAGCCGGACAAAAAGTGGTCGAACCTGGTGGAAGGACACGAGCTTTACACGGCAGGACACATGATAGAAGCAGCGGTTGCTTACTATCAGGCCACCGGGAAGACGAAGATTCTTGACATCGCCAGGAAAAATGCGGATCTGATCTGCAGGGTATTCGGTACCGGCGAAGGACAGAAAAAAGGCTATCCCGGACATCAGGAGATTGAACTTGCGCTGGTAAAGCTTTACCGGGTGACCGGCGAAAAGCAGTATTTGGACACCGCATCGTATTTCCTTCATGAGAGAGGGAAGAAACCAAGCTATTTTCTACAGGAGATGGAAGACAGAGGCGGCTGGGAATTTTTCCCGGAGTTCAAAAATTACGATCTGGAATATTCACAATCACATATAGAACCGGTAAAGCAGAAGACAGCGGAAGGGCATGCGGTAAGAGCCATGTATATGTGCTCCGCCATGGCAGACCTGGCTGTGGAATGTGAGGATGCCGAGATGTTAAAAGCCTGTAAGCGGCTGTGGGACAGCACGGTGAATCACAGAATGTATCTGACCGGCGGCATCGGATCCAGTGGTTTTCGGGAGAGGTTTACCACGGATTACGATCTGCCGAATACCACGAACTATTCGGAGACCTGCGCTTCCATCGGACTGATGATGTTCGGACAGAGGATGAGCGCAGCCACCGGAGAGGCGGGCTACTACGATACCGTGGAACTGGCATTGTACAATACAGTGCTGGCGGGCATCAACAGAGCGGGAGACAGATACTTTTATGTGAATCCTCTGGAGGTCGTACCGGAGTTCTGCACGGAGCATACTTACATGGATCATGTGAAGGCTGTCAGACAGAAATGGTTTTCCGTGGCATGTTGTCCGCCGAATGTGGCGAGGACGTTAGCGTCTCTTGGACAATACATCTACGCACAGGAAGAAAATGCGGTATGTATCCACCAGTTCATTTCCTCCACTGCAAAGGCAGTCCTGGAAAGTGGAACCGTGGAGATTGGCATGGAATCCACACTGTTGCAGGATGGTAAGGTGAAGATCCGGACGAGACAGGACAGGGAAGTAACCTTTAAGATCCGCCGCCCCGGATATGCGGGGAAACAGGAGATTACAGTGGATGGCCAGACAGCAAAGGCTGTTTTGGGAAAAGGCTATCTGCTGATAAATACTCCGATGGGAGAGCATGAAATCTGTATTGATTTCGGGGTAAAGCCCAGATGGATCGCCGCCAATGACGAAGTGAGAGCGGATGCTGGAAGATGTGCATTGATGAACGGCCCTGTGGTCTACTGTCTGGAGGAGACCGACAACGGAAAATATCTGGCAGACCTGTATGTGGAAGAGAACACAGAGGTCACGAAGGGGAATCCGCAGACGGATCTCCCGGGAGAGATTCCGACATTACAGTATGAAGCTACAAAGATCCATAACCGGTCCACCGAACAGGGAACCCTGTACGGAGAGCTGAAACTGGAGAAAGAACGGACGCATCTTACAGCAGTTCCCTATGGACTCTGGTGCAACCGCACACCGGGCGAAATGCTGGTGTGGGTCAAGGTAAAGGTGTAGAACGGTGAACGTGTAAGCGTTTACAATCTTGTGTTTACAACGACAACCTATTGTCGTTATAATAAAGAAAGGTAAAGGAGAGAAAGGTATGAAAAACAAGAAAATCGTAAGTACAGTCCTTGCAACCGCAATGGCAACAGCAATGGTACTTACAGGGTGTGGCAACAGCAATGAGGCACCGGCAGCATCCGCAGATGCAGGAAGCCAGCCGGCACAGACACAGACGAGTTCTGACAGCAGCAGTGGTGAGAGAGTACATATCACCTATGCACAGTGGGGTAACGAGACGGAGACTGCAGCAACTCAGAAGGTGGCTGACAAGTTCAACAGTGAGCAGGATCGTATCGAAGTAGAAGTGGTTAAGATCGACCATGATACTTATGTAACCAAGCTGAATGCCATGGCAACCGCAGGAGAGCTTCCCGATACCGGTATTATGAGTGAGGCCGGTGTACTGAAGTTCGCAGAGAACGGACTGTTGGCTGACATCAGCTCCATGTACGGCGAAGGCGATGCAAAGCCTCTGGATGCACTGACCTTCAAATATCAGGGCACTCCCGTTGCTTATTCTGCAGCGAACGAAGTACTGAATCTGTGGTACAACATCGATCTGTTAAACGAAGTATGTGAAAAACAGAATCTGGATGTCAAGGAGATGACTCCTCCCGCAAGCGCAGCAGATGCCTGGGATTGGGATACTTTCGTAGAGACCGCTCAGAAGCTGACCATCGATATCAACGGCAAGAACGCTCTGGATCCCGACTTCGATCCCAACAATATCGACATCTACGGATGTACCATCAACACCCTGCCCTGGCAGCTGGAAGTATGGGCATTGTCCAACGGTGGCGGTTACTACAGCAAGGATGGTTCCGAGTGTACCATCGATGATCCCGCAACCGTAGATGCATTACAGAAGATCGCAGATCTGTCCGAAGTATATCACTGTGCACCTCCTGTAACCAGCGCAGCCAACGCCCTGGAGTCCTCTCTGGGAAGCAAGAAGGTCGTTATGGCAACCGATGGTGCGTGGAATGTCGGCACCTTCCTTGGACCGAGCGCTGATTTCGAATATGGTGTTGGTGTTCTTCCTTACATGAAGGAAAAGGTTACCATCTGTACCGGTGGTCCTAATGTAGTATTTGCTACCACCAAGCATCCCGAGGAAGCAATGGAGTGGTTAAAGTGGTACTATCAGGAAGAGAATTCCTGGTCTCTGATCGAAGCAGGTACCTGGATGCCGATTCTGGATTCCTGGTATACCGATGCTGAGAAGACCGACAAGTGGATCAACAACCCCAACTATCCTGACAAGGATATGTACAAGAGTGCAGTTGTTGACTACGCAAAGGACAACATGGTATCCACATCCTGGTACTATGTAAACGGCACCGATGAATTCAACTCTACTCTGGACACCGTATTCTCCAATGTATGGGCAGGACAGCAGACCATGCAGGAAGCAATCGACGAGAATCTGGAAGAGTTACAGGGCATCTTCGAGGCTAACAACCAGTAAGATCATTTACCGGTAAAGATGTATTGGGACAACATAACAGGTGGCTTACAGCGATGTGGCCACCTGTTGTTATCAGAAGATTTGGAATTATTCACGAAAATAAGTTACTCTTTGCAAAAATGTGTGAAGAAATGAGGGTTACAATGAAAAAAGGGAAACAGAAAAATAACGCTGCAACAAGAGCAGGAAGAAAGGAAGAACTGACCGCATATCTCTGTCTGATACCGGCATTCCTGGGAGTGACCTTGATCAGCTATCTTCCCACACTTGCAGTATTTGTATTAAGTCTGTTTGACTGGAACGGCATTACGAAGCCGGAATTTATAGGGCTTGCCAATTTCCAGCGTATTTTTACGAAAGATATCTATTTCTGGGATTCTATCAAAGCAACTGTATGGTATGCTTTTCTGGCGGTGATCGGTGCCGTGGTATACTCACTGATCATAGCGATCCTCTTAAACATGAATATAAAAGGCCGGACATTGTTCCGCTCCCTGTTCTTCATCCCGTATCTGCTGCCGGCCATCGGCGTATTTAAAGGATGGGAATGGTTATATGAAGGTAACTTCGGTCTGTTCAACTTCGTGCTCCGGATGATGGGACTTCCGAAGCAGAGGTTCCTGGATGACCCGAATCAGGTTATTCCCTGTCTGGTGCTTATCGCCATATGGACCAGTGGCAACCTGATCGTTATCTTCCTGGCGGGATTACAGAATGTCCCCGGCGTATACATAGAAGCAGCGAAGATCGATGGGGCCAATGCATGGCAGAGATTTTGGAATATTACGATCCCCAGTATCACTCCCATTATCTTCTACAATGTGTTGACAGCACTGATCACACATTTACAGGTCATCAACCCGGCACTGGCGCTGACCAACGGCGGCCCCGGTAAACGATCCATGTTCATGTCCTATGTGATCTATATGTATGGTTTCCAGAAGAACAAGATGGGCTACGCTGCGGCGTATGCGGTGATCTTCTTCATTCTTGTGGGTATATTTACCATAGTTCTGTTCAAAACACAGAAAGAACAATTATTTGGAGAGGAGGAATAGAAGATGGCAGCAAATTTATCACCGAGTAAAAAACGGAAACAACTGGTGCTGGATCTGGTGGCAACCCTGATCGTACTTTTGCTGGCACTGTTAGTGGTACTGCCGATCTGGTGGATCTTCCGGTCCTCCCTGATGAGTACGGCAAAATTGAACGAGTATCCGCCTTCCTTCATTCCTCATGAGTGGTTGTGGGCGAACTATTCAAAAGCCTTGGAGACCTTCGAATACTGGAGATATTTCCGGAATACTTTCTCCATCATCATTCCGGCCGTTACTTTTGGTACGGTGACCGCAATTTTCTGTGGCTATGCTTTTGCAAGGCTTCGTTTCCGCGGCAAGAAGCTGATCTTTAATATATGCGTCGGAACAATCCTTCTGCCCAGCATGGTTACTCTGCTTCCTCTGTACGTGGTATGGACCAAGGGACTGGGACTGGGCGATACCTACTGGCCGCTGATCCTGCCGTACTTAACCGGTGGCGGTTTCTTCAATATTTTCCTGATCCGTCAATTCCTCATGACGATCCCGAAGGAACTGGACGAGGCGGCATCCATTGACGGCGCAGGCAGAATGCGTATCCTGTGGACGATTCTGGTACCTTCCATCAAACCGGCAGTCGTAGTGGTAGCCATGATGTTGTTTATTCAGATCTGGAATGATATGTTGCAGCAGCTGATTTACATTAACAGCATGTCGAAATTCACTTTTGCGGTGGCACTGACGAACTTTACCGGATCCTTCGGGACCAACTGGCCGGTGGCACTGGCGGCGACGTTCATGACGATCCTGCCCGGTATTGTAATCTATATTTTCGGACAGAAGAGTTTCGTGGAAGGTATTGTGTTGACCGGCATGAAGAATTAACACAGCCTGTTGTGATATGAGGAAAAGGTGTGATAGAATGATGGTAGACAAGTCGCTTACAAAAGGGAGGGACACCATGCCTACCATAAAAGAGATCGCCAGAGAATGCGGAGTATCCGTGGCAACGGTATCCAATATCATCAATGATAAGGGAAAAGTGGGAGAAGAGACCAGAAAGAGAGTGCTGCAGGTGATTCAGGAGATGAATTACACACCGAACATCGTAGCGCAGAATCTGAAGACGAAGAATACCCGGAGTATCGGGGTCATCGCGGAGGATATGACAGTCTTTGCCCTGCCGGATATCATCGACGGCATCACGGAGTATTGCGAAAAAGAAGATTATCAGATCCTGCTGGTGAATTTACGTCTGTATAAAAAATACGGAGATGCCTATTATCAGGACAATATCCACCGGAACATCGTGCAGAAGGAGATCCAGAAGCTGCTGTCGAAGCAGGTGGAGGGGATCATTTATGTGGCGTCTCATGAGAGACTGATCAATGTGATCCCGGCGGATCTGCCGATTCCTACGGTGGTGGCCTACGGATTTACCAACAAGCCGGAGATCCCCTCTGTGGTGGTAAAGGATAAGGGCGGTGCCGAGCAGCTGGTACGGTATCTGATCTCCTGCGGACACAAACGAATCGGTGTCATCGCCGGGAAAAAGGAAAGTATCCACACCCAGTCCCGACTGGAAGGGTATCAGAGTGCGTTGTTCGAAGCGAATCTGCTGTACGATCCCGGAATGATCGTTTACGGAGAATGGGATCGTGAAAGCGGTTATGAGCATACGGAAGAATTGGTGAAGCGGGGAGCTACGGCGATTTTCTGTATGAATGATTTTATGGCGGGCGGTGCCTATGACCGTCTGGACGAACTGGGATATACAGTAGGAAAGAACATTGCGGTGGCAGGCTTTGATAACAGGGAAATGGCAAGCTATGAGAAGCCGGAGCTGACCACCATGGGACTGCCGTTACATGACATCGGATACTGTGCCAGCGAGGTGATCTTAAAGCTTCTGCGGGGCGAGGAGATGCCATCGAAGGATGGAGTGTATTCCGTGGAGTGTAAGCCGTTTATAAGGAATTCGGTAAATGAGATATAATAACTCATCCATAGAAAGCATACCTGACTGCTTGCAGGCAAGGGATGCTTTCTATGAGAGGAGTAAACAAACATAAGTAAGTAGGGCGATCAGCCCGGATTACGCATGTTTGTTACAATTTCGAGAGTGCGCAGGCACGAAGAAATTGTTTTATATAAACTATAGACGATATGGGAGAGATTGGGGCATGAAACAGGTTAAGATTACATTAGATAAGGCATACAAAGTAGCGAAGGTGGATGACCGTCTGTTCGGTTCTTTCATTGAGCATCTGGGCCGGGCAGTGTACGGCGGCATCTATCAGCCGGGACATCCCACGGCGGACAAGTACGGCTACAGACAGGACGTGGTACAGCTGGTCAGAGAATTACAGGTTCCGCTGATCCGTTATCCCGGCGGCAACTTCGTATCCAACTTTTTCTGGGAAGACAGTGTCGGCCCTGTGGATAAACGCCCGGCGAGACTGGATCTGGCGTGGAGATCTCTGGAGCCAAATACCTTCGGACTGGATGAATTCTATCATTGGACGAAGCAGGTGAATGCACAGATCATGATGGCAGTGAATCTTGGCACCAGAGGTGTGTCAGATGCCTGCAATCTGTTGGAATACTGCAATCATCCCAGCGGATCCAAATACAGTGACCTTCGCAGATCCCACGGTGTGGAGGATCCTTATAATATCAAGCTGTGGTGCCTGGGCAATGAGATGGACGGCCCCTGGCAGCTGGGCAGTAAGACTATGGATGAATACGGACGGATTTCTCAGGAAGCGGGCAAGGCCATGAAACTGATCGACCCTTCCATTGAACTGGTATCCTGTGGAAGTTCTTATCGGGAGATGCCTACTTTTCCTCAGTGGGAAGCTGCCACACTGGAATACAATTATGATTATTTAGACTATCTGTCTCTGCATACTTATTACGGCAATGCGGCTATGGACAGCAACGATTATCTGGCAAAGTCCGATGACATGGATGATTTTATCCGCACGGTAGTGTCTGTCTGTGATTATGTCAAGGCGAAGAAACGCAGTAAGAAGCAGATCAACTTAAGCTTCGATGAATGGAATGTATGGTTCCATGCCAGCAAGGAGGACGCCGATACCACAGAGAATCATCCCTGGCAGAAAGCACCTCATCTGCTGGAGGATCATTATACGTTTGAAGATGCCCTGATGGTAGGTCTGATGATGATCACGCTGTTAAAGCATGCGGATCGTGTGAAGATCGCCTGCCTGGCACAGCTGGTGAATGTCATTGCACCGATCATGACTGAGGAGAACGGTATTGCCTGGAGACAGACCATCTTTTATCCTTTTTATCATGCATCTCGTTACGGTCGAGGAACCGTATTGCAGTTGGCCATCGACAGCCCGAAGCATGAGACCAGCGGCCACGGAAACATCACGGATGTGGAAGCGGTAGCGGTGTGGAATGAGGAAGCGGAGGAAGTGACGGTATTCGCCGTGAACCGTAATCTGGAAGAAGACCTGCCCCTTACCATGGATCTGCGCAGCTTCGAAGGTTATGAGTTGATCGGCAAGACCGAACTGATATCCGATGACTTACAGACCGTGAACTCCGCAGAGGGAGAGAAAGTGCAACCTTGTCAGGTCAACGATGCCAAAGCGGAAGGCGGATATCTTACGACAGTGCTGAAGAAAGCATCCTGGAATGTGATCCGGTTGGGAAGAAAATAAGTCAGTAACATAAATTGAGAGTTACGAAACAAAAAACCACATTTATGAATTGAGTGCATGGCTTGTAATGTAGGGCTGCCGTAAACCGGACGAACTCCCGGAGCAGCAGACCCTCATGCAGATATCGGTCTCCGAATGTGAATTTTCTAAAGCAGTGGATAAAGTGTTTCTAATTCGGACGGGCACGGCTCAGCCGCCTGTCGCAAACATCGTGTTTGCTCCGCCCTGATTACTCACCACTGCTTAAGAAAATATCAACACTCTCCGACAGACACCTGCATGAGGGTCTGTTGCTCCGGGAGTTCTGTTTGTATTAAAAACGCCATTTTTCGCTAAAAAAAATACAAAAACAGTAGATTTTGACCTTTTATAAGAGCTTATTTTCGCTAAAATGGGAAAAATAATAAAATCAGTACAAAAAATGCTTGATTTAGAAGTTTTTTTGTACTGATTTTGATATTTTGATACGATTTGCACCAAAGCAATAGAAATGGTCATTGCTCGCATAACTCTCTCAATTTAGTAGGACAAGTATATTACTACCCGGAAAGTGCTTTTAGAAATCTAAGCAGTATTTTTATCGAAGAATCCATGAAAACGTTCTAAAAATTACCGCTTCGGCATAGGATGCTTCCATTCCGGCAGTAAATATCAGCCACTGTAAAAGAAAATCTCTTTAAATTTACTGCTTATGCAGCGCAAAATGGATTTTAGGCGGTAAAGATCGAAACATTAAAACCAAAATACCACCCGGGAAGACAACAAAGTCATTCGGGTGGTATTCAACTAACTTTCCATTTACAACAAGGGAAAATGCTTCTGATTCGGAAACAATGAAAAGTGCGGGAATGCCGATAAATATTGGCTTTCCCACACTTTCAACGAAAATTCAAATAAGCAGATAACGGGAATCGAACCCGCCTTTCCAGCTTGGGAAGCTAGCGTTCTACCGATGAACCATATCTGCAAATGGAACAAAAATATTATAACGGATATTGTTTACTTTTTCCAGTATTTTTTTGAAAAAAGGGAACAACAACGCTAAAAGAGTTTGCATCGGAATGGCAAGTAAGGGATTCCGATGGCAGAGATTCTTCATTTTCCAAACGAGATGCTACAGCCAGCTCAAGGGCATCATAAGCCATGGCATAGGCATCTTGAATGTCTTCTCCCTGCGTCATGCACTCGGGAAAATCGGGAAAGGTAATCCAAAAACCACCTTCTTCAGCTTTGCGAATTAATGCGGAATAAAAAAGTATATTCATAGATATCCTCCTGTAAATATGGAACGTGCGTGATAAATTAACAGTGTCATAGGATAAGCATAAAATCAGTATAAGAAAAAATAGAATATTTTAGAATAGCATCAGCCGCCGAGTGTTCTACGGGATATTCAATAAGGTGAACCTAGACACTGGCGATACGGGCGAACCGCACTCCTCCCGGAACTGATGCCAAGGTTATTATATAACGATACGCCGAAGGACACAATGGGAAAATTGTTGACAATAATCCGATTTCGGATCATAATATCATTTAGTCCGATTTCGGATAAAAACAAACAGATGCAACGATGTAGTTACAGGAGGAAAGCGATATGGAAGAGGAAAGCAGAAAATCTTTTGCGCAGATCACATTGTACAATCAGCTGATCAAAGAGATGGATGACCTGTACCGGGTCTATGCAAAAAACTGTAATCTGTCGGAGACGGCTTTCTGGATTCTGTATTGTATCCGGGAACGGGAAAAAGAGGCGTTTACCCAGAGGGAGATCTGCGGCTATTGGTTCTACACGCCCCAGACAGTGAATTCCGCACTGAAAAATATGACGGAGGAAGGTCTGCTTATTCTGCGGACGGAGGAAGACAACCGCAAGAATAAGAGGATATATCTCACAGAGAAGGGGAAAGAGACTGTGGAGAGGATCGTGGTTCCGCTGATGGATGCGGAGCGCCGGGCATTGGCGGCGATAGGAGAGCAGGAGGCAGAAATATTCCTGAAAACTATGAAAAAACATACGGAATTATTCAGGGAAGAAATAGAGGAACTGACAAGACAGGGAGATCCTGCGTGATCGCAGGAACCTCCGATGATGACACGAAAATGATGCCTGCATAATGCGCAGAAGTATCTGTTGAGAAAGTGCCGGAAGGCATGCGGGTAATAGTAAGGCATGAGGTTATTATGAAAATACAGTTATCAGATCATTTTAATTATAAACGGCTGCTGCGTTTCGTGGCACCGTCCATTTTAATGTTGTTATGTACTTCGGTGTACAGTATCGTCGATGGTTTTTTTGTATCCAACTATGTGGGAAAGACGCCTTTCGCCGCCCTGAATCTGGTGATGCCGGTGCTGATGGGGGTGGGAACTCTTGGATTCATGGCAGGTACCGGAGGAAGCGCCGTGGTCTCCATGACGCTGGGAGAAGGGAAAAAGGAACTGGCTAACGAATATTTTTCGCTGATTGTATATGTGACACTGGCGGTGTCAATCGTGGTGGGATTCATCTGTTGTGCTCTGGCACCGCAGATTGCACTGGCACTGGGAGCAAACGGAGAACTGGAAGCGGACTGCGTGCGTTATTCCCGGATCCTGTTTTTGTCATCCCCGGCATTTGTTATGCAGTATTTGTTCCAGAGCTTTTTCATCGCAGCGGAGAAACCGACCTTAAGCCTGAAAGTAAATGTGTTGGCAGGACTGACCAATGCAGTGTTAGACTATGTATTGATCGTGGTGTTCCCTCTGGGACTGGCGGGAGCGGCATTAGCTACCGCAGCGGGACAGCTCGTCGGCGGAATCATCCCTGTAATCTATTTTTTCAGCGAGAACGGCAGCTTACTGCAGCTGGGGAAGGCGAAGTGGCATGGAAAAGTCATCTGGCAGACTGTGACCAACGGATCTTCTGAGCTGGTGACAAATATCTCTACCTCTATCGTTAGCATCCTCTATAACTTCCAGCTGATGGAAGCAGCAGGCGAGAATGGTGTGGCGGCTTACGGCATCATCATGTACGTGGACATTATTTTCATGACCTTGTATCTGGGATATTCCTTGGGATCTGCTCCTATCGTCAGCTTCCATTACGGTGCGGGCAATCATGCGGAACTGAAAAATCTTTGCCGGAAAAGTCTGGCCATTATCTCAGCCTGCGGTGTGATTCTGCTGACCGCTTCTCAGATCATGGCCGGACCGTTAGTAAAAATCTTCGCAAACTACGATCAGGAGTTATTGGAGATGACCACCTGGGGATTCCGCATCTATGCCATCGCTTTTCTTGTCCGGGGCATGAACGTGTGGGGTTCTTCCTTTTTCACAGCCCTGAACAACGGAGCCGTATCCGCAGCGATTTCTTTCCTGCGTACCTTCGTGTTCCAGATCGTCATCGTGCTGATCCTGCCGAAACTGATCGGCATTACCGGTGTATGGTTGTCTATCGTACTGGCAGAGTTCCTGGCGTTGTTTGTGACGATAGGATTCCTGATCGCAAAGAGAAAAAAATACCATTATGCATAATAATTTGGAAATTTGAATATTGACAGATGTCTGGCGAATAAATGTATTCGAAATAGCATCTGTCAATATTTTTATTCATCAGATAATAGAGAGGGAGAGCTCAAATCCTTTCATTGTAAGTGCGAAAATGAGATGTTATAATTATTTTAGACAAATGATATACAGTATGTGATAATCGGGGAAGAAACAGTGATGAATATGCAATACGATTTTTATTATGATGAAACAGAACATAGTAGGAGAATTAACTACGAAACTATTACTGCAAATAATTACTGTGATAATTTTATAACAGTAATTGTGGGATGGAAAGCAGAAGATAATGATTACATTTTGGATAAATATCTTGCCTTTGAAGAGAAGTATGATTTTAGAAGAAAAGGCGGAGAACTAAAAAGCACAACTATGAAAGCAAAGGATTTCAGGCTTGGATTTGCATCTCTTAATAACCATACGATCGGATTCTATGAGGATATCCTGTCGCTACTTGCAGATGAAAAAATAATTATATATTTTTCTGTATTCAGTAAAATAGAATACATTATTAACCAATTATTTATAAATTATTATAATTCTATGGTTGTGGATGTTGGATCTATGAAATACTCAATTATTAAAGCCATAAATGTATATCAACCTCGAAATGTGATAGAAGCAATTTATAAGGAGCCACAAGTATTTGTTAAAGAACTTAGATTATTTTTAAATGAATTAATTGTCCAAAATCAGGCTAATCTTACTTTGAAGTCACGTGAGAACCGGGCGTTTAAAGAAATACTGATATTGCTTGATGAGACCGAGGCACCGGAAACATTAGACTGGACGTATTTTGCACCATTTGATGGATTTAAGAAATTGCTGACAGAAATGAGTATTGTTAATTATAAGCTGGCAATTGATCGAGAAGGAGAGGATTCACATACATCGAATTCTGCAAGATATATGGGATTGAAAAATGTTACGGAAGAAGATTCTAAAGATTGTGTCGGGATCAGAATGGCGGATATGCTTGCTGGATTAATATCTCATTTTATGCGTTCGTTGGGTGGATCATTAATCGGAAATTATAAAGACGGTAAAATAAAGAAAACGCTTTTGGATTCTGGCTGGTTTGCAGTAGATCAAAGGCAGCTTGATTTGTATAAAAAATTATATAAGATAATTTGTGAGAATAATAACTATTGGTATAAATCATTTGCCGGAATTTATGCAGATAATCTGATATCCTTCGTTGCACTTCTTCAATTTATGAACCATTTTTCAGATACGAATGAGATTCGCAATGGTAAGTTGGAAATGCAACCGGAATATTATAATTCTTTTGTCTGCGAAAGATTGGAAGGACATTATAATACTTTCAGAAATAGAGTGCCTTTGGCGGAGTATTATAAATAATAGCAGAAAGGAAGTGAATATATGGCAATCCCTACAAGTATTAATTCTCTATTATCAGGGAAGGTAGTCGAATAGGCCAGAATTGAATATAAGGAAACGTGGGATGCGGCAGCTTCTTTAAAAACGATCTGCGCATTTGCTAATGACCTTGACAATTGGGGTGGAGGATATATTGTAATTGGCGTGAGGGAAGAGAACGGGAAACCAACATATCCGTTATTGGGGATTCCGTCAGATAAACTGGACGCATATCAGAAAAGCATTTATGCAAAATGTAAGCTGATTCGACCGGCCTACACACCAATAATAGGGGTGGAATCCTATCAGGACAAGCAGTTCATTGTTATATGGTGTCCGGGTGGTGATAACAGACCTTATTCTTCTCCGAAAACAATGGATAAAGATAACAAGGAGCGTAGCCATTATATACGCAAGGCGTCCAACACAGTAGAACCATCGGATGATGAAGAAAAAGATCTGTTTAACCTCGCAAATAGAGTGCCATTTGATGACAGGGTAAATCATCAGGCAGAAATATCAGATCTGAATATTACTTTGATTCAAAATTATCTTAAGGAAGTGAACAGTTCCCTGTATGAAAAGGCGAAAACAGGAGACTTTGTGGAGGTGTGCAGAGATATGAATATTATCAGCAACCTTCCGGAATACGTAAAACCAAAGAACGTGGGACTAATGTTTTTCTGTATGGAGCCGGATAAGTTCTTTCCCTGTACACAGATAGATATTGTACAGTTCCCAGATGGACTGGGAGGAGATAATATTATAGAGAATATTTTTAAAGGACCAATTCATCAGCAACTTAGAGAGGCTTTACAGTTTATAAAAAATTCAATCATCACAAAGAAAATCGTGAAGCAGTCAGACAGAGCGGAAGCCGACTGGGTGTTTAATTACCCTTATGCGGCGCTGGAAGAAGCATTGTCTAATGCAGTATATCATAGGGCGTATGACATCAGGGAGCCTATTGAAGTAAGAGTAGAAAAGGAAATGATCGAAATAGTCAGTTTTCCAGGACCGGACAGGTCTGTTACACAGGAAGGGCTAAGGCAATATAAGGTATCGAATCGACGGTACAGAAATCGGCGAATAGGAGATATCCTTAAGGAATTGCATTTAACAGAGGGAAGAAATACCGGATTTGGGAAGATACTGAGAGCATTGGAAGAGAACGGATCACCTAAACCTGAGTTTGAAACGGATGAAGATCATAGCTATTTTATTTCAAGATTGTTTGTACATGAGGCATTTTTAAAAGATAGAGAAGAGCGAAGTTTGAGCGAAGTTGACGGAAAGAATGAGCGAAGTTTGAGCGAAGTTTTGAGTCAGGCTTTAAAACCGGTGGATTTTCGTAAGCTAGAGAAAACAATAAAGTATATAGAAGAAAAGGGTAGTGCAACGCCGAAAGAAATAGAAATAATTAGCGGAAAATCGCCTGCAACGGTAAGAAGATATTTGAAAATACTGGTTGAGACTGGTTGTGTAGAAGCACAGGGACATACAAACAAATCAGTGTATAGAATAAACTTATAATGCTAGAAGCATGTAGGTTTCCTTGACAGAAAAATAGCAAATACTTATACTGGAAGTGCGCTTGGTTTTCTATAAAAAGCACAGAAATGAGGAAGTAAGAATGGGTGTTTTATCGAATTTAGAACCGAAGAAAGTATTTTATTATTTTGAAGAGATCACGAAGATCCCTCATGGCTCCGGCAATGTGGAGCAGATCAGCAATTTCATGGTGGACTTTGCGAAAGCACATAAGCTTTTCTATATACAGGATGCTATGAAAAATGTCATTATGGTCAAGGAGGCTACTCCCGGATACGAGAATGAACCGGTGGTAATCCTGCAGGGACATATGGACATGGTAGCGGTGCAGACACCGGAGTGCACCATGGATATGAAGACGGAAGGATTGAAGGTAGGGACCTGCGGAGACAACATCTATGCGGAGAATACCAGTCTCGGCGGCGATGATGGTATCGCTGTGGCTTATGCACTGGCTCTGTTGGATTCCGAGGACATCAGACATCCCCGTCTGGAAGTGATCATTACGGTGGATGAGGAAGTCGGTATGGACGGCGCCAGAGAGATCGACCTGTCCATGTTGCAGGGGCATCGCATGATCAATCTGGATTCCGAGGACGAAGGCATTTTCCTGACCAGCTGTGCCGGCGGTGCCAGAGTGAACTGCCGTTTCCCGATGAAAAAACAGGAGCTTACCGGCGTGCGTTATCAACTGGAAGTCTCCGGTCTCTTAGGTGGACATTCCGGCGGAGAGATCCACAAGGAAAGAGGCAATTCCAATTGTATCCTGGGAAGACTTCTATGGAAGCTGTCTGAGAAAATGCCTGTAGGACTGGTATCTGCGGACGGAGGACTGGCAGACAATGCCATCCCCAGACAGACGAAAGCAGTAGTCGTAGTAGAGGAACAAGATACGGAAAGCTTAGAGCAGCAGGTAGCAGCTTTGGCAGCAGAACTGGGGGACGAGCTTGCCACCAAGGATCCGGACGTAAAGGTAACAGCAAAAAGGTTAGCAGACACAGCAGAGACAATCACCTGTGCCACTCCGGAAGCTACAAAGCGTGTGGCAGCCTTTTTGCAGGCGACTCCCAACGGCGTACAGGCGATGAGCGCAGATATGCCGGGGCTGGTACAGACTTCCCTGAATCTGGGTATCCTGAAAGCGGATGCGGAAGTTTTACGGGCAGAGTATTCTGTCAGAAGCAGCGTGGAAAGTGAGAAGGATCACCTGATCGCAAAACTGGCGGCACTGGTGGAACTGACAGGCGGCGATTACGTGGTGACCGGAGATTATCCCGGCTGGAAATATCGTGTGCATTCTCCGCTGCGGGAAAAAATGGTGAAGCTGTATACGGAAATGTACGGCACTGAGCCCAAGGTGGAGGCGATCCATGCAGGACTGGAGTGCGGACTGTTAGGCAGCAAGATCTCAGACCTTGACTGTGTATCCATGGGACCGGATATGAAGGACATTCATACGACCGAGGAGACCTTAAGCATATCTTCCACGAAGCGGGTGTGGGAATATCTGGTAAAGGTTCTGGAGACGAAGGACTGACTGAATTTGAGTAACAGGAAGTCCAGAGAATCAAATAAGATAGAAATGATCGAAAAATGTAAAGAGTTAGCAAATAGAAAAAGCTAAAATATAAATAACGTTGGAGGAAATACACTGTCACGGCGGTGTCAATAAAAAAATGAGCGATAAGATTTTATTCCAGTGTGATTATAATGAGGGAGCGCATCCGAAGGTGCTGGAGCGTCTGGTGCAGACCAACATGGAACAGACACCGGGCTACAGTGAGGACAAATACTGTGAAGAGGCGCGCAAGAAGATCCGTAAGGCCTGTGGGGATGACAGTCTGGCAGTACATTTCCTGGTAGGCGGAACCCAGACCAATGTCACAGTGATCAATGCGGCGCTTCGCAAGCACCAGGGCGTGCTCTGCGCAGTCACGGGACATATCAATGTCCATGAGACCGGTGCGGTGGAAGCCTGCGGACATAAGGTACTGGGACTAGAAAGCCCCGATGGTAAGATCACGGCAGCACAGGTAGCAGAGGCTTACGAAGCCCATATCCACAACGACAGCTTTGAACACATGGTACAGCCGAAAATGGTGTACATTTCCAATCCCACAGAGGTTGGAACCATATACAGCAAAGCGGAACTGACTGCTCTGTCCGAGACCTGTCACAAATACGGACTGTATCTGTTCTTAGATGGCGCAAGGCTGGGCTACGGACTGGCAGCGCCGGACAACGATCTGACATTGCCGGATATTGCGGCGCTTTGTGATGTCTTTTACATCGGTGGAACCAAGGTCGGCGCATTGTTCGGAGAAGCAGTAGTGATCAAAAACTCGGAGCTTGCACAGGATTTTCGATATCTGATCAAGCAGAACGGCGGCATGCTTGCCAAGGGAAGACTGCTGGGACTGCAGTTTGATGCGCTTTTCACAGAGGGTCTCTATCAGGAGATCTCTGCCCATGCCATTGCCATGGCGGAGAAGCTACGGGAGGCATTTACGGCGAAGGGCTACAACTATCTGGCACCCAACCGGACGAACCAGATCTTCGTCATTGTACCGGATGCTCATCTTGAAAAAATTGCGGAGCAGTTCGAGTACAGCTATGACCAGCGGATCGATGCCACACACAGTTGCGTGCGATTCTGTACCGGCTGGGCCACGAAGGAAGAAAATGTGGATGCACTGATCCGGTGCGTGAAAAAATTATAATATGTTTGGAAGATTCCGCAAGCTGGGAAAGGCTTGCGGAATTTTTTGCAATTGTCATTATTAAAAATCTTGTGGGGGTTACGCATTTAACCTTTGTTAAAACTATATTTCTATTGTAATATTGAATGATACCAGGGTCAAAAGGTCTAAGCCCACATGAGCTAGCTCATAAGTGGGTGAAAGACCTTGGGACCCGCCCCGATATGAGCATAAAAGTGGGATGATAATCCCACGATATGCGAATATTGGGTAGGATTGTGATAGTGCGTAGCACGAAGCAATCCGTAGGTATCAAAGTCGGGGGCTTTTGACCCCGACATCATTGAATCATAATATTAAAAATCCGTAATCAATGCGGTGTAGAACAGAGGTGAAAACACATGAATAAAGAAATGACCGTAAATGGGAAAAACTATACAATAATTAAATTGCTGGGAAAGGGGAAAGGTGGATATTCTTACTTGGCAGAGTCTGGAAATAACAGGTATGTTTTGAAGCAGATACATCATGAACCTTGTGATTATTATCAGTTCGGAAACAAGCTTGAGGCAGAAATCAGGGATTACA
>Ga0129310_1001630_pt1 | contig 18840 bp, 15 predicted proteins | sample Go1ome_2_FD_94433 | JGI IMG/M metagenome (GOLD analysis project Ga0129310, IMG submission 94433) | Western lowland gorrila individual fecal microbial communities from Wisconsin, USA - Go1022A metagenome | ecosystem: Host-associated > Mammals > Digestive system > Large intestine > Fecal | place...
AAAGGACATCTTCTTTCATAACACGTCGGGAAAGGGAGGAATACAGATCCATATCATTCATGGTCAGGTTTTCCATGGCGCCTTTGTTGCCATCACGGGCCTGTTTCATCAGATTCAGGCGCTGCTCTGAGGATTTTTCCTTGTTTGCCAGCTGTTTGCTTGTCTTCATAATCGGCAGCAGGATTTTTCCACCGGTGGCCAGACCGGCCAATACAGCATTTTCCGGGCCCTGAGCGGTGTGAAATGCATATTTTTTTTCATGCAGGATATCTGCGATATTTTCAATATAAAAAATCAGTGTAACACCCAATTTCAATTCATCACAGATCCCGGCAAAAGCTTCTTTGCCTGCGTGGCGTTCAATTTCTATTGTCTCATTGGTAGTAATCTGAGAACCATGCAGGTATGGATAATAGTATTCCATACGAAATTCTTTATCGTTGATGAAGTTTCCACAGACGGTGATGCCGATGTCATTGCCGAAGTTTTTCGAAAAACATGCAAACTCGTTTCCATATTCATCTGCAACGACGGTCTGTTCATCCGGACGATTCAAAATTGATTCCAGTACCGGGTATAATTCTGCATTTTTTGTAAGATCGCGAAATCCGATGGATCTTAAAAATGTATGTATCATAGATTATTTTCCCTGTTCATAAGTATCTGCCAGTGCCATGTCGAGGGCTTCTTTTTCTTCCTCGGCAAGCATAATGACAGAATGTCCGTCGATAATTTCTTTGATATAAGTGTAGCAGCCCTCTCTGCTGTGCATTGCATTGATGATAAAACCATTGTTTTTACGGTTCAATAATGCCAGGGAGAAGGATAATTTACCACCCATCTCATTAAAAGCGTCGTATTTTACCAGACCAACTTTCTGATAGGTGTTGTCTAAGTGGTCGAGTACCATCTGTACTTTTTTCTGTGTCTCTTCATCGGAAGCAATGAGGTCATCTACCTGATTCAGGCGTTTTACTAAAGTATCTTCCAGAGATGCAGCATTTTTCCCACTCATAAATGCTTCATAGCGTTTCTTCAGCTTACGCATTTTAACTCCGTTTACAATCATGATGATGATCAGGATTAAAACAAGAGCTGCAAGACCGGCTGTGATCACATCAAGGCTGATGCCGGTCAGATCTTCAATATGTAATTTTAAATAATCCAATTGTTTGTCCTCACTTGTCTTTGAAATATTGAGAACGACCAGGATAAAATTCAAGAATGTATTCAGAATTCCTGCTACGAAATTCGCGTCATATAATGCATGACATATTTTCTGCGAATCGCTGCAAATTATGAACGGAATTCCTTTGTATTCAGTTCTGTTTCCTGATGTTCTGCAAGGGTTGTTGGGTTACTGAATACTCTGAATAAGCTCAACCAGACGGTTTAATTCTTCCTGGGAGTAATATTCAATTTCAATTTTTCCTTTTTCATCGTTTTTCTGATGAATTTCTACTTTTGTGCCGAAGATACGTTTCATCTGGTCAGCCAGATCAGCGTAAATTGCAGATAATACAGGATCTTTCTCTTTTTTCGCCGGGGAAGGTGTATCCTTCTCCTGTAATAATTTTCTCACCAGTTTTTCTGTTTCACGTACACTGAGTTTTTCATCAAAAATGCGGAGTGCGATCTGGTGCTGCATTTCTTCGTTTTCAATGCTGATCAGACAACGTGCGTGACCGGTAGAAATCATTTCGTCAATGACCATCTGCTGAACCTGTTTGGATAATTTCAGTAAACGCATGGAGTTGGTTACTGCTGTTCGGCTCTTTGACACTCTTTCGGCAATCTCATCCTGTTTTAAATGAAACTCTTCCATTAATCTGCGGAAGGCCTGCGCTTCCTCGATTGGATTTAAGTTTTCACGCTGGATGTTTTCAATCAGCGAAATTTCTACAATCTGCTGTTCACTCAGATTGCGTACGATAACCGGAACTTCCTTCAGACCAGCCAGTTTTGCTGCTCTCCAGCGGCGCTCTCCGGCAATGATCTCATAATATCCGTTTTTTTCCTGAACCAGTAATGGCTGAAGAATTCCATACTGTTTGATGGATTCTGCCAGTTCCAGTAAGCCATCCTCATCGAAATGTTTACGTGGCTGCTCACGGTTTGGCTCTACCAGAGATATTTTTACCATAGTATCCGGTGTTTCTGCGGTTTCTTTCTTCGTACTTTTCTTCTTTGTCGTACTTGCAGCTTTTTCTTTGGTAGCTGTTGCTGCATGATCAGTACCCACTTTGTTGACGAGAAGGGAGTCCAATCCCTTGCCCAGTCCGCCTTTTTTTGCTGCCATATCCTATTCTTCCTCTTCCTCTCTGTCAATTACTTCCTGCGCCAATAAGCGATAGCTTTCTGCTCCGGTCGATTTGCTGTCGTATACGTTAATTGGTTTTCCATGACTTGGAGCCTCTGCCAGACGCACATTTCGTGGAATGATTGTCTTATAAATGGTAGTGTCCAGATTTTCTTTGACATTTTCAACAACCTGAAGAGAAAGATTGGTACGGGCATCATACATGGTGAATACGACACCTTCCATATGTAAAGATGGATTTAATCGTTCTTGTACCAGATTAATGGTGTACATCAGCTGCGAAAGTCCTTCCAGTGCATAATATTCACACTGAATTGGCACTAATACAGTGGAAGCGGTCGTCATAGCGTTTACGGTCAGCATATTTAAGGAAGGAGGACAGTCAATAATGATAAAATCGTAGTTATCTTTTACTTTTTCAATTTCATTTCGAAGTACATATTCACGATTTTCCACGTTTAATAATTCAATTTCTGCTCCGGCCAGATTTACATTGGATGGAATCAGATCCAGATAATCAAATTCGGTGTGAACCAATGCTTCTTCGAAGCTGCATTCTCCTAAAATCAACTGATAAATCGTATTTTCACAGTTGTTTTTGTCTACACCAAGTCCGCTGGTGGTGTTTCCCTGGGGATCCATATCAATGGTAAGTACTTTTTTCTCAGCTTCTGCCAGACATGCGGAAAGATTGATTGCTGTGGTTGTCTTTCCGACACCGCCCTTTTGATTTGCGATTGCGATAATTCTTCCCATACTTTTCCTCATTCCTGTTAATTTATACTCTTTGCATATCACAATACAGAAAAAAATAAGAATACTTCTTTCCTATTATAATATGTGCTTGTTTTACATAAGGAGTTTCCAAATTTATATGTAAAACAAATTTTGTATTACTTAGACGAGTATATCACTTTTTAAAATAGATATCCAGAGAAAAACAATGTTTCACGTGAAACATTTATGAAAATTTGGTTAAAATAAAGAAAAACTTAAATGTTTTAATAGAAAATCTATTCTAAAATGGGTGTGAAATGAAAAATTGCAGATAGTATAAAAGAATGTTTCACGTGAAACATCTGTATAAAGCATCAAAAATATGTACTGATTTGCATATATTTCATAATGAAAAATGATTGTAAGAGAAAGAGACGTGACTGAAGAAATGAAAAATGTTTCACGTGAAACATTTTAAAAAAGTGTGAAACATGAAAAAGTATTTGTATCTGGACCGTCGATGGATTATAATATAGATATTAAGACGAGTGAATAATGTCAATGCGAAAGGGGTTTATGAATGAAAAAGCACATTAAGAATTCAGCGTTATTATTATGTATTGTAGCTGGTTTGCTTGTCATTATAAATAAGCTGATCAGTGTATTTTCACATATGACAGATTATCTGCCAAGTGGTGGAAAATATTATCATTGGAAATACGGAAATATTTATTATACAAAGAATGGTAAAGGAAAACCAATTTTATTGATCCATGATCTGGATCCTACATCTTCTTCTTATGAATGGAAGGCAGTTATTAAAAAACTGGCTGAAAATCATACTGTTTACGCCATTGATCTGTTAGGATGTGGACGCTCTGAAAAACCGAATATAACATACACGAATTATCTGTATGTGCAGTTGCTCAATGAATTTATTCCAACTGTGATTGGTGAGAAGACAGATGTTATTGCAACAGGAGATTCACTCTCCTTTGTTGTGATGGGATGTCAGATGGAGGCAAAATATTACGATCATATCGTTGGCGTCTGCCCGACAGATCTGTATGAATTGGCAAAAGCTCCTGGTCGTAGAAAGAATATGCTGAAATTCCTGATCGAACTTCCAATCATCGGAACATTCATCTACAACATGGAAGTCAGCAAGAATCGCATTATTGATGCTTTTGTGAATAACTACTATTACAAAGGACACCTGGTATCTGAGAAGATAATCCAGACTTATTATCAGGCTGCGCATATTGGCGATGGCGGTGGAAAGTATTTACTTGCCAGCATCAAGAGTTATTATACAAATGTTAATGTTGTATCTGCTATTAAGAAAATCAATAACAGCATTTGCCTGATTGGTGGTAAGGAACATCCATTTATTGAAGATGTAATCAATGATTATAAAGACTTTAATCCGGCAATTGAAAGTGCATATATTCCGGAAACAACATGTCTCCCACAGATGGAAGCACCGGATAAATTCGTGCATCTGGTAAATATTCTTCTTCATGCATAATAAAAAAAGAACCATAGAAATGTTTCACGTGAAACATTTCTATGGTTCTTCTTTTTTTGCATTTATTTCAGCGGTAACTTCGCTGGTGTACCTGCTTTTCTCGGATACTTCTTTGGTGTATCTTTTACCTTTTTGATACAAACCAGTGCTCTTCCAAGATCAGAATCCGGTAATTCAAATTTATCAATCTCGCCAAGATTTCCGCCAAGAATGGAAATTGCTTTTTTTGCTTCCTGAATCTCTGCATCGGAGTCTGCAGATTTATAGGATACAAATACGCCGCCTTTGGCAACAAATGGCAGGCAGTATTCTGTCAGTACTGCGAGATTGGAAACGGCACGTGAAACACAGAGATCATACTGCTGTCTGTGCGCCGCATTGGCAGCCATTTCCTCTGCTCTTCCGTGTACTGCAGTCACACCCTGTAAACCAAGAGCTGCAATCACTTCATTCAGGAAGTTGATTCGTTTATTCAGGGAATCCATTAAAGTAATCTCCAGATTAGGAAAGGCGATTTTTAACGGAAGCCCCGGAAAACCGGCACCGGTTCCAAGGTCGATAATCTTTAAATTCTGATCAGCCAGATTTGGGATTACCCGGATCAGAGAAAGGCTGTCCAGAAAATGCTTCTGAATGACTTCTTCAAATTCTGTAATGCCGGTGAGGTTCATTACTTTGTTCTTTTCTACCAGCATTTCATAGTATTGTAAAAACTGTGCTATCTGTTCGTCTGTCAAAGACACATGCAGCTCTTCCAGACCGTGTTTAAAATTCGTAAGATCATAACTCATGGGCTTATTTATCCTGTTCGTCTTTCTGTTTCTGCTGATAATGTAACTGTTCCAGATATACCAAAATGACAGAAATATCCGCCGGAGATACACCGGAGATACGGGAAGCCTGTCCGATGGAGATCGGCTGATACAGGTTCAGCTTCTGCTGTGCTTCCATGCGCAGGCCGCTGATCTGATTATAATCAAAGTTTGGCGGCAGTTTTTTACTTTCCAGTTTTTTAAACTGTTTTACCTGTTTGATCTGGCGTTTGATATATCCATCGTATTTAATATTGATATTTACCTGTTCGCGGACATCCTCTGTCAGTTCCGGACGCTCCGGGTCTATCGGGGCAAGAATATCATAATTCAGTTCCGGACGGCGGATCAATTCAGCCAGAGATGTACCTGTATTTAACGGCTGACTGTTATATTCTTCCATTAATTTCTGAACCGGGCCGGAAGCGCCTAAATGAACATTTTCCACACGCTGTACTTCTTCTTCGATGAGCTGTTCTTTTTTTACCACATAATCATAGCGCTCCTGTGGAATTAATCCCACTTCGTAACCATGCCTGGTCAGACGCAGATCAGCGTTATCCTGTCGGAGCAACAGTCTGTATTCTGCACGGGAAGTCATCATACGGTATGGCTCATGGTTTTCCTTTGTAACCAGATCATCAATCAGTACGCCAATGTAAGATTCAGAACGATCCAGAATCAATGGTTCTCTGCCTTTTACTTTCATGGCAGCGTTGATTCCTGCAATCAGTCCCTGAGCAGCTGCTTCTTCATATCCGGAACTGCCGTTAAACTGTCCACCACTGAACAGGCCGGAAATCTCTTTAAACTCCAGAGACGGATACAGCTGACGTGGGTTGATACAGTCATACTCAATTGCGTATGCATTCCTTACGATCTTGACATGTTCCAATCCCGGTACGGTGTGGTACATTGCGTACTGAACATCTTCCGGAAGGGAGCTGGACATGCCGCCGATATACATTTCGTTTGTGTGAATGCCTTCCGGTTCAATGAATACCTGATGGCGGTCTTTATCGGCAAACTTCACCACTTTGTCCTCGATAGACGGACAGTAACGCGGACCGGTTCCTTCGATCATACCGGAAAAAAGCGGAGATCTGCTTAAGTTTTCGCGAATGATTTTATGGGTCTTTTCGTTAGTGTAAGTTAACCAACAACTTACCTGATCAATCTGGACATCATCCGGATTAGTTGTAAACGAGAATGGTACAACTCTCTCATCGCCAAGCTGCTCCTGCATTTTTGAAAAATCAACGGAACGTCGGTCGATACGGGCCGGTGTACCTGTTTTGAAGCGGAACATTTCCACGCCGTTTGCAACCAGGGAATCTGTCAGATGGTTGGCTGCCTGCAGTCCGTTCGGACCAGTATGGTTGACAACATCTCCGTAGAGACAGCGGGCTTTCAGATAAGTACCGGTACAAAGTACGACTGCTTTGGCATAGTACTCTGCCCCAGAAAACGTTTTCACACCGCGAATCTGCTTATCTTCCACCATCAGTTCGGTAACCTCTGCCTGACGAAGTGTCAGGTGATCGGTATTCTGCAGTACCTGTCTCATTCTGGCACTGTAATCAGCTTTGTCAGCCTGTGCACGCAGGGAATGAACGGCAGGTCCTTTTGATTTATTTAACATTTTAGACTGGATAAAAGTATGGTCGATATTGACACCCATCTCACCGCCTAAGGCATCGATTTCGCGTACCAGATGACCTTTGGAGCTGCCTCCGATATTTGGATTACACGGCATCATGGCTACACTTTCAATGCTGATGGTAAAAAGAATGGTTTCCAGTCCAAGTCGTGCGCAGGCAAGGGCAGCTTCACAGCCTGCATGACCTGCACCGACGATACAAACATCATAATTTTCTTTTACAACTGGCATATATTTTTCCTCATAGAAATACTATTTTACGTTACAAATGTTATATAACAAATAATATAAAGAAATTGTTACCCCTTGCTTTCACAAGGCTCATTTTATTAAAATTCTGTTGTTCTACTTACCCATACAGAATTTACTGAAAATCTCATTCACCAGATCTTCTCCGACGGACTCTCCGATGATCGTACCCAGTGTCTCATAGGCATTCATCATATCAATGGTAAAGAAATCTTCCGGCATTCCATCATCAATACTCTGCAGCACCATTTTCAGGCTGCTCTCCGCCTCTGCCAGAGCATTTTTCTGACGGATATTTGTGATATATACTTCATCATTGAAGGACAGTTTTCCGCTGAAAAACATCTCTTCAATAAGTTCTTCCAACTCATGGATTCCAGTGTTATTTTTTGCTGAAATCGACAAAATCGGTTTATCCAGGCATTTTTCCAACACGGCTGCATCTGTCTTTGTATCCAGATCGGATTTGTTCAGAAGCACGATAGCTTTTTTGTCCTGAATAGCCTCAATGATCTCCTGGTCGTTCTCATCCAGTTCTGTGGAAGAATCCACTACATAAATAATGAGATCTGCCTTTTCAATATATTCTCTGGACTTGTTGACACCGATTTTTTCAACGATATCCTCTGTATCACGGATTCCTGCGGTATCAATGACATTCAGACCAATTCCACCGATCTGAATCTGCTCCTGCAGAATGTCTCGGGTTGTACCGGCAATCTCGGTAACGATGGCGCGCTCCTCTCCCACCAGAATATTCAGCAGGGAAGATTTACCGGCATTTGGCTTGCCAACGATGGCTGTGTTGATACCTTCTTTTAACATCTTCCCGTTATCGGAAGAATCCAGCAGTTTTTTTACCTTTGCGTGAGCATCACTCATGATCTCATGTAACTGCTCCGGATAGCCATCCAGAGATACGTGCTCCGGGTCATCCAGCGCGGATTCGATAAAGGCGATCTCATGCAGTACAACGGCACGGATGTCCTTTATTTTCTCCAGGACGGCGCCCTGTAACTGGCTGACAGAACTCTTTAGGGCCAGCTCATTCTGGGCGTTGATTACGTCGATTACGGACTCTGCCTGGGACAGATCAATACGTCCGTTTAAGAACGCCCGTTTTGTAAACTCTCCCGGTTCTGCCGGGCGGGCTCCATATTTTAAAACTGTTTCCAGTATTTTTTTCATAACCAGAACACCACCGTGACAGTCAATTTCGATGGTATCTTCGCAGGTGTAACTGCGCGGTGCTTTCATGATCAGAAGCATAACTTCATCCACTACTTCTTCACCGTCTACCACATAACCATAATGAATGGTATGTGTCTCCATATCGGAAACTTTGCGGCTTCCTTTTTTTGGACGAAAAATGCGATCTGCAACTTCTAACGCCTCATCTCCGCTGATGCGGACGATTCCGATACCGGAATTGGACATGGCCGTTGCAATCGCTGCAATTGTATCAGTTTTCATATTCGCTCTTCATCTCTCAAATCAAATAAAACTTTCAGAAAGACACCGAAAATCATCCGTGTCCGGTTTCGTGTCTTCTGAAAGTTTTTTAATTAAAATCAAAAATTACTGTCTCTTTAATGTAATTACAACGTGTCTGTAAGGCTCATCACCTTCACTGTGTGTAGACACATAGCGGTCATTCTGCAGTGCGGAATGGATCACACGTCTCTCGAACGGATTCATCGGCTCCAGAGATACTGCTTTTTTGGTACGTTTTACTTTGTAAGCGATATTCTTTGCCAGGTTCTCGAGGGTATCTTTTCTTCTCTTACGGTAATCCTCGGTATCAAGTTTTACTCTGGTGTAAGTATCAGAGTGTTTGTTGATGGCGAGGTTTGTAAGATACTGAAGAGAATCCAGTGTCTGACCACGTTTACCGATCAGAACGCCCATCTCAGCGCCTTTCAGCTCTACGTCGTATACATTCTCTTCCTCTGCGGAAGCGTTGATCAGGATCTCAACCTCCAGTCCCATAGCATCAAATACCTGGGAAAGGAAATTTCTGATATGATCTACAACGGTATATTTTTTGCGGGCTTTGATTTTTGCCGGTTTACTGTTGAATCCAAGAAATCCTGAACTGCCTTTTTCCAGCACTTCATACTCGATCTGATCGCTTGTTACGCCAAGTTCAACCAGTGCATTTGTAAGTGCATCATCAACAGTTTTTCCTGTAAATTCGATAAAATCCATTACAATGCCCTCCCTATTTTGTATTTTTGTTGTTGAAATCTTTTACAAGATTTGCTTTGGAAGCCATACTTCCCTCTTTGTATTTCTTTCCAGTATCCTGCTTGATATCCTTGTGGGAAACAGAAGCTGCCTTGTCAGCCATGGATTTGTACTGGATATTACGAGTACTTACTTTTGCAGCGTTAGCAATCTGTTCGCCTGCTACGCCTTTTTTCTCGATTTTCTTTTTGTTCTTGGCTGCAGCTTTTGCCTGATTCTCTTTGATTACTTTTTCAAGATCCATCTTGTCAAAGTGTTTGTTTAACAGGAACTGCTGGAAGCTTCGGATTACGGAACCTGCGATCCAGTAGATACCAACACCGACCGGAAGGAAGAATACGATGAATACAGAGTATAAAGGCATCATGTAGTTCATCATCTTCATCTGACCTGCCATAGCTTCCTGCTGTCCGCCGTTTGTAGCTGCCTGCGGCATCAGACGGATGTTCAGGAACTGAGTTAAAGCTGCCAGAATCGGTACAAGCAGAGCAAGGATGATCAGTACATAGTGTCCCTCACGGAAACTTGTGCCGATAATTGTCTTCGGAGAATATACGATATTGATTCCGAGAAAATTGTTAAAATGCTCTACTGCAGACTGAGTGCTTGCGATAATGTCAGATAATCCACTGAATTTATCCTGCAGTAATGCCCAGTTATCACTGGTACATTTGTATAACACGTCAATGATTGAATCGTGTGCCTGCTGGGCTGTACCTGAGAAGTTCAGGGTAATACCACGGAATACAGAGTTTTTGTTGGAAACTGTATCCAGAAAACTGTTCATGGTATCCTGATATCCACTGGTACCCATAATGCCGGTTACAACGCTGTCAAAGGTGCTCTTAACACTTGTGATGTAAGCCGGTACATTGTAAATAACACGGTAGAGAGCAAACAGGATCGGGAGCTGGATGATCATAAAGATGCAGCTTCCGGACGGGGATACGCCGTATTTCTGGTAAACGGCCTGTGTCTCCTCGTTCATAGCCTGAACGGATGCCTGATCTCTTCTGTTTTTATACTTCTTCTGAATTGCCTGAATTTCAGGGTTCATGATCTGTGACATCTTTGAGAACTTCTGCTGCTTGTAGGTAAGCGGAAGTAAGCAAAGATAGATAACAATCGTAAATACAATGATTGTCAGACCTACGTTCTGGATGTGTAAAAACTTGTCCATAAAAACGTAGATTGCGTTCATAAGGTAACCGAGTACCTTTGCGATTGGTCCTAAAATCTTACCTGAATTCTGTGTAAGTAAAAATAAGGAATCCATCTGGTTGCCTCCTATAATCATGGAACCGGATCGTATCCACCCTTAGAGAACGGATTACAGCGTAAAATGCGCCAGAGCGCAAGTAATCCACCCTTCCATGCGCCGTATTTCTCCACTGCCTCCAGCCCGTAGGTAGAGCAGGTCGGATAATAAGGACATTTCGTGGTTTTCATCGGAGAAATGTATTTACGATACCATTTTATTAAAAAAATCAATATTTTTTTCAATGTGATTCCATCTTCTTTTCTTCGGGGTTCATGATTTTCTGAAGATTTCCCAAGTGCAGCAATGCGGATTCGATTTCGTGATATGATGCGTTTTTTGCGCCTGCCCTTGCGATGACTACAATGTCCCAACCACTATGAAACATCTCTTCATGTAGTCTGTAACTTTCTCTTACTAATCGGGTAATGTGATGTCTTACAACACTGTTACCAACTTTTTTACTAACGGAAATTCCTAATCTGTTTCTGTCCGAGTCATTTTTCAGCGTATACATGACCAGTAGTCTGTTTGCATAAGATTTTCCTTCCCGGTATACTTTCCGGAAATCACTGTTCTTCTTTAATGATTCTGAAAAATGCATGTTTTCTGTCCTCTGATCTCAAAACATTTTGTTTAAAGAGAAGAAAAGACCACAAACGTTGTGGCCTAAGCTGTTAATTTTTTTCTTCCTTTTAATCTTCTAGCGGCCAAAACTTTTCTTCCGCCTGCTGTACTCATTCTTTTTCTGAAACCGTGAACTTTCGCTCTCTGTCTCTTCTTTGGCTGATAAGTCATTTTCATCGTGATACACCTCCAATCTTCGTAGCATCATTTCCGATGATAGCAAATAATGTCTGACAAGTCAATAGAATTTTAAAAAGTTTTCAAAAAGCGTGTAAAACGCCCGAAAATCCATTTTTCACCGTGCATGTACTCCTGTGCGAATATGAAGTTTTCATTGAAAAATGGCGCGATTTGAGTTATCATAGACATTGGACAACTATCCAGCGCATCTTGGAAAAGAAATGGATAGTGTAAATCGTTAAAAACGGCTCAATATGGTTAGAAATATAAAACAGAGCCGGAACATAAGGAAATGGAGCGTGTTATGCATCTGGTCGAAGAAAAATGGGATGAGATTCTTCAGACTGTAAAACGGGAGCATGAATTGACGGATATCTCTTTTAATACGTGGTTAAAGCCATTGCAGATATTCTCAATCCAGAACGAACGCATCTATATTCTGGTGTCCAGTGAGCAAATGGGGCTTACCTATATTAATAGGAAATATTACCTTCCACTGAAGGTTGCGGTGGCCGAGATCACGGGAACGGAATACGAGATTGAATTTGTTCTTCCGGAACAGGCGAAGAAACTGAAAATGCCGCATCCGAGACGGCGTGCTACGACAGAAGAAGCGGAACGGTCAAATCTGAATCCGAACTATACATTCGATACATTTGTGGTGGGAAATAATAACCGGTTTGCCCATTCGGCGGCACTGGCTGTGGCGGAATCCCCCGGAGAAGTATACAATCCGCTGTTTATCTATGGTGGCGTGGGACTTGGCAAGACACATCTGATGCATTCCATAGCACATTTTATTCAGTCCACACATCCGGAACGGAAGGTTCTGTATGTTTCATCGGAAACATTTACCAATGAGCTAATTGAAGCAATTCGAAATGGAAATAATACGGCTATGAGCCGTTTCCGGGAAAAATACCGCAGTATTGACGTGCTGCTGATCGATGATGTGCAGTTTATCATAGGAAAAGAAAGCACACAGGAGGAATTTTTCCATACCTTTAATGAGCTTCATGTGGCCAAAAAGCAGATTATTTTATCCAGTGACCGGCCGCCGAAAGAGATGGAGACGCTGGAAGAGCGCATCCGGTCCCGGTTTGAATGGGGACTTTTGGCAGACATCGGAGCGCCGGATTATGAGACCCGTATGGCCATTTTGCGGAAGAAGGAAGAGCTGGACGGTTTTGCACTGGATGATGAGATCTTAAATTACATTGCGGTGAACATCAAGTCAAATATCCGGGAGCTGGAAGGCGCGTTAAACAAACTGATCGCTTATGCAAACCTGGTGCAGACGGATATCACTATGGAAATTGCAGAAAAAGAACTGCAGAACATCATTTCACCGGACAAACCGCTGGAAGTGACACCGGAGCTGATCGTGGAAGTCGTTGCGGAGCACTTTGGCATCACGCTGAACCAGATTTTGTCAAAATCCCGGAGCAATGATGTAGCAAAACCACGGCAGATCGCCATGTATCTGTGCAAAAATATGACGGATGCATCCCTTGAGACCATTGGAAAAGCGGTGGGCGGCAGAGATCATTCCACGGTGGTACATGGGATCAAAAAAGTGGCGGATGATATCAGTGTGGATGAAACTGTGGAAAAAACGGTGACAACGATTCGGAAAAAGATCAATCCATGCTAAATCAGGCTGGAAAAACGTTCCGTGTGTGATGGATATTTTTGCCTGGTGGACAAAGCACGGGAGCTTATCCACATAGTATGCCCGGAATTTAACATATTATTCACAGCAAAAGAAAAAAGAATGATGGCAGTAATCCTCTTAATGTAAAGGTCTGTGTGTGTTATACACTTATCAACAGCCCCTAAGACGATTACGACGAAAACCATTTATATATAGATATACTACGAGAAGTTATGATACCTGAAAGGAGTTATTCACATTATGAAGTTAATCTGTTCAAAAGCAAACCTGGTAAAGGGTGTCAGCATTGTATCCAAGGCTGTTCCATCCAGAACAACCATGCCGATCCTGGAATGTATCCTCATCGATGCATCGGCAAATGAGATCAAGCTGACTGCAAATGACATGGAACTTGGCATAGAGACAGTGATCGAGGGAGAAATCGTGGAGCGCGGAATTATTGCATTGGATGCAAAATTCTTCTCTGAGATCGTTCGTAAACTTCCGGATAATGATGTTGTTATCGAATCCGATGATTCTTTCCAGACAACCATTACCTGCGAGAAAGCGAAATTCAACATCGTCGGAAAATCCGGCGAAGATTTTTCCTATCTGCCATATATTGAGAAAAATGAGTCCATCCGTATTTCTCAGTTCACACTGAAAGACGTGGTTCGCCAGACCATTTTCTCTATCGCAGATAACGATACAAACAAACTGATGACCGGAGAACTTTTTGAAATCAACGAGAACCGCCTGAGAGTCGTATCCCTGGACGGACATCGTATTTCCATCCGAAATATTGAGTTAAAAGAGAACTACAGCCCGTTAAAAGTAGTCGTTCCGGGCAAGACTTTACAGGAGATTAGCAAAATCCTCACCGGTGAGGCAGAAGATATGGTAGATATCTTCTTTGCAGACAACCATATTTTGTTTGAGTTTGACCAGACAAAGGTTGTATCCAGACTCATCGAGGGCGAGTATTTCCACATTGATCAGATGCTTTCCTCTGATTACGAAACAAAAGTAAAAATCAACAAACGTGAGTTTTTAAATTGTATCGACCGTGCAACCCTGCTGATCCGCGAGGGCGACAAAAAGCCGATCATTCTGAATATTCAGGACGGAAGCCTGCAGTTAAAGATCAATTCTTTCGTAGGTTCCATGAACGAGGAAATTGAGATTGAGAAAGAGGGAAAAGATCTTCTGATCGGATTTAACCCGAAATTCTTCATCGATGCACTGCGTGTCATTGACGAAGAGGAAGTTACTTTATATATGGTAAACCCGAAGGCACCTTGTTTTATCAAGGATGACGCAGGTACATTTGTATACCTGATCCTTCCGGTGAACTTCAATGCTGCAACGGTATAAAAGCAGTGGGATAAGTATTACAGAAAACAGAGGCTTATTTACAGAACCTCTTCGGGAGGTTTTTTAATTAAGCGGAAGATGGGAGAGACAAATGGAAAAAGTTATCATCAGAGATGATTTTATCAAACTTGGTCAGGCCATGAAACTTGCCGGTATGGTTGGTTCCGGCGTGGATGCCAAAATGCTGATCCAGGACGGACAGGTAGAGGTCAACGGAGAAGTAGAATACCAGCGCGGCAAAAAGCTCCACGAAGGAGATGTCATTACATTTAACGGAGAGAGTGTTCAGATCGGCAAATGATTATAAAATCACTGGAATTAAAGAATTTTCGCAACTATCAGGCTCTTGGCATCGCCTTTGATGCCGGAACCAATATCTTGTACGGAGATAATGCCCAGGGAAAGACAAATGTGCTGGAATCCCTGTATGTCAGCGGAACCACAAAGTCCCACAAAGGCAGCAAGGATAAGGAAATGATCCGTTTTGACGCGGATGAGGCACATATCCGCACCATTGTGGAAAAAAACGGTGTGGAAAACAGGATCGATATTCATCTGAAGAAAAACAGTGCCAAGGGAATTGCAGTGAACGGCATTCCGATCCGGAAAGCCGGAGAACTGTTTGGAATCCTGAATCTGGTTGTTTTTTCTCCGGAAGATTTGAATATTATCAAAGACGGACCGGCGGGGCGCCGCAGATTTATGGATATGGAATTGAGTCAGTTGGACAGCATTTACCTGCACAATCTGACGAAATATCACAAGATCCTGCAGCAGCGCAACAAACTGCTGAAGGACATCCATTTCCGACCGGATCTGGAGGCGACGCTTCCGGTGTGGGATGAGCAGCTGGTGCTCTATGGAACGAAGATTATTCAGCGCAGACAGGAATTTTTGAATAAACTGAATGAAATGGTCCGGGGAATCCATCAGAATATTTCCGGAAATAAGGAAACGCTGCAGCTTGTGTATGAACCCTCCGCCACGGCAGAGGAGCTGGCGGCGCGTATGGAGGAATCCCGCATGAAGGATCTGAAAATGGGAATGACGTCTTACGGACCGCACAGGGATGATATTTCCTTCCTGATCAATGAGACGGATATCCGCAGATACGGTTCCCAGGGGCAGCAGAGGACATCTGCACTTTCGTTAAAACTGGCAGAGATTGAGCTGGTAAAACAGCTGATCCACGATACGCCGGTGTTACTTCTGGATGATGTGCTGTCAGAGCTTGACAGCAACCGGCAGAATTATCTGCTGAACAGTATCCATAATATTCAGACCATCATTACATGCACGGGTCTGGATGAATTTGTTAAAAATAGATTTCACATAAATAAAGTGTTTTTCGTCAGGGAAGGCACGATAGCAGAACAGTAGGAGGACAGGAATGAGTACAGAATACGGTGGAGATCAGATTCAGATTTTGGAAGGTCTCGAAGCAGTACGAAAAAGACCGGGTATGTATATCGGAAGTACTTCTTCCCGCGGACTTCACCATCTTGTATACGAGATCGTGGATAATGCCGTGGATGAGGCACTTGCAGGATTTTGCTCGGAGATAAATGTAGCGATCAACGAAGGCGATACCATTACCGTTACCGATAACGGACGTGGAATCCCGGTAGATATCAACCACAAAGCCGGAAAACCGGCGGTAGAGGTTGTATTTACCATTCTGCATGCAGGTGGAAAATTTGGCGGTGGAGGGTACAAAGTATCCGGCGGACTGCACGGTGTAGGTGCTTCCGTAGTAAACGCGCTATCTAACTGGCTGGAAGTTCAGGTATGCAGAGACGGACACATTTATCAGCAGCGCTATGAGCGTGGAAAAACCATGTATCCGCTGAAAGTTGTTGGTGACTGCCCGGCAGAGCAGACCGGTACAAAAGTAACTTTCTCCCCGGATGGAAGCATTTTTGAGGATACGGTATATGATTACGATGTACTGCGTCAGCGTCTGCGTGAGATGGCATTCCTGACCAAAAATCTGCGCATCGTTCTGACCGACAAGAGACCGGGACAGGAGCGCACAGAAACGTTCCATTACGAAGGTGGTATCAAAGAGTTTGTCCAGTATCTGAACAAGAGCAAAGAAGCTCTGTATGACAATGTCATTTACTGTGAGGGTGAGCGTGACGGCGTCTATGTAGAGGTTGCAATGCAGCACAATGACTCCTACAACGAATCAACCTTCAGTTTTGTAAACAATATTACGACTCCGGAAGGTGGTACGCATCTGGCCGGATTCAGAAATGCCCTGACAAAGACGTTTAACTCTTATGCAAAGGCAAACAAACTGGTGAAAGAAAACGAAGCAGCTCTTTCCGGTGAGGATATCCGTGAAGGTCTGACCGCTATCATCAGCGTTAAAATATCTGAGCCTCAGTTTGAAGGACAGACAAAACAGAAACTTGGAAACAGCGAAGCCCGTGGAGCGGTAGACAGCGTGGTAAGCGAGCAGCTTACTTACTTCCTGGAGCAGAATCCGATGGTTGCAAAAACAATCTGCGAGAAATCCCTGCTGGCACAGCGTGCCCGTGAGGCAGCCCGTAAAGCCCGTGATCTGACCAGAAGAAAAACGGCTCTGGAGGGAATGTCCCTTCCGGGAAAACTGGCAGACTGCTCCGATAAAGATCCGAAAAACTGCGAGATCTACATCGTAGAGGGTGATTCCGCCGGCGGTTCCGCAAAGACAGCAAGAAGCCGTGCAACACAGGCCATCCTTCCACTGCGTGGAAAAATCCTGAACGTAGAGAAAGCAAGACTGGACAAAATTTATGGAAATGCTGAGATCAAAGCCATGATCACAGCTTTCGGAACCGGTATCCATGAAGATTTCGATATCACAAAACTGCGTTATCACAAGATCATCATCATGACCGATGCCGATGTGGATGGTGCGCATATCAGTACCTTACTGCTGACCTTCCTGTATCGTTTCATGCCGGAACTGATCAAACAGGGTTATGTATATCTGGCACAGCCGCCACTGTACAAACTGGAGAAAAACAAAAAAGTATGGTACGCATACAGCGACGAGCAGTTAAATGCCATTCTGGCAGAAGTAGGACGTGACTCCAGCAACAAGATTCAGCGATACAAAGGTCTGGGAGAGATGGATGCAGAACAGCTCTGGGAGACAACCATGGATCCGGAAAAACGAATCCTGCGTCGTGTTACCATGGACGAAGCTGCAACCGCAGAAATCGACCTGACATTCACAACCCTGATGGGAGACAAAGTAGAGCCGCGTCGTGACTTCATCGAAGCAAATGCAAAATATGTAGAGAATTTAGACGTATAACAATTTCCTATATAGCAAAGTGGTAGACGAAACGTAGTAAGGGAAAAATGGTAATATTAAAATTTATACAGAAACTGGAAGTGAAAAACCACAAAGCGAGATGGTAGGGCGATTTTCGTTATCGGAGTGAGCATAGCCCGCCTCCGTGAGTGTGTTTGAGCTTGCTGATTTTGCAAGTGAGTTCGCGGGAGGAGGCGGAGATAAGCGGCGCAACGAAGATAGAAAATCGTCCGTGTCCGCGTGTGGCTTTTCACAACAGTTTCGTAAAAATAAAACACATTTTTCCCGCAGCAAAGAGAGGAATATAAATGGACGACAAGATATTTGATCAGATCCACGACGTGGACCTGAAGAAAACCATGGAGAAATCCTACATCGATTATGCCATGAGCGTAATCGCATCCAGAGCTCTTCCGGATGTCAGAGACGGATTAAAACCGGTACAGCGCCGAGTTCTCTACTCCATGATCGAATTGAACAACGGACCGGACAAACCGCATCGTAAATGTGCGCGTATTGTCGGTGATACAATGGGTAAATATCATCCACACGGAGACAGCTCCATCTATGGTGCCTTAGTAAACATGGCACAGGACTGGTCCACACGTTATCCGCTGGTGGATGGTCACGGAAACTTTGGTTCTGTGGATGGCGACGGCGCAGCTGCCATGCGTTACACAGAGGCGCGTCTCAGCAAAATTTCCATGGAAATGCTGGCAGATATCAACAAAAATACCGTTGATTTCCAGCCAAACTTCGATGAGACAGAGAAAGAGCCGGTAGTACTTCCTTCCAGATACCCGAACCTTCTGGTAAACGGAACCACAGGTATCGCCGTAGGTATGGCGACAAACATTCCGCCACACAACCTGCGCGAAGTCATCGGCGCTGTTGTAAAAATCATTGA
>Ga0129310_1001631_pt1 | contig 18834 bp, 16 predicted proteins | sample Go1ome_2_FD_94433 | JGI IMG/M metagenome (GOLD analysis project Ga0129310, IMG submission 94433) | Western lowland gorrila individual fecal microbial communities from Wisconsin, USA - Go1022A metagenome | ecosystem: Host-associated > Mammals > Digestive system > Large intestine > Fecal | place...
ATAATACCCCGGAAAATTACCTGCGGGAGTTTCTGGATTCGTTCGTGGACCAGACCGCCCCCAACGGGGAGCTCTGCCTTGCCGATGCTTCCGATGCCGCTCACAGCCGTGTCGGGGAGATCGTGCGGGAATATCAGGCAAAGAATCAACATATCGTATACAAAAAGATCGAAAACAGGGGCATTGCAGCCAATACCAACGCCGCTGCCACCCTTGCCAGCGGGGAATATCTTGCGCTGGCTGACCACGACGATATCCTGGCCCCCCACGCCCTGTACGCCATGGGCAGGGCCATCCTGGACCTGCGGGCGCAGGGCAAGCCGGACGGTTTTGTCTACAGCGACGAAGCTCTTTTCAACAAGAGCATCCAGCGGCCGCTGGTGGCCCACTTCAAGCCGGACTACGCGCCGGACTACCTGCTCTGCTGCAACTACATCTGCCATTTGGCCGTGTTCCGGCGGGCCCTGTATGAGGAGGTGGGCGGCGAGCGCCCGGAGTGCGACGGCAGCCAGGACCACGACCTCTTTCTCCGCCTGATCGAAAAAGTGGGCGGCGCGGCCCATCTGCCCCAGGTTCTCTATTATTGGCGGGTCCATGCGGGCTCCACCTCTGGCGGTACCGACGCCAAGCCCTATGTGGCCAAGGCGGCCAAAAAGGCGCTGGCCGACCACCTGACCCGCACGGGCCGGGCGGGCACCGTCACCGATGGATTGTTCCCCAGCACCTACCGCGTCTTGTGGAAAATTGAGGGCGACCCGAAAGTCAGCATCCTCATCCCCAACAAGGACCACACCGACGACCTGGAAAAGTGCCTGCACAGCATCTGGAGCAAGACGGAGTGGGACAATTACGAGGTCATCGTCATTGAGAACAACTCCACCGACCCGGCCACCTTTGCCTACTATGAAGAAGCACGGAAGCGGTACGACGGCCTGAAAGTGGTCACCTACCCGGAAAAGGGCTTCAACTTCTCGGGCATCAACAACTTTGGCCGGAAAGCGGCCAGCGGGGACTACCTGCTGCTGCTGAACAACGACGTGGAGGTGCGCAACGGCGACTGGCTCACCGAGCTGCTGCGCCAGTGTGCCCACCCCGGCGGGGCGGCCATCTGCGGTGCCATGCTCTACTACCCGGACGAGACGCTCCAGCACGCGGGCGTGGTCACGGGGCTGGGCGGCTACGCGGGCCACAGCCACAAGTACAAGCAGGCGGGCGGCAGCGGCTATCTGTTCCGCGCCGCCACGGTGCAGGACTTCTCCGCCGTGACCGGTGCCTGCCTGCTGGTAAAAGCCAGTGTCTGGGACGAAGTCGGCGGGCTGGACGAAAAGTTCGCCGTGGCGTTCAACGATGTGGACTTCTGCCTGCGGGTGCGGGATGCGGGTTACCGCGTTGCCTGGACGCCCTACGCCCGGCTGACCCATTACGAGAGCAAGAGCCGCGGCGGCGACGAGAAAGACCCGGCCAAGGCGGCCCGCTTTGCCTCGGAGCAGCAGCGGCTGTATGCCATCCACGGCAAAGAGAAGATTCTGGACGACCCCTACTACAACCCCAGCCTCACCCGTGACCGGGAAGATTTCTCGGAGAGCGATGACCTGCGGAAGCTGAAAGAGGGAAAGCTCTGCGTACGTTTTTTAGCAGGCTAGCCCTCTCAGCCTCACGCTGTTCGGCAGCTCCCCCAAAGGGGGAGCCCTTGGCAAAAAGATGAAGTTTGCATGGATTGCCAAGGCCTCTCACTTTGGGAGAGGTGGCATCGCGTCAGCGATGACGGAGAGGGCAAGGGCGTGACCCTAGGAGGATTTCAACATGAACATCAAAGGGCATTTTGAGACCATTACCCGGCATAAGCTGCTGGTGATGAAATACTGCTTCGCCTGCGGGCTCTATGAGCAGGGCCTTGCCCACGACCTGAGCAAGTACAGCCCCACCGAGTTCATCCCGGGGTGCATCTACTATCAGGGCGACCACAGCCCCAACGAGGCGGAGCGGGCGGCCAGGGGCTATACCTCGGCCTGGCTCCACCACAAGGGCCGCAACAAGCATCATCTGGAATACTGGATCGACTACAGCACCACCAAGACCGGCCTGACCGGGATGAAGATCCCTCTCCGGTACGTCTGCGAGATGGTCTGCGACCGGGTGGCCGCCAGCCAGATCTATCTGGGCGACAAGTACACCGATGCAGCCGCCTGGAACTACTACGAGCACAGCAAGGACCATTACCTGCTCCACCCGGAGACCCGGGCCCTGCTGGAAAAGCTGCTCAAGATGGTGCGGGACATCGGACAGGAGCGGACCTTTGCGTATATGAAGTACCTGCTGGGGTGCGAAAAGGACTATTAAACCTCTCAGTCTCGCATTCGCTCGACAGCCACTCCCCTTTCGGCACTTTCGTGCCACCTCCCCCGGCCGGGGGAGTCTTTCCTGTCAGGGGAGCCTTTGGCAAATAGAAAAAGCTTCAATCGACTGCCAAGGCCTCCCCTGCTAGGGGAGGTGGCATCGCGCCAGCGATGACGGAGAGGTTTTCAAAAAGTTTCACCAAAATTTGTGCACACTCCCCATTGACAGGGACGGGGTGCACCGGTATCCTTAAAGTGGCTTGGAAGCTCTCGGAGCTTTGTGAAAAAGAAAAAACAACGGAACGGAATAAGGCTTTTTTAACTTTATTTTAAGGAGGACAGAAATGATGAAACTGTTTAAAAAACTGCTGGCCGTCGCCATGGTGGCCGTGCTGGCACTGACGGTGCTGACCGGCTGCGATGCGGGTGATGCAAGCGAAGTCCCCTCGAATGCCACGGAAGCAAGAATTTATCAGAATCTGAATGACTACGCAAGCAGCTATACTGGCGCCGTCCTTGGGCCTCTGAGCTATCGCAAGGATCTTTCGGATGTGGCATACCAAAAGTTGAGTTTGTGGATTCAATACAAAATCAATGAAACGATTACGAAAGACGAATACGATTCTGGTATCAAGAAGCTGGAAGCTGAGTGCAAAGCTCAATATGGTTATGAAGTCTCTAAGAACGTCGATGATTCGTGCGCAATGATTGCGCCTTTCACACCGTCGAAAGCAGATGATTTCAAACCGTTGTACAATAATACCAATGCATACATCAATGCAACGAAAGTTGCCATTGCACGCATTGAAAATAAGCGCAGCAATGGCGGTGATGGCGTGACCTACACCATGATTGAGTGCTATCGTGAAGTAAACTGATATTAACTCCGCAAATCAAAAAGCCCCGGGACGGCAGATGCCGCTCCGGGGCTTTTGCTATGTGTGCTGCGGGTTACTGCTCGTTGGTGTAGATCTGGATATAGCGCGGGGCGCTCTTGTCCTGTACAAACAGCAGAGCACCCGTCAGAGCGACGGCTAAGAACGTGAAAATGGCGAGCAGCGCTTTCAGAAATTTCATCGTTTCAGATCCTCCTTGGTGGATGAGTGGCGGAGCGGGGGACGTTCCGCGGGATGGTTTCCCTTAGTATAGCATATTCCGCACCGAAAGGCAAACTTGTCAATTCTTGTGGGTTTGTACCGAAAAAATCGGAGGTTAGCCATAACTAATCGTCAAAAACGGCAAAGAAAATTAAGGAATTCGCATCATTTTGGGGGAGTTATCGTTGACTTCCGACGCCAAAATGATACAATAAGTGTGTTAAGCAGCTGCTGTCCCTGTACCAGTGCGCCTGCATGGGCGTGGGGATGGCAATTCAAGCAGAATGGGGGATTTATTCCATGTTGAACAAGCTGAAACGTGCGGCGCTTGGCGCGCATACGCCGCATGACAAGGCAACCGCTGCAAGCAAGCCTGTCCCGATGCCTCTGCCCGCGCAGGTACGCATCCTCATGAGCCAGCACATTGGTGCTCCGGCAAAGGCTCTGGTGAAAAAGGGCGACGAAGTGTTTGTGGGCACCAAGATCGGTGAGGCAGGCGGCTTTGTCTCTGCCAATATCCACTCCAGTGTCTCCGGCACCGTTGCTGCCGTGGAGCCGTACCGCCTGAGCAATGGCCGTATGTGCGACTCGGTGGTCATCAAGACGGATGGCAAACAGACTGTTGACCCGGCTGTCCAGGCACCGGAAGTGACCGATAAGGCCAGCTTCCTGGCTGCTGTGCGGGAGTGCGGTCTGGTTGGTCTGGGCGGCGCGGGCTTCCCGACCGACGTCAAGCTGCAGCCCAAAGACCCGGTGGACACCCTGCTGATCAACGCTTCCGAGTGCGAAGTGTGGCTGACCAGCGATACCCAGGAGATGCTGCTGTGTGCCGACGATATCATCCGCGGCATCCAGGCTGTCCTGAAGTATGTCGGCATCCCGAAGTGCGTCATCGGCATTGAGAACAACAAGCCTGAGTGCATCGACCTGCTGTGCCAGAAGACCAAGGACACGCCCGAGATCGAAGTCAAGCCCCTGCCCAGTGTCTATGGCACCGGTGCGGAGCTGATCCTGATCGAGAAGTGCCTGGGCCGCGAGGTGCCGCACGGCGGCCTGCCCGCAGCTGCTGGCGCCATCGTCATGAACGTGACCAGTGTGTCCAGCCTGGGCAAGTATCTGGCTACCGGTATGCCGGTGGTCAGCCGCTGCATCACCGTGGACGGCGATGCCTGCGCAAACCCGCAGAACCTGATCGTCCCGGTCGGTACTTCTTATGAAGACGTGCTGAACGCCGCCGGCCTCAAGCCCGGCGTGACGCTGGGCAAGGTGGTTGCCGGCGGTGCCATGATGGGCCCCGCTGTCAAGGACCTGAGCTACCCCACCACCAAGACCACTTCCGGCCTCATCATGCTGAGCGACGTGGCCGCGCAGCCCCCGCAGGTCAACCCCTGCATCCGCTGCGGCCGCTGCGTGGAGTACTGCCCCATGGGTCTGGAGCCCGTGGAGGTCAACCAGGCTTACGCTGCCCGTGATGTCCAGACGCTGGGCAAGCTGCATGTGGATTACTGCTTCAACTGCGGCTCCTGCACGTTTGTCTGCCCGGCCAAGCGCCCCTGCACCCAGATGATGGGCCTGGCAAAGGCGTTCTACCTTGGTGAAATCAAAAAAGGAGGCAATAAGTAATGGATACGAAGCTTATTGTTTCGGCCTCCCCGCACCTGCGCTCCGAGGAGACGACCACCGGCCTGATGGCCAACGTGATCGTCGCTCTGGTGCCCTGCGTGGTGGCCTCTGCGATCATTTTTGGTCTGCGTGCTCTGCTGGTCACGGCCGTGTCCGTGGTTGCCAGCGTGGCCTTTGAGTGGCTGTACTGCAAGCTGCTCAAGAAGCCCAATCCCGTCGGCGATCTGTCCGCTGTGGTCACGGGCATCATCCTTGCCCTGAACGTCCCTGTGGGGATGCCCATTGGCGAGCTCATCGTGGGCGATTTCGTCGCCATCATCGTGGTCAAGCAGCTGTTCGGCGGTATCGGCATGAACTTTGCCAACCCCGCTCTGGTGGGCCGTATCTTCCTGTTCATCAGCTTTGCCGGCGAGATGAACACCTGGGTCTACCCGGATGCAGCCGTGGATCAGCTCTCCAGCGCTACCCCGCTGAAAGTGGCGGACCCCTCCAAGCTGAGCCTGCTGGACCTGTTTATGGGCGTGCACGGCGGTGTTCTGGGCGAGACCTGCGCTCTGGCCATCGTGCTGGGCCTGATCTACCTGGTGGCCACCAAGACCATCAGCGCTGCCATCCCCGCTTCTTACATCGGCAGCATGTTCATTTTCTACCTGATCTCTACCCGCAGCCTGCACGGCGCGCTGGTCGGCGTTTTGTCCGGCGGCCTGCTGTTTGGTGCGGTGTACATGGCAACCGACTACGTTACCAGCCCGTTCACCCTCAAGGGCAAGCTGATCTATGGCGTGGCGCTGGGCATTGTCACCTTTGCCATCCGTGAGTGGGGCAGCTACGCCGAGGGCGTGTCTTTCGCGCTGCTGTTCATGAACCTGTGGGTCCCGTACATCAATGACCTGACCCGTCAGACTCCGTATGGCTATATCAAACCCGCAAAACCTGCAAAGGAGGCTGCTGGCAAATGAATAAGACTACTTGGGAGAGCACGGTAAAGCCCGTTGTTGTGCTGAGCGTGATCTCGTTGGTCGTCAGCCTGCTGCTGGCGGTCGTTAACTCCATGACCGCTCCGGTCATCGCGGAAAACGAGCGTGCAGCCACCCTGGCTGCTTACGTTGACGTGATGCCCTCTGTTTCCGACGCGAACACCCTGGAAGAGGTGAGCGGCTACACCACCGCAAACGTCTCCGGTGCTGTCAAGGCTGAGGATGGCAGCATGGCCATCAAGGCCGGCGAGTCCGGTTTCGACGGCGGCGTCCTGACCGTGATCATGGGCTTTGATACCGAGGGCAAGGTCACCGGCATCTGGGTGGATGCTTCCACGCAGACCAGCGGCATCGGCTCCAACGTGGCCAAGGCCGACTATCTGGCTCAGTTCAACGGCATGGACGGTACCCAGAATATCGTCATGAACCAGGACTTTGACGCCTACAGCGGCGCTACCATTTCGTCCACGGCTCTGTTTGCAGCCATCAACGACTGCATCAGCTGCTACAATGAGCTGGCATAAAGGAGGTTGGTAAGAAATGGCATCTGAAAAGAATTCCAAGGTAAGCATCCTTACCAACGGTATCATCAAAGAAAACCCCGTTCTGCGTCTGGTTCTGGGCACCTGCTCCTGCCTGGCTGTTACCACGGCAGTTTCCAGCGCGCTGGGCATGGGTGCAGCATTCACGTTCGTGCTGGTCTGCGCCAATATCCTGATCTCGCTGCTGCGCAACGTGATCCCCGCAAAAGTCCATCTGCCCTGCTACATCGTCATCATCGCAGGCTTCGTGACCATCGTCCAGATGTTCATGCACGCCTACATGGTCAGCCTGTACAATGCACTGGGCGTCTTCCTGCCCCTGATCGTTGTTAACTGCATCATCCTGGGCCGTGCCGAGATGTTCGCCTGCAAGAACAATGTGGTCGATTCCGCACTGGACGGCATTGGCATGGGCATCGGCTACACCCTGACCGTCGTGCTGATGGCCACGTTCCGTGAGGTTCTGGGCAGCGGCACCTGGCTGGGCTTCCAGGTCCTGCCCGAGTCTTTTGCCAAGATCAGCATTATGACCCAGGCTCCCGGCGCGTTCTTCTGCTACGGCGTCCTGATGGCCGGCTGTGTCTGGCTGGAGGGCAAGCTGGATGCACGGATCGAGCGCAAGAGCTGCTGTGACATCGACAACCTGAAGAAGGAGGCGGAATAAGATGCTCGTCAAACTCGCTGCAATCTTCTTCAGCATGATCCTTGTCAACAACTACGTGCTGGTGAAGTTCTATGGTATCTGCCCGTTCCTGGGCGTTTCCAAGAAGCTGGACTCCGCCGTTGGTATGTCCGGCGCTGTTATCTTCGTCATGTTCATGGCTACCGCCGTGACGTTCCCCATCCAGATCTTCATTCTGGACCCGGCTGGCCTGAGCTATCTGCAGACCATCGTCTTCATCCTGGTCATCGCGGTTCTGGTCCAGTTTATTGAGATCTTCCTCAAGAAGTACATTGTGGCTCTGTACAACTCCTTGGGCGTTTACCTGCCCCTGATCACCACCAACTGCTGCGTGCTGGCTGTCACCATTCTGGTCGTCGGCGATTACGGCGCGGATGTGGAGGCTCTGGGCTTTGGCATCGCTTACATCGAGGCCCTGATCTGCGCCATCGGTGCAGGCGTCGGCTTCATGCTGGCCATGGTCATGTTCAGCGGCGTGCGCAAGCGCGTGGAAGCCTGCGATCCCCCGGCTCCCTTTAAGGGCCTGCCCATCACCCTGCTGGCTGCCGCGATCACCAGCCTGTCTTTCATGGGTTTCGGCGGCCTCGTCGAGAACCTGTTTAATGTGACGCTGTAAGGGAGGAGACAGAACTATGAATATTGCATCGGCTGTTATCCTCTGTACCATCGTGGGCGCCGTTGGCGCGATCATTCTGGTCGCGGCGGCCAAGTTCATGGCGGTTGAGGAAGATCCTCGTATTGAAGAAGTTGCCGCCTGCCTGGCAGGCGCAAACTGCGGCGGCTGCGGTTACGCAGGCTGCTCTGATTACGCAAAGGCTGTCGTCATGGACGGCGTTGCCTGCGACAAGTGCGCACCCGGCGGCCCCAAGGCTGCTGCTGCCATTGCCAAGATCATGGGCGGCGAGGCAAGCGCTGTGGAGAAAAAGGCTGTGGTCCAGTGCCAGGGCAACTCCGAGCACTGCAAGCCCGCTTATGATTACACCGGCATCCAGACCTGCGCGGCTGCCGCCAACCTGTACGGCGGCCCCAAGACCTGCACTTTCGCCTGCATCGGCCTGGGCGACTGCACCAAGGTCTGTAAGTTCGACGCCATCCACATTGTGGACGGCGTGGCCAAGGTGGATAAGGACAAGTGCACCGGCTGCGGTGCCTGCGCCAACATCTGCCCCAAGCATGTCATTATGATCGACGCTGGCGGCCCCCGCAAGCCTGTGGTCATGTGCTCCAACCAGGATAAGGGCCCTGTGGCCATGAAAGCCTGCACGACCTCCTGCATTGCCTGCGGCCTGTGCGAGCGTACCTGCAAGTTTGATGCCATCCACGTTGTGGACGGTGTGGCTCGTGTGGATTATGACAAGTGCAAGGGCTGCGGGATGTGTGCCCAGAAGTGCCCGAAGAAGATCATCCTCTTCCCGCTGAAGGACAATCCGTATCCCCCGGAGCCCAAGAAGCCCGCTGCACCTGCAGCAGCTCCCGCTCCCAAGGCTGAGGAGAAACCCGCTGCTGAAAAGGCAGAATAAGCAAACCAGTAAAAAGAGGGACGAACCCTGTAGGGTCCGCCCCTCTTTTTTGCGCCTGTTTTGGCGGGGTGCGTTCCGCGCGGGGGGGGATCTCTCCAGCAAGCCGCGGCCTGCGGCAAATTTCCTGCGGGAGCACCTATAAATTCAAAAAGCGGATTGCATTTGCCCGAAACTGTGGTTAAATAAAAAAGAACGACAAAAAACAGGACGAGGAGCAAACGGCCATGGAACAGCACCCCCAAAACACCCGCCTGCGCAATGCGGGCTTCCTCACATTCTTTTTCAGCGGGATCTGCGCCATTTCCAGCGGTGTGGTGGTCAGCCTGCTGCAGGAGAAATACGGCTTTGCCTATGGCATGACGGGCACTCTGCTCTCCCTGATGAGCATTGGCAACCTGCTGGCGGGCTTCCTGACCGGCGTGCTGCCCGGGGTGCTGGGCTTCAAGCCCAGTGTCCTGCTGCTGACCACGGGCTATGCGCTGGGCTATGGTATGATGGGCCTCTCCGGCGCGGAGCTGCTGCTGAGTGTCTCGTTCTTCCTGGTGGGCATCGCCAAGGGCAGCGCCATGAATGCCTGCACCATCCTGGTCAGCGACAACTCCGCCGACCGCACCCGGGGCATGAACCTGATGCACAGCTGCTACGCCTGCGGCGCGCTGCTCTGCCCGTTCCTCATTGCAGCGGCGGGCCGGGTGAGCACCGGGCTGGCCCTGCTGGTGCTGGCGGCGCTGGGCGTCATCGTCTGGCTCATCTATCTCACCACCCCCATGGGCGGGCAGGGGAGCACCAAAAGCAAAACCGGCAAGGAGAAGATCGACTGGAGTTTTCTGCACTCCGTGCAGTTCTGGCTGCTGACGGGCCTGCTCTTCTGCCAGAACGCGGCCGAGCAGAGCGTCACGGGCTGGATGGTCACCTACTTCAAGGGCAGCGGCATCATTACCGGCGCGCTGGCGGCCTATACCGTCACGGTCATGTGGGGTGCCACTCTGGTGGCCCGGCTCCTCATCGCGTTCGTCTTCCCGTTCAAACAGCCCCGCAAGGCCATGGTGGTTATGGGGGTAGGCTGCACCATCTTTTATTTCTTCCTCATGCAGGCCCACACGCAGGGGGCAGCCATCCTGCTGCTGTTCGCCTTTGCCTTTGCCATGGCGGGCATGAACCCCACGGCTGTGGCCAGCGCCGGTAAGATGACCAGCGTGACCAGCATGGGCATCATGCTCCCGGCGGCGTCCAGCGGTGCCATCCTCATGCCCTGGATCATTGGCCGGGTGGCAGAGAGCGCGGGCCTTGCCGTGGGCATGGCCTGCAACATCGTGCCCTGCATCGGCCTTGTCCTCTTTGCCATTCTGGTGGCACGGATGCCGGAAGAAAACTAAGGCGGCAAAACAAAAACGTCCATCCGTCAGGGTGGACGTTTTTGTTATAGCCCGCGGGCCCGGGCGCTGAACTCACACCCGCAGTAATCCTGCCGGTAGAGGCCGTATTCCTCCGAGAGCTGCAAACTGCGCAGGTAGCCGTTGTGCTTTTTGAAATCCGAGGGCAGGTGCTTGACCCCGAACTCTTCTTCCAGCTGCTGGCCGATCTCGTTGATCCGCCTGGCGTCCTTATGGGGGCTGATGGAGAGGGTGGTGGTGAACCAGTCGAACCCGTGCTCGGCGGCATACTGGGCCGCCCGGCGCATCCGCAGCCGGTAACAGACGGTGCACCGGCTGCCCCGCTCGGGCTCCTGTTCCAGCCCCTGCACGGCGGTGTAGAACTCCTGCGGGTCGTAGTGGTCTTCCACCACCGTTACCCCCAGCGGGTGGGCGGCGGCCACAAACTTTTTCAGCTCCTCGCCCCGGCGGTAGTATTCCTCCGCGGGCCAGGTGTTGGGGTTATAGTAGAGGACAGTGATCTCAAAATACTGGCACAGCTGTTCCAGCACGGCGCTGGAGCAGGGCCCGCAGCAGGCGTGGAGCAGAAGCTTTGGCCGGGCGGGGGCCAATGTTTTCAACACTTCGTCCATCTGCTGTGCAAAATTCAACTGCTTTGACATGGGTTTCATCCTTTGGTATACTGGAATAAACCTCTCCGTCACCCAGCGGAGCGCCTGAGAGGCTATGCTGATTATATCACACTTTCCGATAAAATACAGGAGTACACCATGACGAATGAGAAAATTGCCCGCATCAACGAGCTGGCACACAAAAGCAAGACCACGGGCCTGACGGAGGCCGAAAAAGCCGAGCAGCAGGCTCTGCGCCGGGAGTACCTGGACGACATCAAGGCCAGCCTCCGCGCCCAGCTGAACAACACCTCCATCCAGGAGCCGGACGGCACCATCCATAAGCTGGCAAAGAAAGATTGAGTGCCCTCTCCGTCACCTGCGGTGACACCTCTCCCGGAGGGAGAGGCAAGTCTTGGCTCCCCCTTTGGGGGGAGCTGCCGTACGAAGTGCGGCTGAGAGGGCAAGCAACATTGAAAAACGCTTATAGGCGTGCTATAATATACTTGAGCTGTTGCGGTCTGCCGGGCGCAGGCGGCGCAGCCAAATGTTGTTTCCAAGGTGGCGTATCCCGGGCAAGGTGCACGGAAAAGGCTGTCTTTTGAAAAATTACAAAGAGGTCATTTATTATGCTTACTGCAATTACGGGTATCAACTGGGGCGATGAGGGCAAGGGCCGCATGGTCGACCTGATCAGCCAGGAGTACGACATTGTTGCGCGCTATCAGGGCGGCAACAACGCCGGCCATACCGTGAAGAACGAGCGCGGTAAATTTGTGCTGAATCTGCTGCCTTCCGGCATTCTCCGCCCCAACGTCGTCTGCGTTATGGGCAACGGCATGGTCATCGACCCGCACCATCTGGCGGGCGAGATCGAGAGCCTGCGCAAGCAGGGTGTCGAGATCAGCCCCGCCAACCTGAAGATCTCCGACCGTGCTACCATCACCATGCCCTACCATGTGGAGCAGGATGGTCTGGAAGAGGCACGCCTGTCCAAGACCGGCGCGCAGTTCGGCTCCACCAAGCGCGGCATTGCTTACGCTTACGGCGATAAGTACATGAAGAAGACCCTCCGCATGGGCGACCTGCTCCATCTGGACGACTCTGTCAAGAAGCGCCTGGTCACCATGGTGGATTCCAAGAACCTGGTGATGGAGGGCAGCTACAAGGCCGCTCCCATCAGCGTGGACGAGATGTGGGCATGGCTGGAGCAGTATGCCGCCATCTTCAAGGATTATATCTGCGATGTGGGCCAGTACCTGGCCGATGCAGACGCCGCCGGCAAGAAAGTGCTGTTTGAGGCACAGCTGGGCGCTCTGCGTGACATCGACTTCGGCATCTACCCCTACACCACCTCCTCCAACGTCATCGGCGCGTACGCACCCATCGGTGCCGGTATCCCGGGTCACAAGCTGCACAACTCCATCGGCGTGATGAAAGCTTACTCCTCCTGCGTCGGCGACGGCCCCTTTACCGCGGAGCTGGCGATGACCGAGGAAGAAAAGCATGCTCTGCGTGAGGCTGGCCACGAGTATGGCGCTGCCACCGGCCGTCCCCGCCGCGTGGGCCCCATCGACCTGGTGGCAAGCCGCTACGGCGTCTTCTGCCAGGGCTGCGATGAAGTGGCTCTGACCCTGCTGGACGTGCTGGACTACATGGAGAAGATCCCCATGGTCACCGCTTACAAGCTGAGCGATGGCACTACCACCACCCGTTTCCCCATGGGCGAGGCACTGGATACCGCACAGCCCGTGGTGGAGTATCTGCCCGGCTGGCACTGCGATATCACCGCTGCCCGCAAGTGGGAGGACCTGCCCCAGGAGGCCCGTGACTATGTGGAGCACCTGGAAAAGGCTGTGGGCTGCAAGATCACCTATATCTCGGTTGGCGCGGAGCGTGAGGCTTACATCCACCACGTGGTCTGAGCCGCTGGGCGTTTATCCGTAACAAAGGAAGCGTGCGTTTATGTTTGATATCATTACCGACAGTGCCTGTGACTGGACCCCGGAAAAGGCAAAGCAGTACAATGTAGAAGTTGTGCCGTTCTATGTCTCGCTGGATGGCGAGCATTACCGCAAGGAGGGCAAGGAGATCGCGGTGCGGGATTTCTACCAGTTCATGGTAGATAACCCCTCCGCTTACCCCAAGACCAGCCTGCCCTCGCTGGAGGACTTTGAGCAGATCTTCCGCCGCCAGGCCGAGGCCGGCCGCCCCACCCTCTGCCTGTGCTTTACCAGCAAGATGAGCGGCTGTGTGGGCAGTGCCCGCAACGCCCGGGAGCTGGTGCTGGAGGATTACCCCGATGCAAAGATCGAGGTGATGGACTCCACGGCGGCCACCGTGACGGAATCGGAAATGGTGGAAAACGCGGTGGCCATGCGGGACGCAGGCTGCACGCTGGAAGAGGCTGTGGTCTGGCTGAACGCCGAGCGCGTCACCAACCAGATCTTCTTCACCGTGGGCAACCTGGATTACCTCATCAAGGGCGGCCGCATCGGCAAGGTGACGGGCCGCGCGGCCAATATCCTGGGCATCAAGCCCATGATCCTCTTCAAGGAGGGCGAGATCTTCTCCGGCGGCATGGCACGCGGCCGCCAGAAGAGTTTTGAAAAGGCGCTGGAGCAGCTGATGGCTTATCTCGACAGCAACAACGCAAGCCCGGACGACTACTGCGTCACCGTGGGCTATGGCTACGATGAGGAAGAGGGCAAGCGGCTCTGGATGCAGACCCGCGCCGCCCTGCTGGCCAGGTACCCGGGCAGTGCCTGTGAGGTAGAGCTGCTGCAGATCGGCTGCACCATCGCGGTGCACACCGGCCCCTATGCACTGGGCATGGGCGTTATGCGCCGTTGGAAAAAGCAGTAACCGTTTCAAACGCAATAGAACACAAAACCCCTGAGATGCAGACGCGTCTCAGGGGTTTTTGCTTAATTGTGGTTTTGCAGGTGGCGGGAGGTCAGCCATTTTTCCCGGTCACGCTCCCGGTCGTGGTCGTCCTCTTTCTCCGCCGGGGCGGGGGTGGGCGTCAGCCGCACCTCGGTCACGCGGCGCTTGGCCGTGCGGGTGACCACGCCGTTGAAGTTGTCCAGCGTGAAATGGTCGCCCACCTTGGGCAGGTGGCAGGTCTTTTCCTGCACCAGACCGTTGACGGTGTTGGAATCAATGTCCTCGTCCTCGGGCAGGCCCAGCGTCTCGTAGAGGTCATCCACGCTGGCAGAGCCGGACACCAGCCAGCTGCCGTCCGACTGCTGGCGGAAGTCCTCGGTCACCTCGTCGTGCTCATCCCAGATCTCGCCCACCAGCTCCTCGAGGATGTCTTCCAGGGTGATGATGCCCTCGGTGCCGCCGTACTCGTCCACGACGACCGCCATGTGGTGGTGCTGCTCCCGCAGGGTGCGCAGCAGCTGGGAGATCTGGGTGGAACCCGTGGTATATAGAGTGGGTGCGATGAGGTCTTCCACGGTGGTGGCTTTTTTGAGCCGGGCCAGGTAGAAGTCCTTTTCATGTACCACGCCAATGATGTTGTCGATGGTATCATGATAGACGGGCAGGCGGGAATAACCGGATTCCGCAAAAGTCTGGGCCAGCTCTTCCAGCGAGATGTCGTCCTCCACGGCCACCACGTCCACGCGGGGGGTCAGGATCTCTTCCACCTCCACGTCGTCAAACTCAATGGCGCTGCGGATGAGCTGGCTCTCGCGGTCGGTCAGCTCGCCGTCATTCTCGGCCTCGCTTACCATGGTCATGAGCTCACCCTCGGTGATGGTATCTTCCTCGCGGCTGTGGATGAACTTGCCCAGTAGCTTTTTCCACTGGGTGAACAGCCAGGTCAGCGGGGTAAAGAGGAGCATCAGCAGGTTGAGTACCGGGGACACTGCCGTGGCAATGGTCTCCGGCATCTCCTTGGCCAGGCTCTTGGGCGTTACCTCGCCAAAGATCAGCACCACGATGGTGAGCACGATGGTGGAGACTGTCGCGCCCCGCTCCTGCCCCAGCATCTGGGTAAACAGGATGGTGCCGATGGAAGCGGCGGCAATGTTGACGATATTGTTGCCGATGAGGATGGTGGAGAGCAGCTTGTCGTATTTTTCCGACATGGCCAGCACCCGGGCGGCGGACGTGTCGCCGTCCTCCGCGCGGCTTTTCAGACGGATCTGGTTCAGGGAAGAGAATGAGGTCTCGGAGGCGGAGAAAAAGGCGGAGAATGCCACCAGGATCACCAGCGCCACCAAGAGCGTAATACTGCCATCGTCCATAATAAAGGGAAATCACACTCAACTTTCTGTTTGATATTTTCTGGCCCAAACGGGCACGCAGCGGATGACGGGGCAGTTTCCCCGCCGGTGGCGGGAAAACTGCTTCCAGGCTGCTGATACTAAAAATGTGCTTCCCACCGTGACTGTTCCGCGATGAAAAGCACATGTTCAAAAACTATAATATCATATTCAGTCCCCCGGTGCAAGCGTTACCACCTGTCCGTTGGAACAAAACAGGTAAAATCTAAGGGAAATTTCAGCGCAGAGCCAGGGCATTGCCGTCATAATCCACCGTCAGGGTAGCGCCCTCGGCGTAGCTGCCCCGGATGATGGCCTTGGCGATGAGGGTCTCCACCCGGCTCTGGATGAACCGCTTGATGGGCCGCGCGCCATAGACGCTGTCGTAGGCGGAATCAATGATGAAGTCCTTGGCGGCGGTAGTCACGTCCAGCTTGAGGTGCTTGCCCTCATCCATGCGGCGGCGTAGGTCGTCCAGCTGCAGGTCCACGATGCTCCGCATCTCGTCCTTGGTCAGGCTCTTGTAGTAGACGATCTCGTCCAGACGGTTGAGGAACTCGGGGCGGAACTTGCTCTTGAGCAGGGCGTCGATCTGATGCTTTGCCTCGTCGCTCAGCTCGTTGGAGCCGTTGGCGCGGCGCTGCTCCAGATCGTTCAGGATGATGTCGCTGCCCAGGTTGGAGGTCAGGATGATGACCGTGTTCTTGAAGTCCACGGTACGGCCCTGGCTGTCGGTGATGCGGCCATCGTCCAGCACCTGCAGCAGGATGTTGAAGACGTCGGGGTGGGCTTTTTCCACCTCATCAAACAGCACCACGCTGTAGGGTTTGCGGCGGACGGCCTCGGTCAGCTGGCCGCCCTCTTCATAACCGACGTATCCCGGAGGCGCGCCAATCAGGCGGCTGACGCTGAACTTCTCCATATATTCGGTCATGTCGATCCGCACCATGTTGCGTTCATCATCAAACAGGGCCTGTGCCAGCGCCTTGGCCAGCTCGGTCTTGCCCACGCCGGTGGGGCCCAGGAACAGGAAGCTGCCGATGGGGCGGTTGGGGTTGGCGATGCCGGCGCGGCTGCGCAGGATGGCCTCGCTCACCTTGGTCACGGCCTCATTCTGGCCGATGACCCGTTTGTGGAGCACATCGTCCAGATGCAGCAGCTTCTCGCGCTCGCCCTCCACCAGCTTCTCCACGGGGATGCCGGTCCAGCGGGCCACGATGCGGGCGATCTCCTCGTCGGTCACGCGGTCACGCAGCAGGCTGTCCTCTTTCTTCTCGTTGGCCAGCTTCTCTTCGGCTTCCAGCTGTTTCTGCAGCTCGGGCAGCTTGCCGTATTTCAGCTCGGCGGCCTTGTTCAGGTCGTACTCACGCTGGGCTTTCTCAATGGCGGCATTGGTCTGCTCGATCTGCTCGCGCAGGGTCTGCACTTTGCCAATGGCGTTCTTCTCGTTCTCCCACTTTGCTTTCATGCTGCGGAACGTATCCTGCAGCTCGGCCAGCTCTTTTTCCAGCTCTTTCAGGCGGCTCTGGCTCAGGGCATCCGTCTCCTTTTTCAGGCTGACCTGCTCGATCTGCAGCTGGGTGATGCGGTGGGCCAGATCATCCATCTCGCTGGGCATACTGTCCATCTCGGTCTTGATCATGGCGCAGGCCTCATCCACCAGGTCAATGGCCTTATCGGGGAGGAAGCGGTCGGTGATATAGCGGTCAGAGAGGGTGGCGGCGGCAATCAGGGCGTTATCGCTGATCTTGACGCCGTGGAACACTTCGTACCGCTCTTTCAGGCCGCGCAGGATGGAGATGGTGTCTTCCACCGTGGGCTCATCCACCTGCACCGGCTGGAAACGGCGCTCCAGGGCGGGGTCTTTCTCGATATACTGGCGGTACTCGTCCAGCGTGGTGGCACCAATGCAGTGCAGCTCGCCGCGGGCCAGCATGGGCTTGAGCAGGTTGCCCGCGTCCATGGCACCATCGGTCTTGCCGGCACCCACGATGGTGTGCAGCTCATCAATGAAGAGGATGATCTTGCCCTCGCTCTTCTTGACTTCGTTCAGCACGCTCTTCAGGCGCTCCTCAAACTCGCCGCGGTACTTTGCACCGGCCACCAGAGCGCCCATGTCCAGGCTGAACACGGTGCGGTCTTTCAGGTTCTCGGGCACATCGCCGCGGACGATCCGCTCGGCCAGACCCTCTGCAATGGCGGTCTTGCCGACGCCCGGCTCACCGATGAGGCAGGGGTTGTTTTTCGTCTTACGGGACAGGATGCGGATGACGTTCCGGATCTCCTGGTCACGACCGATGACAGGGTCCAGCTTCTGCTTGCGGGCCAGATCCACCAGGTCCTGGCCGTACTTCTGCAGGGCGTTGTAGGTGTCCTCGGGGTTGTCGTTGGTGACACGCTGGTTGCCGCGCACGGCGGTCAGCTGCTGCAGGAACTTGTCCTTGGTGATGCTGAACGCGCGGAACAGATCGGAACTGTTCTGGGTGGGCTCATCCAGCAGGCCGAGGAACACATGCTCGACGCTGACGTAATCGTCTTTCATGGCCTTGGCTTCCCGGGCGGCAGCGCTCAGGACCTTATCCGTTGCCTGCGAGATATAGACCTTGTCGGGGTCACGGCCGGAGCCGGACACCCGGGGCATGGCAGAGAGCTTTTCGGCCACAGCGGCGGAGAAGCTGCCCGCGTCCACATTCAGCTTCTGGAGCAGCTGCGGGATCAGGCCCTGCTCCTGGGTGGCCAGTGCATGGAGCAGATGCTCCGGCTCCATGGCGTTGTGCTGGTACTCTACCGCCAGCTGCTGGGCAGCCTGCAGCGCTTCCAGTGTCTTCTGGGTATATTGATTGGTATTCATAGAATCGACCTCCATTCATACCGGAAGTTGGTTTTTATCGCAAGTCAAGAAATTAACGCAACATCAAAACGGCATCTCTGCGATATGCAATTCAACGATGTTGCTGTCGCATTAAAAAGTTGAATTGCTATAAATGAGATTTGTCAAACAAAAGTGAGCTTTGCTAATTCTGTATTAGCACTCTATCTGTTTGACTGCTAAAAATATACTCCAAACAACCCACTTTGTCAATAGGGCGGAAGAAGCGGAACGGAGAATTCACAAAAAGTTTGCAAATAAAAACACTCTCCCGGCAGCGGGAGAGTGCGGAATGCGGGAAAAGAACGCGGGAAAATTATTTTACCTGCGCGCCGGTGGTCAGGGCGTCGGTCACGGTATCCATCATGGCGATCATGGTGCAGTAGTTGGCGCCATAGACCTCGGTGTAAGCCGAGTAGGTGTCGATCTGCTCCTGGGTGGGGGCCAGATCCATCGCCTCGGCCACAGCCTGGTAGAGCAGGGCCTCTTTTGCGTAGGACTCGATGCTGTCGGTCATGGCGGCCAGCATGGCATCGGCGCTGTCATAGCCCAGCATGGACTGGACGAACGTGTCCAGATCGTAGCCATAGTACTGGGCCATCTTATAATAGTAGTTGAGGCACTGGGTCACCTGGTAATCGGTCACAGCCTTGGGTACCTCACGGAACGTGGCGTTGTCCATCAGGTAATCCATGACGGCGGTGTTGAGGTTGGAGGTGTAAAGCTGCTGCTGGTAGAACGCCCGCAGGGCTTCCACACTGTGCAGGTCATCGCTGGTGCCGTAGTTCTCGTCCACCCAGGCATCGGTCAGCTCCGGCAGGACCTCCTCCTCAATGGAGTTCAGGGTGACAGAGAAGACAGCCTGCTTGCCGCTGAGCACCAGTGCGTTGCCGTCGGCATCGGTGGAGTCGCGGTAGCCGTCCGGGAACG
>Ga0129310_1001635_pt1 | contig 18800 bp, 35 predicted proteins | sample Go1ome_2_FD_94433 | JGI IMG/M metagenome (GOLD analysis project Ga0129310, IMG submission 94433) | Western lowland gorrila individual fecal microbial communities from Wisconsin, USA - Go1022A metagenome | ecosystem: Host-associated > Mammals > Digestive system > Large intestine > Fecal | place...
GTCAAACAGGGTCAAATAGTGCAAATTTAGAAAAGAGAAAAGGCGTCACATCTTACGATGTAACGCCTTTTTTGGTGGGCGGTAAGGAACTCGAATCCCTGACCCCCTGCACGTCAAGCAGGTATTCACCACAAATTCCTATCGTTACACCGATATAATTACAGCGTGTTGGGCAAATGTTGGGCTAACCAGCACGAAACATGTTCGTACAACAGGGCGAATCACCCGCCCATCTGGTGCAGCTTGTCGCCCAGCTTGTCCAGTTCGGCGGCCATGTCCTGCGCGTCGCGGTGGATGTACACCCGGTCCGTTATGCCGCTGCCGATTGCGTGGCCGCCGGTACGCTGCATTACATCCTTGCGCACCCCGGACTGGGCCGCCAGGGTGAAAAAGGTGTGGCGGCAGCTGTACGGCACCAGGCGGGGCGGCACGTCGTCTACGCGGCTGCCGTCTGGCCGGTACGGGTTTGGCATGATGCCCAGGCGCGCAAGGGCGGGGTAGAATTCCCGCCGCCGGTAGTTGTGCAGGCTGAGCTGCTTGCCGGCGGGCGATGGGAACACATAGCCGCCCGGCGCGGCGGCCAGGTAGTACCGCAGAAAGATGGGCCACACGGCGGAGTTGATGTACAGCGGCCGCCCTCGGCCGGCCTTCGTCTTGCTGCCGGCCAGCAGCAGGCAGTGGCCGTCCACGTCAATCGCGTCGTCCCGGCGGATTTTGACCAGGTCGGCCGGGCGCATGCCGGTGCCGATCAGCACCAGGATAATGTCCACGTCCCGGGTGCCCTGGTGGGCGAACAGAGTGCGGATTTCGCTCTCGGTGAACACCTGCCGCTCGCCGCTCTTGTCGCCGTCAACGTACAGCAGCCGGGCATAGTCCTGGCTGATCAGGTCGTTCTGCATGGCCCAGGCGGTGCACTTGGAGATCACCTGAAGCACCTTATTGCACAGGGATTCGCTGTACCCCTCGTCCGACAGATCATCGAGGATCGGCTGATAGTGCCGGGGCCGCAGCTCCCGCAGCTTCTGGCTGCCGATGCGCTCGGCCAGATGCCGGCGGTACGCGCCGTCCAGCGTGACCTGCTGATTCTGCCCCAGTGCCTGAAATTTGGCACTCTGACGCACCAGCGCCCACACCTGGCCGAAGGTGTAGTTGAACACGCTGCTGGCGGCCTCCACGTTTTCGGGCGTGACGGCGGCCTGCGCCTCCCGCAGGGTGGCATAATAGCCCAGCTGGATGAAATGGCCGTCCTTGTACACTCTGGCCCGCCAGGGTTTGGCCAGGCCGTCCACCTTGTACACGGTGCCGCAGCCATTTGACCGCTTGCGCCGGCGGGTCACCGGCCGCTCGACCGCGCCGGTGGGCTGGCCGCAGTAGCAGCAATACGGCACCGCCTGAATACGGCGGCGGCAATGGGGACACAACATAACAAACACCTCCCGGTATGACTTGTCAGGCCTGCCCGGAGGTGATACAATACAGATGTTCTTGCTGGTATTGTCCTTCGGGCAAGCTGGTTGGATGCGCCCTCGGTGTTGGTAGCACCGGGGGCGTTTTTTCTTTTATACCACCGGTCTGCCCAGTGCGCCGTCCGGCATCACATAATGACCGTCCCGGATCTCGTTGAACCCGCCGCCGTAGTACCAACCATGCGATTCTACAAATTCCAGGAACAGATCTGTTATCTCGTCAAAATCTGCATCTTCCGGCACAGTCAGGCAGCCCTGAATTTCGATTTCGTGTTCCATTAATTTTTCTCCTTCATCTGACGAATCGTCCGATCAAAGTCCGAAACAATCTTCTGGGTGGGGTTGAACAGATCATATTCGGCTTCGGCTTTCGCTCTGGCCTGCCGGGCAGAAACCTTGCCCTTGTCCGGCAGAATATCATAGCGCCGGAAGGACAGGAACTCGTTGATACTGGCCGCGAACTGCTCCATGGTGAAGGTATTCTCCCGCTCGATCAGATCCTCAATGTAATCGAAGTAGCCGGTCACCGTGCGCTCCAGCTGGCGGATCTGCTTTTCGGTCAGATAATTCTTGGCCACCGATACATCCGACCGAAGCACACGGCCATCCGGGGCATTCTTCCAGGTGGTCAGCCCCATGTGCTCCTTGGTGTGGTCAGCCCTATTGTACACGATTTCAGCTGCCGTCTGGCCGGTGATGGCATAGTGGAATTTATTCTGCACCATGGCGTAGAACTCCTTGGTCACCGGAGAATTGCGGTCATAGTCGATGCTGCACTCGGCAAAAATGTCCGTTACCTGCTGCCAGATGCGGCGCTCACTGGCGCGGATGGAGCGGACGCGCTCCAGCAGTTCGCGGAAGTAGTCTTTGCCGAAGGCGTCCTTCCCCTGCTTCAGGCGCTCATCGTCCAACACAAAGCCCTTGGTCATGTACTCCTTGAGAATGCCGGTGGCCCAGATGCGGAACTGCGTTGCCCGGCGGGAGTTAACGCGGTAACCCACCGAGATGATGGCATCGAGGTTGTAGAACCTACGTTCTCTTCTGACCATTCTGGGACCTTCCTGTTCAACTGTTTCCATTTTGGAAATAGTTGCTTCGGTCTGCAACTCACCTTCCTCATAAATGTTTGCAAGGTGCTTATTGATTGCAGCAGGCTGCACGCCAAACAGCTCTGACATGCCCTTCTGCGTCAGCCAGATGCTTTCATCCTTCACAACAGCATTGACCGAGACATCCTCCTCTGCAGAACGATAGATCAAAAACTGAAAGTTATTTTCCATATTGCCTTCCTTTCACCCCACCCAGTGCGTCCAGCCGACCTCTCTCACCGAAGCGCGTCCATCAGCTGCACAAGCCAGGCCGGGCGGTGCATGCCGACCGGCAGCAGCTCACCGTTGCGGTATTCGGCCACCAGCGCGAACCCGTTGTTGTTGTCGAAGAATTTTGCTTCGTCACAGTAAGGAAGGATTTTGGCCACATCCGCAAAGCGGTGGGCGAATCGGGTTTCCACATCGTGAGTGGGAATATTGTGGCCGCCCTTGCGCACACGGTTTTCAATTCTCAGAAGGCTTTCATCCAAAGTGTTCAGCCCCACATAGTACAGGCGGATGTAGTACCCGTCCGCTTTGGCCCGGCGGGCGAGCTTGCGGGGATAGCCTCCGGAGAGGGTGGTCTCCTGCGTGAAGCTGATGCCGTCGGCCAGCGCGGTTTCCAGCCGCTGAACGGCCAGCTTGCCGCCTTCGTATTCATCGCCGCCGCACTGGGCGGTGAGCTGATCGGGGTCAACGATCAGGCCAAGGTCGGTGCGTTCGGCCTTCAGGCTGCCGGTAAGACTGGACTTGCCGCAGCCGTTCACCCCGCCAATGATGGTATAAATCCGCATATTGGTCTCCTCTTTTTAGTCCCAGTGCGTCCGCCAACGGCACGAAGGTTACTCCGCCGTTTTATTGCCTTTGCTGCGATTGCAGCGCCAGCACAATGTTTGCAGGTTGTCCTCGGTGGTCATGCCGCCCTTCGATACCGGGATGATGTGATCAATTTCCAACAGCAGATTCGGCTCTTTCTCTACGGAAGCGCCGCAATATTTGCAGGTGTACCCGTCACGCTCTTTGATTGCCTGCCGCAGCTTGTTGGTCATCAGCGCACGCTGACCGGCAGCGCTCTTTTTGAACTTGATCTTTTCGGAAAGATACGTAATAAAACGGCTCAGATTGTCCAAATCCATGACCACATCGTAACTGGTTCCGGTGTTGCCGCCTGCACTGGTATATTTAAAAACATATTTCGGAAAATACAGCGTGCTGAAATCGACCGGAGTAAAGCCCAAGTTTTTCACCAGGCTTCCCTTTCCAAAGGTCCGGATCAGTACGGGAATATCGGACTGAATGCTTTCCAAAATACTGGCACGCTCCGCTTTCAGACCTTTCTTGCCATCCTCAGCGGCTGAAAAATTATTGAACATTTCTTCAAACCGCTCCAAGGTTTCTTCATCCGCTTTAATACCGAAATATTTGCAGACATACTTGAACGGCTCTCTCCGGGCATTATCGCAAACAGTCCGGGAGCAGTTGTAGATATAGGGCGCATATTCCTGCTTTTTCAATGCACCTCGCTGCACATTCCAGCGGCTTTCATCGTGATACTGAGCCTCGCCGTAGTCCGTTCGGTTCACAAGCAGGGCTGTGCTCTTCAGCTCTTCAATATGCTGATTCAGATCGTTGCAGTCTTGAATATGATTCCGAACTTTCGCTTTAATTTCCAGGAATTTCTTGCTTTTGAAATACAGGGTTTCGTAGACGAAATAGGCTAAAATGATTGCCACACCAACCAAAATGAACATAATCATTTACTCCTTTTTGATGTTACCGATTGTCTTTGTAATAGTAGTACGCCCTTCGTACATACTCTTCCGTTGTGTCCAGTCGTTCTGCAATTTCCCACGCATCATATCCTTTTCTGAGCAGATCAAACAGCGTTTTGCGCGGAATAGCCTGCTGGATGTACCAGTGATCTGCCCGAACCTCATGCCGCTCCATAATGTCAAATGGAGTCTGCCTTGTATAAAAGCCACCATACAGGCAGTGCCCGAGTTCGTGGCCGATACAGGCCTGCTCCTCAGCCGTTGTGCGGCTGCGGGAACAATCCAGACCGATGTAGCACCTTCCGGAAATTTCCGTGGACATACTGTCCACCAGCGGAAACGCGAACCTAAGAATTTCTACTCCATTGCGTTCGGCGATTTCCATGAAATCAGCCTTTGCCTGCATTGGCATCACGCTCCTTAATAAAACGCACAAATTGCTTGACCTCTTCGTACTGGGCATCCGTCACCGGCCCCCCGCCAAACAATGCAAATTTAATCTCTTCGTCTGAGACCTCACCACTTTTTGCACCGGGGGCTTTTTTAGATTCTTGACCCGGCGGGATGGGGGAAGCGGGTGCGGGCTGCTCTTCCCAGCCCATCAGGTAGGCGGGAGATACTCGTAGCCGCCGGGCGATGGCGTCTATTTTATCCGTTGGGATGTTTGTTACGATATTATTTTCGTATTTATAGACAGCTTGCTTTGAGACTCCGATATAATCTGCAAGCTCCTGTTGGGTTACATCTTGCTCTAAACGAACCTTCCGGATGCGATCACCGACGGTCATTCTAAGCACCTCCTTTAATGTATAGTATATCAGATAAACTGACAGTTTACAATATTTTGAATTAAATTAGCAAAAATAACTTGACAGGTTTCAACTGCGATGATATTATACAAGTAACCTCATAAGTTACATTGAGGCCGATTGGAGGTGAACATGTGGTAAACGTCAATTTGCTCAAGGCCTACATGGTCAAAGCGGGCTATACTCAGAAAATGTTGGCCAAGAAGCTCGGGATATCAGAACAGACACTAACCCGGAAGCTAAAAAAGCGTGTTTTTGGCACAGATGAAGCCTCAAAGATTGTGGAGCTTTTGAACATCGACAATCCGCAGGCTGTATTTTTTGGCCGGTAAGTAACTTAAAAGGTTACTTTTCTTTAAAGGAGAATTCATCATGACCAACATTATCTTATCAACGCAGAACGGAGAGCCTGTGGCGTCCAGCCGCCAGGTTGCCGAGAACTTTGGCAAAGAGCACAAGAACGTGATTCAGGCCGTGCAAAATCTCGTGGCTGAAAATTCAGCCGCCAAAGCCATGTTCTATGAGACCACATTTGAGAACCGTGGCAAGCAGTATCCCATGTACCTGATGACCCGCGACGGTTTCACGCTGCTGGCCATGGGCTTTACCGGCAAGGCCGCGCTGGAGTGGAAGCTCAAGTACATTACCGCATTCAACGCCATGGAGAAGGATCTGGCAGCCCAGCAGCTGCTCCCCGTGTCCAAGGAGATGCAGGCGCTGTTTTTACTCGACCAGCGCACCGTGCAGCAGGAGGCCCGCCTCACCGCGCTGGAGAACACCATGACGGTAGACTACAGCCAGCAGCAGACCCTGAAAAAGGCCGTGGGCCGCGTGGTGGTGGAAGCCCTGGGCGGCAAGGCAGCCCCGGCCTACTGCGACCCCCATGTGCGGGGCAAGCTGTTCAGCGAGTGCAACCGGGACGTGCAGGACTGGTTCCGCGTCAATAGCGTGTGCAATGTGCCCCGCAAGGACTTTGACAAGGCGGTGGAGTACATCCAGCGCTGGAAGCCCAGCACCAACTCCGTGATGCTGATCCAGAGCGTCAACGCTCAGACCAGTTTGTATGGGTGAGGGAGGTGAACCACATGGAGAGCAGCAAAACGCCCGGCGGGCCGCTGGAGACGGAAGGCCGGGCGCTGGAGATTCAAATCACGCAATGGAACAAGCAGTTTCTGTGTGAAATCAACGGTACACCAATCCAAAACGTGAAAAGCTATTCTCTTGTACAGTCCAGCAATGGTAGCACATTGCTGAATCTGACGTTGGAGCTCAATGCGGAATTTGTGTCAGCCACGATACAAGCGCAGACGCAACCGCACTTGTAATCCATGAATGACGTTCCATAGTTTCTGAGAACCTGGAGAGCAAGCCTTTCTGCGGAGGAACCTGCCCATTGACGATCATTTCAACAAGGTCAATCAGTTTTTGAACCTGCTCTTTATCGGGCGCATTTTCAAGCTCTGCCTTCTCGCGCAATTCTTGAAAGTTGGTTTTGTAATTGATTGTTGCAGTGTTGGCCGTTCCAATTACAGAGCCATAAGCTGTTCCAATATTGTAAACATTGCTTTGGCGCTGTTCAGTTTCTTTTCTGTGATTCTCGGCCTCTGTCGTGTAGAAAGCTTTTATTTCTTCCTGATGTTTCTGGAAGTATGAAGCCTGAGTTTCTGTGATATAAAGGCGTTCATTTGCCGGAGTAATGACCACATCATCGACTTTTATATCTGTTCCAGGTCGGAAACCAACGTATTGACGATTCGTAGCTGTTTCTCTATTGGGCAATCCCGGAATTGTTGAGATGATTTCGCCATTACGCTCAATCCTCATATCAATCCCATGAATTCTTAAAAATTTTTCAAAAATCATTCTTTTCACCCCCTTTCTATTCTATCTCAGTATACCGCGGGAGGGGGACAACCAACAAGGAGGTGAAACCATGAAGGACTTCTTCAGTGACAACTGGCAAACCATTGTACTAGCAGCGGCCACGACCATTGCAGTGCGTTTACTGTTAGGGTGGTGATGATACTGACCACAATGGGCAGCCAGAGCGAGGTCAACATCCTGTCCCGACGGTTGTCCTTCTGGTACTCTTTGTAGACCAGATAAAATTTGGATACGCAATAGGTTCCGGTCGGGATTGGCGCATTAAACGCATCAACTCCGCATGTATCCGGAGTGACCAACCCCATCATTTTCAATGCGTGAATTTCCTGATCGCTGCATTTTTTGTGTGGATGACGCTGAATTTCCTTTAGCAGCTTTTTCTCTTCAGCGCTTAATATCACATTTTCACAATCGGTTCTGCGATGCATCATTTCATCTCCCTTCCGCCCTCAGTATACCGCGGGAGGGGGACAACCAACAAGGAGGTGAACCACATGCGCCCAACGCTGACAATCAACGAGACGCTGAGCCTGAAGCGCAAAGCCGGCATGCGGGCCAGCTACTGGGACGAAGTAACCGGCCTTGAATCCGGCCGGTACCCGTATGGGCACACCGTCCGGGCCGCCCGGCCGGACGGCAGCCCCGGGCGCCGGATTGTGCGAATTTACCGGGCCGATCTGGAGGCCTGGATCAAGAGTAAGGAGGCAAACCAATGCTGTACGAACTGAGCATTCACGACGTTATGACCTTGCAGTCGGCCTGCACAGCGGCCCAGTGCAAGGCGGCAGAAAGCGCCGAATCCGCCGAGCGCTGCGCGAACAACCCGAACATGCCGGAGCAAGAGCGCGCCGCAGCGGCCCGGACGGCCCGCTGGAACCGGGCACGTGCCGCCCGATTTGAAGCCATCTATGAGGCGCTCAAAGACGGCCGGGAAATCACCAGCCTGGAGCAGGCAAAGGAGGCTCTGGAGAGATGAGAGTGCTGCTGAGTCTGCTGCCCGCGCTGTGGCTGGCGGCGCTGCTCTGGTACACCGTGCGGTGCGTGGCAGCAGACCGCAAGCCGCGCATGGAGATTGTGGTGCCCCTGATGCTGCTGCCGTGGGTGCTTTCGTTGTGGGAGGTGTAAGCATGCAGAGATACGCCATCGTGATTTACGACAAGCGCACCGGCGACGTGTTCACGACCCTGATGCAGGCCGAGGACGGAGCCGCCGCTGTGGCCGCCATGAACCGCAAAGACTGGGGCACCAGCCTGAGGCCGCTGAGCCTGATCCTGCTGCCCAAGAGAGACTGAGGAGGATCCCACAAATGACACAGTACATCATCGTAAGCAAAAAGGCCGCCCCGGCTGGTACCCAGGACGACCTCCAAAGTGCCAAAGCTGAGCGCCCCGGCACTACCAATATTTTAGCCCGCCGTTTGCCCCGCGTCAACTGGGGCGGCGCCCTCGGCGGCATCTTCGGCGCTCTGGTGGCGGCCGCCATCTGGGTGCCGGTGGCCTACCTGACCCGCGGCTACTGGGCCGTGGGCGGCGAAATCTTTTTGATCGGCCTGGCGGCGGGCCTGGGTGCATGGCTGGGAGGTGACCCCCGTGGCTGACGTTGAGATCGACCGGGAGGATATCGACTGGATGCGCTGCACCTACAAAGAGGCCCGCAGCAAAACCAAGGCCATCCCCATTCTGGCCCAGTGTACCGGGTTGACCAGGGCGCAGGTACGCGCCGTGCTGGGGCTTCCGCCGGTGGAGCAGCTGCCATTCTCAAGCCGGTACTGCAGCAAAAGCTATTACGGACGCAGCCGCGAAGAGTGGCGCAGGCTGCAATTGCTGGCTCTGGAGCTGCTGCACAGCGGCCGGGCCCCCAAGGAAATTGCCAAAGACCTGGGCCTCAGCACGTCCACCGTGAGGCGCTGGGGCGAGCGCGAGGGAGGAGGATGATCATGATCGGCACCTTAAATTTTTACACGGTCCAGGGCTGGATGGTGAGCGAGCTGCACCTGACCGGCAACGAGCTGCTGGCCTATGCTGTGATCTACGGCTTCAGCCAGGACGGCGCCAGCGAGTTCCGCGGTACGCTGGCCTACGTTGCCGAGTGGCTGGGCTGCAGCAAATCCAGCGCCCACCGCACACTCAAGCGCCTCACCGAGCGGGGCCTGATCGAGGCCTCGGCCGACGGCGGCGGGTGGGTCTGCAAGCCGGCGGAGGCAATACATTCCGTAAACACGGAGGCCCCCGAGGCGTTCCAAAACGGAACGGAGGCCGAACCAGAGCGTTCCGAAACGGAACGGGCACCGTTCCAAAATGGAACAAAATCGTTCCAAAACGGAACGGACACCTTATCTAATTATAATAACTATAGAGATAAGGATACCCCCGAAAAAACGAGAAAAGCCCCCAAGCCTAAAAAAGAATACGGAGAGTATAAAAACGTACAACTCACCGACAACGAGCTGGACAAGCTGAAAAGCCTTTATCCCAGAGACTGGGAGGACCGCATCAACCGGCTGAGCGCCTACATTGCCAGCAGCGGCAAAAAGTACCGCAGCCATTACGCCACCATTCGCATGTGGGCCGACCGGGACAAAAAGCAGCAGGGGCAGGCAAGGCCCGGCGGGTATGGCGGCCAGCGGCAGGACGTCCCGCCGGGGATGGAGATCGGGCCGAACGGGGTGTTGATTGACCCAACGCTGCCGGACCTGCCCATGTAAAGAAACGAGGAGATGAACCACAATGAGTGCATTGGCACAGGTGATGGCGGCCGCCGAACAGGCCGCGCAGGAGCCGGACTGGGCCGCCACCGAAGCGCCCGGCCCGGACGGCCTGCTCAGGTGCACCGTATGCGGCGGCAAGCGCCAGACGGCGGTCACCCTGCTGGGGCGGCGAACCGTGGTGCGGTGTGACTGCGGCTGCCGCGCCAGGCGGGATGAAGCCCGGCGGGCGGAGATTCAGGCTCTGAACGCCCAGGCCCGCCGCCGTGACTGCTTCGGCCCCGGCGGGGCGGGAATCGGCTGGACCTTTGAGCGCGACAATCGGCTGCACCCGGCCGTGTCGGACACGGCGCGGGAATACGCGGCCCGGTTTGCCGCCCACCGGCAGGCCGGACGGGGGCTGGTGTTCTACGGCCCCGTGGGCACCGGCAAAAGCTACATGGCCGGGTGCATCTGCAACGCGGTGATTGACCAGGGCTACACGGCCCGCATGGCCAATCTGCCGGACATCGGCCGGGGCCTGCAGGAAACCTGGGACAAGCAGGTCTACCTGGCCCGCCTGACCGACTGCGACCTGCTGGTGATTGACGACCTGGGCGTGGAGCGCAAGAGCGACTACATGGACGAGATCGTGTTCAGCGTGGTGGACGCATGGTACCGCAGCGGGGTGCCGCTGATCGTGACCACCAACCTGACCAGCGACGAGCTGAGCAAATCTTCCCGCCTGGCCGAGCGGCGGGTGTATGAGCGCATATTGGAGCGGTGCCGCCCGGTGGCCGTGGATGGCACCAGCCAGCGCCGCCAGGTGATGGTACAAACCTGGGCTTCCATGCGGGGCGACGTGAAAGGAGAAGCATAATGGGACGGAGAAAAGGATCCACCAATTGCAGAGGCGAGGCCTATCCGGTGCAGCCGGGCCGGGGCAAATCAACCGACCGGCTCAGCGCCTTTATGCGCCAGCTGGCCGACGAAAACGCCCGCCGGGTGAGCCAGGGGCTGTGCCCGCTGAGCTACGGGCAGTACAGCCTGCAATGCCGTGGCAAAAGGGAGGAACGCGAATGACAACCATTGCAAGGGTTAAAATTCCGGCCCGGATGCCCGGGGCGAATGAGTACATTGCCCAGGAGCGCCGCAGCCGGTACGCCGGGGCCAAGCTCAAGCAGGAGTACACCAATCTGGCGGCCCTGTACTTCCGCCGCGCCGGGATGAAGCCGGTGACCGCGCCCGTAAAACTCCGCTTTACCTGGCACGAGACAAACCGCCGCCGGGATAAGGACAACGTGGCCTATGCCAAAAAGTTCATTCTGGACGGGATGCAGCGGGCGGGGTTCCTTCCCAACGACAACAACCGGTGGATCCTGGGCTTCGAGGACTGCTTTGTGTACGGCGGCCGCCCCGGCGTGGAAATTGAGGTGATGTGCGATGACGGACTTGCTTAACCTGCTGGGTGCCCTGTTGGCCTGCACGGGGCTTGCCCTGCTGCTGGCCGCCGCGTTGGTGGTCATTCTCATCGCGTGGGCCGGAATGCATCGGGGGTGAACATTTCAATCCACGTCCCCCAATGTGGAGGACGACAGCAAAAACAGAAAGAATCCTCTGCTTTTGCTCATATAATACGGCAATTTGCACAGATTTAAAACCGAAACTCGGTGCGAAGCATAAAAGGAGAAGCCATGGACTATCGCAAAGAAGCAGCGCAGGAGCTGAAGGACCTGCTCAAGCGCCAAAACGCGGTGAGCACCCTGCGGGAAGAGCTGATGGACCTGTCCGGCCGGCTGACGGCTGTGAAATCCCCCTGTGCGGACGCCACGCCGGTGCAGGGCGGCAGCGCCCCCATTGAAGAGCGCACCATCAACCTGATTGTCAAGCGGGACGAGCTGCGGGCCATGCTGCAAACCTCGGCCCGGCGGGTGGCCCGCACCGAGCGCGCCCTGACCTGCCTCACCGACCAGCAGCGGGATTTCTTAACCGTGTTTTATGTGGACCGGCCCCGCGGCCATGTGGAAGCCCTGATGAGCAAGTACCATGTGGAGCGGGCCACGGTGTACCGCATCAAGGATGAAGCCCTGCGTGATTTTACCATTGCGCGGTACGGCGGCCTGGGCTGGGGGTGACACAATGAAGGCGCATTACTTATCCAACCGGGAGGCCAAAGTGGCCCGGCAGTACGCGGCCGGCCTCATCACAAAGCAGGCAGAGCTGGCCGCCCAGCGGGCCCAATACCTGTGGATGGCTGCCATGCTCAACGCGGGGCTTTCCGCCAAAACCGTAAACCGGTGCATGATCGAGCTTCAGGCCGTGGCCGAAACCTACGCGGCCTGCGTGAACGGCGAGGACCACGACGGCGACTTCCGCCTGGCCCGCGAGCTGATGGCCCGCGGCGTGCAGGTGGAGTGGCTGCCCGAAGAGCAATAACGGCAGCACACCGCCCGGCGGGGCAAAACGCAGCAAAGCCCGCCGGGAAGCTGGTTCTCCTCAGCGGGCTTTGTGATGCTTGCAATTGGGTTATTCTTCGTCCGGGTCCGGCACATAGGTCATAAAATCGCCGGGCTGGCAGTTCAGGCGTTTGCACAGTGCCTCAATGGTGCGGGTGTCAATCCCGCCGGGCTGCTGGCCGAGCAGTTTGCGGCGGGTGGCGCTGCCGATCACTTTCTCGGCGTTCAACTTATAGAGGGTGGTTCCGTTCGCTTTCAGAATATCCCCCAAACGGCTATAATCCATGGCCATAATGTCGTGCCTCCTTTTTCATTGCCTCTATTATAGCACAAGGCAAGGACTAAATATAGACTAAATTTGCACAAGAATTAAGTCTAAAGGTTGTCTATTTTGTCAATGGACTTTGGTCTATATTTAGACTATAATAGAATCATGGAAAGGAGGTGAGCACAATGAAAAACAAAAAACGCCGCAAGCAAAAGCCTGCGGCGGTGTCCAAAAGATGGTTAGCAGACCTGCTTAAGGACATTGCTGGGGGCGTTGCAACCGCCCTCATCATCAAGCTTTTGAAGCTTGATTAACCTGCAGAGGGCCGAGGCCGGAAAGCCCGACCCTCCGCTTTTAGTGTATCACAAATTCTGGGCTTTACAAGCCAGAGGAGGCAAAAATGAAAAGTGTTCTTACCATCGTTCTGGTGTATGTGATCGTCCGCAATGTCATTCGATATTTCTGGGGGTAAGCGGCCTGCCGCTTGATACACCCCGGCGGGCAGGCTGCAAACTCTGAGAAAAAAGCGAGACAGCAAATCTCGAAAACCATAGTATAATGGAATTGTGAAATGGCGGCGAACCATTTTGCGCTCAGAGTCGTCCTCCGTCTGGAGGACGTGGATTGAAATATGGTATTCCTCCAACCGCAAGGTACTCCCTAACGTCGTCCTCCATCTGGGGGACGTGGATTGAAATCGCCCTGGTGTACGGCGGGCCGAGTAGTACACCCAACACACCAACCGGGCCGCACGGCAGCGCAAAAAGCCGTGCGGCCTGGTGTTTTTATATGCGCGGCCATGCTGCATGAGGCACGGCCGCGCCGGGGCATCGATGGCAGCCCCGCACTGCATCCCTGGCCGCTCTGGGTGAGTGAGCGGCACCCTTGCCCCGGTCAGAGGGCAGATTCCAGATGCCCCCGGCGGGCGGGAGATGCGCACATATTTTTGGACCAAAAACATCCGTCCGTGCGCCGCCGGGGGCTTTTTTTGATGAAAGAAGGGACGGCCATGTCAAACCCACGGTATGCCAATGGGGCACTGCGGCGCGCCAACCGGGCCAGGCTGCGCGCCATTGGCGGCGAGTGCGGCATCTGCCACGGGCGGTTCGGGCCGATCCATTATGACGAGCCTTCTGACGCCCAGCACCCGCTGAGCTTCGTGGTGGACGAAATCAAGCCGGTTTCCAAATGGCGGCAATTCGGTTATTCATCCCCCCGCGCCGCGGCGGAGGACTGGACGAACCTGCAGCCCGCCCACTACTGGTGCAACGCGCAGAAGGGGAACAAAACGGCCTTTCCGCGCCCCAAACTGGTGAAAATCCCCAAAATTCGTGACGGAAACTGGTAGGTGGGGCGGGGCCCCCGGCCCCCCGGCGGGCGACTTCATCGCCGTCCAGCGCCGATTTACACACAGGAAATTTTTGAAAGGGGCGGTCAGGCGTGGCTACCATGAAAAGCATTACGGCAAAGGGCACCCGCCTGAGCCAGCTCAAACAGCTGGCCAAAGTGCTGGCCGTAACCATCGACGGCTGCGAGGACCCAAAAAATCTGCCGCAGCTGGCCAAACAGTACCGGGAGACCATCCGGGAAATTGAGGACCTGGAGGGAGGTGCGCAGGATGGCGACGAAATCGGCGACCTGCTCGCCGAACGAAGGGCTGATGGGAAGCCAGGTGCCGTGCGAACGCATCGCACCGGCCCACCGGGAAACTGACGGCCCGGATGCCGTGAAGCTGCTGCGCCTGGGCGGCACCGTGCTGGACCCATGGCAGAGCGACATTCTGGGCGACTGGCTGGGCCGCACGGCCTCCGGCAAGTGGGCCGCGCCCACGGCGGGCGGCAGCGTACCCCGTCAGAACGGCAAAAGCCTGCTGGTTCAGGGCCGGGCGGAAGCCGGCATGCTGCTGTTCGGCGAGACGGTTTTATACACCGCGCACCTCCAGAAAACGGCTACTGAGACGTTTGAGGAGATGCGCGATTTCTTTGAGGGTCCCAAGCTGCGGCGCCATGTGGCCGAGATCAAAACGGCCATCGGGCGGGAGCAGATCATCCTGAAAAGCGGCGCAAAAATCAAGTTTCTGGCCCGCACCCGCAACGGCGGCCGCGGCCAGCACGGCGACCTGCTCATCTTTGACGAGGCCCAGGAATTGAACGAGACGGCCCAGGGGTCGTTTCTGCCGGCCATTTCGGCCAGCCGGAACCCCCAGACCATCTACGTGGGCACGCCCCCGGGGCCGGACGCTGTGGGCACGGTGTTCCGGAACCTGCGCAGCCGTGCCCTTGCCGGTGACGCGGCACGGGCCGCCTGGTTCGAGTTCTCGGTGCCGGAGATCGGCGACGTGAAGGACCCGGCCCGCTGGGCGGCGGCCAACCCGGCCCTGGGGCGGCGCATTCAGCTCTCCACCATCGAGGGCGAGGCCGAACAGCTGGACCCGGACACCTTCGCCCGGGAGCGGCTGGGCTGGTGGAGCCCGGTGGCCGTGGAGCAGCAGGACTACGCCCTGGACCGGGCGGCCTGGGAAGCCTGTGCCAGCGAGGACGAAAAGCCCGAGGGCCAAACGGCCTACGGCATCAAATTTGCCGCCGACGGCAGCTGTGTGTGCCTGTGCGGCGCGGTGATTCCGAAGGACGGCCCGGCCCGGGTGTCGCTGCTGGAACTGCAGCCATCCGGCCGGGGTCTGGCCTGGCTGGCCGACTGGCTGAACCAGCGGTACGACAAGGCCAGCTGTGTGGTCATCGATGGCCGCAACGGCGTGGACGTGCTGGTGGAGCGCATCCGGGAGGTGTGGAAGGCGAAAAATTCGGTCGTGCGGCCCGCCGTGCGGGACGTGATCGCGGCCGTGGGGCTGTTCACCACGGCGGTAAACGAGGGCGGCCTGACCTGGTACCGCCCGCAAACCGCCCTGAACGAGAGCGCCCTCACCAGCACAAAACGGCCCATCAGCGGCGGGTACGGCTTCGGCGGCGAGAACAGCCTGCCGGTGGAAGCCTGCGCCCTTGCCCTGTGGGGGGCCAAAACATCCAAGCGGGACCCCTCCCGCAAAATGCGCATTGGCTGAAAGGAGCTTCATGCAGACGTTGAACTTCGGCATTGTGCCCGGCCTGAGCGGGGCCGAGCAGGCGCAGCTGCGGGATCTGGCGGACACCTACAACTACCACCAGGGCCGCAACGCGCGCAAGGAGACCTACTACGAGGGCCACATCAGCCTGGCGGACGTGAACCTGGGCATTGCTCTGCCGCAGGGCCTGCGCGGGCTGGAGGTGGGCTGCAGCTGGGGGCAGAAGGCCGTGGATGTGCTGGCCGCCCGCAGTATGTTTGACGGCTTTGTGGGCGCCGGAGGCAATCTGGACGGGCTGGCCCGCCTGGTTGCGGACAACCGGCTGCTGGCCGAGTATGCCAAGGCCTGCCGGGACGAGCTGAAATATGGCTGCGTGTTCGCCACCCTTTCGGCCGACCCGGCCATTGGCTGCCGGGTCCGCTTTCACTCGCCCGCCACGGCGGCCGCCCTGTGGAACGGCGAAAAGGGCCGCATTGACTGCGGCCTGGCCATCATTGATACGGTGAGGGATGAACACTTTGAGGGCGTATGGCGGCCCTGCCTGGTGAATTTTTACACCGATAACGCGGTGATTGTGCTGCGCTGCCACGGCAGCTTATGGATGGCGGAACGCCATGCCAACAAAATGGGCCGCCCGATGATGGAGCCGCTGATCTGGAACGCCACCAGCTCCAAGCCCTTCGGCCGGTCCCGCCTGAAGCAGCCCATCCGCGCCCTGATCGACGACTACGTGCGCACCGCCGCCAACGCCGCCATTGCGCTGGAGTTCGACACCACGCCGCAGAAGTACATTCTGGGCGTGACCGATGAGCAGTACGACGCCATTGTCTCCAACAAGTTCAAAACCTACATGGGCGCGCTGATGGCGGCCACCTCCAACCCGGAAACCGGCGCAAACCCGGTGTTCGGCCAGCTGGCACAGGGCAACCTGCAGCCCCATGTGGAGAAAATGCGCATGACCGCCACCCAGTTCGCGGCGGCCACCGGCCTGACCGTGACCGACGTGGGCGTCGTGAATGACGCCAACCCCACCAGCAGCGACGCCATTCTGGCCCAGAGCCAGACGCTGGTGCTTCTGGCCCAGCAGCTGAACACCGGCAACGGCGACGCCCTGCGCACCATTGCCTGCATGGCCCAGGCCGTGGCCCGCAACTGCACCCTGGCCGAGCTGACCGAGGACGAAACCGGCATCATGGCCCACTTTAAAAATCCCGCCATGCCCAGCGTGGCTGTGACGGCGGACGCCGCCATTAAAATTGCCTCGGCCCGGCAGGAGTTTGCCAGCACCGACACCTTTTTGGAGATGATCGGCTTTGACCAGGCGGACATCCGGCGCATTAAGGGGCAGGAGCAGCGGGTGCGGGGCCAGCAGCTGCTGATGGAGATGGACAATGAGACTGACGGCAGCCGCGTGGAATGAGTACATCACCCGCCTTTCCCGCCTGAACGAGAAGGCCGGGCAGCGGATGCAGGAGTACGTGGCCGCCCACGGCATTGAGGACGGCCCGGCGCTGATCGCCTACGCCAACGCGCTGGTGACGAAGTACGGCGAGGGCAGCGCCGAGCTGGCCTGCCAGATGTACGACGCTCTGGCCGAGGCCTCCAAGGCCAACGTGCCAGCGGCCGAACCCGCCGCCACGGCACAGTACAGCGAGGTGGCCCGCATGGTGAACGCCACCAGGCGGCAGAACCCGGCCAACCTGCCCAACGGCGTGCGCCGCCTGGTGAAGCGGGCCGGGGCCGACACCACCCTGCACAACGCCATCCGGGACGGGGCGGAATGGGCCTGGGTGCCTCATGGGGACACCTGCCCCTTCTGCATGATGCTGGCCTCCAACGGCTGGCAGAAGGCCAGCGCCAAGCTGCTGAAGGGCGGCCACGCCTCGCACATCCACGCCAACTGCGACTGTGAGTTTGCGGTGCGGTTTGACAGCAGCACCACCGTGGCCGGATATGACCCGGCGGAATATCTCCGGCAGTACCGGGAGGCGGGCAGCGATGTGAACGCCTGGCGGCGCATTGATTATGCGGCCCGGAAGGATGCGATCAATGCCCAGAAAAGGGCGGCGTATGCGGCGAGAAATGCCCTGCCGCAGATTCCGAATTTTAACCCGCTCCCTGAAAGTAAGGTTGTTGATGTTCTCCAAAAAGAATCTCAACCGTGGATCGAAAGTCTGTCGGATGCTGAACGGATTGCCTTTGAAAAATATACGTTCAACCCCGGTGACAATAAGCCTGACCGTTTCTTTGAGCGATTGAACCGGATGCTTCGCGGTGATTCTCCTGAAGATGAGAAACTCCGGATGTATGCGGAAAGAATTTCCGGTGCGTTGAAAAGAAGCCCCTTACAGCATGACGTTTTGTGTTACCGAACAGTCGATTTTAACCCCTTCAATGGTGCAAAAGTCGGAAGTATTATTTTTCCAGGACATTTCTACAGCACCTCTGTTATAAAATCCGGTGCACTTAAAAAAGATTTTAAAATCACCATTTGCGCGCATGCTGGTTCATATGCTGGCTATCTGGAGGCAATCAGCCTATACAAAGTTCAGAAAGAACTTTTATTTGACAAAGACACACTGTATAGAGTATTATTAGTAAAAGATTCTCAGGCAGTGTTGGAGGTGATTTTGCCATGAAACCGAACAATGACATGAAAGGTCCTGTGACAGATGCAGATCGCCGCAGATGGATTGAACGGCAGGAAGCATGGGCAAGGGACCAGGTTCCATTTCGAGCACTCACTCCGGAAGAAATCGCTGAGCTGAAAAAGCAAGGCCGCCTTTAATCCGTTTATAAACCACGATGCACCCGCACCGTGGTTTTTTCATGCCCAAAAACAGAAAGGACCCTCCAATGGACACGGCTCTTAAAATTCTTATATGGTTCGCAGCTCTCTATCTGGCAGTAGGGTTATGCTGGTTTACTCTGATAGTTTTTAGTTTTGGAAAAGAGCTTCTGGACGAGTTTCGCGAAGAACGCAAACACAGAAAGCCTTAAAACTGAATAGCCGCGGTTGGCGCAATGCGTCAGCCGCTTTTTTATGCCGTTTTAGCTCAGTTGGCAGAGCGCCGGTCTCCAAAACCGGGTGTCGCAGGTTCAAGCCCTGCAAACGGTGCCATCGCAGCGGGCAGTGCGTACCCTGCCCAAAACCGCTGGCGGAAGGAAAACCGCGTTACCAAACCGTGGTTTTACACCCAGAAAGGAGTTTTCCACCATGAAACGCGAAGATGTGAAAAACAAGATTCCCGGCATCACCGACGAGCAGCTGGACTGGCTCATGCAGGAAAACGGCGCGGACATCACCCGGGAGAAA
>Ga0129310_1001636_pt1 | contig 18797 bp, 13 predicted proteins | sample Go1ome_2_FD_94433 | JGI IMG/M metagenome (GOLD analysis project Ga0129310, IMG submission 94433) | Western lowland gorrila individual fecal microbial communities from Wisconsin, USA - Go1022A metagenome | ecosystem: Host-associated > Mammals > Digestive system > Large intestine > Fecal | place...
CGGCGAGCGCATGTACGTCTGCGCCAAGGATATGGAGCGCAACACGGTTACGCTATCCCGGGAGGACGGACTGTACTCCAGCCGCCTGACCGCCGGAGATTTCAACTGGATACTCTGGGAAAACCCGCCGCGCGAGCCGGTGAAGCTCACGGCGCGTACGCGCTATAACGGCAGGGAAGCCGCCGCGCAGGTACGGGCGGACGATTCCGGTATCGTACATGTGGAGTTCGACCAGCCGCAGAGAGCTGTTACCGCAGGTCAGGCGGTGGTTCTGTACATGGGGGATATCGTTGTCGGCGGAGGAACGATTCTTTCCGCAGAATAAAAGCTGATAATATATTGACCGTCCGGTTTCCGGGCGGTTGTTTTTTTGTGAATTTCAAATTGCGTTTGGTTAATTCTGCATAAATGAGCATATATGTATTTGTCAATTGTGCATTGCTATGCAAAATATACATGGAATTATATCACTTATGCAATACCAATGCGGTAATTTTTGTGATACAATTATAGTAATGCTGAACAAAAGTTATGGACGACAGTGGAAAAAATCTGTCGTTATAACAAACTAACTCACAATATCCGGTAATAATACCGGTTGTTTCCGCATAACAGCTAAGGAGGTACATACATGCAAAGCACCATTCAGCTTGCCGAGGTAGATGAGATAATCGACCGAATAGGCTGCGAGGAAAAGAACATCATTTCGATACTACAGGGCGTACAGGAGCACTACCGTTACCTGCCCGCCGAGGTGTTTCCGCATATCGCAAGGCGCCTGGGCGTGGGCGAGGCGCGGCTCTTCAGCGTGGCGACGTTCTACGAGAACTTCTCGCTGGAGCCTAAGGGAAAATTCGTCATCAAGGTATGCGACGGAACCGCCTGTCATGTCCGCCAGTCACCGCCTATCCTGGCAAGGCTGCGTGAGGAGCTGGGGCTTTCCGAGAGCAAAAAGACCACCGATGACCTGATGTTCACGGTGGAGACCGTATCCTGCCTTGGCGCCTGCGGACTTGCTCCGGTTATCACCGTAAACGACCACGTGCACGCAGAAATGACTCCGGACAAGGCTTCCGAAATTCTGAAACAGCTGAAGGAGGGCACCGCCGAATGTTAAAGGACAGACAGGACTTAAAGCAGCTCCGCGAGGAGTGCGTGAAGTCGTACAACGCTTATACACGTAAAATTCTGGTATGTGCCGGCACTGGCTGTGTTTCCAGCGGCTCGCTGAATATCTATGCGAAGCTGCGGGAACTCATTGAGGCAAAGGGGATACACTGCGCTGTGGAGCTTGAAGAGGAGCCGGAAAGTAATGGCGTTGCCCTTAAGAAGAGCGGATGCCACGGATTCTGTGAGCGTGGGCCGCTCGTACGTATCGAGCCGGAGGGCTGGCTGTACACCAAGGTAAAGGTTGACGACTGTGAAGAAATAGTTGAAAAGACCATTGTAAATGGCGAGCACATCGAGCGCCTGGCGTTCCAGAAGAACGGCGAGATTTTCAAGACCCAGGAGGAAATACCGTTCTACAAGAAGCAGACCAGAGTTGTCCTGGAGCACTGCGGACACATTGATTCGCTGTCAGTCCGGGAGTATCTGTCCCAGGGCGGTTATTCTGCGTTTGAAAAGGCGCTGTTTGACATGACCCCGGACGAGGTGATCGAGGAAGTAAGCGACTCCGGACTGCGCGGACGCGGCGGCGGAGGATTCCCGGCGGGCCGCAAGTGGGCGCAGGTCAAGCGCCAGAACGCCCCGCAGAAGTACGTTGTCTGTAACGGCGACGAGGGCGACCCCGGTGCTTTCATGGACAGAAGCATCATGGAGGGCGACCCCCACAGAATGCTTGAGGGAATGATGATCGCTGGCGCTGCGTGCGGCGCGACCGAGGGTTACATATACGTCCGGGCGGAGTATCCGCTTGCCGTGGAGCGCTTAAAGACCGCAATCGCGCAGGCAAAGGAGATAGGACTGCTGGGCAAGAATATCCTCAACAGCGGATTTGACTTCGAATTGCACATCAACCGCGGCGCTGGCGCGTTCGTATGCGGCGAGGGCAGCGCGCTGACCGCTTCCATCGAGGGTAAGCGCGGAATGCCGCGCGTAAAGCCGCCGCGTACCGTCGAGCACGGACTTTTCGACAGCCCGACGGTTCTGAACAACGTTGAAACCTACGCGAACGTGCCGTCCATAATATCCCGCGGAGCCGAGTGGTTCAAGAGCATCGGCGTTGAGAAATCCCCGGGAACCAAGGCGTTCGCTATCACCGGCGACATTGAAAATACCGGACTTATCGAAGTCCCGATGGGAACCACCCTGCGTGAAGTAATTTACGACGTCGGCGGCGGAATCCGTGGCGGCGGCAAGTTCAAGGCGGTACAGATAGGCGGTCCCTCCGGCGGCACTCTCACCGAAAAGGACCTCGACCTGCCGCTTGATTTCGATTCCGTAAAGAAAGCCGGTGCAATGATAGGCTCCGGCGGACTGGTAGTAATGAACGACAAGACCTGCATGGTTGAGGTCGCAAGGTTCTTCATGAACTTCACGCAGAACGAGTCCTGCGGTAAGTGCGTTCCCTGCCGCGAGGGTACCCGCAGAATGCTTGAGATACTCGAACGCATAGTAGCCGGAAACGGCGAGCCTGGCGACATCGACCTGCTGCTGGAACTGGCGGAAACCATCTCCGCGACGGCACTGTGCGGTCTGGGCAAGTCCGCGGCTTCACCCGTTGTCAGCACGATAAAGAACTTCCGCGACGAGTATGAGGCGCACATCAACGAAAAGCGCTGTCCCGCGGGAGTCTGTCAGAAGCTGAAGCGCATAGAGATACAGCCCGACAAGTGCAAGGGCTGCTCCAAGTGCTCCAGGGGCTGTCCGGTCGGCGCGATAAGCGGCGTGATCAAGTCGCCGTTCGTCATCGACCAGAGCAAGTGTATCAAGTGCGGAGCGTGCGTGACTACATGTCCGTTCCATGCAATAGAGGTGAAGTGATATGGACAAGAACAGATATATGACCATCGACGGCATTCCCGTTGAAATAAACGGCGAGAAAAATCTTCTTGCCCTTATCCGCAAGGTCGGCATAAAAATGCCTACATTCTGCTATCATTCGGAGCTTTCCACCTACGGTGCCTGTCGTATGTGTATGGTAGAGGATCAGTGGGGGACGCTGCATGCTTCATGCTCCACTCCGCCGAAGCCCGGCATGGAGATACGCACGAACACAGAGCGCCTGCGCAAGTACCGCAAGGTGATACTGGAACTTCTGCTGGCTAACCACTGCCGTGACTGCACCACCTGCGACAACAACGAAAAGTGCAAGCTCCAGGACATTGCAAGGCGCTTCCATATTGAGGGCGTACGCTTCCCGAATGCCGCGCCCAAGCCCGACATCGACGACAGCTCCCCGTGCATTACCATCGACCATCACAAGTGCATACTCTGCGGCGACTGTGTGCGAACCTGTAACGAAATTCAGCAGGTAGGCGCGATAGACTTCATGAACCGCGGCTCCAGAATGCGCGTAGGTACTGCGTTCAACAGACCCATCGGCGAGACTAGCTGCGTTGGCTGCGGACAGTGCTCCGCGGTATGTCCCACGGGCGCTATCGTTGTCAAGAACAACGTCAGCGAGGTCTGGAAGCAGCTTTCCGACAAGGATACGTTCGTTACGATCCAGATAGCTCCGGCGGTGCGCGTTGGTATCGGCAGGGAGCTTGGTCTGAAAGACGGCGCGAACTCCATGGGAGTAATCGTCGCGGCTCTCCGCAGAATGGGCTTTGACCAGATTTACGACACCTCCACGGCGGCTGACCTTACAGTCATCGAGGAATCCGCGGAGCTTGTCGAGCACGTCACAGCCGGAAATGATATCCCGCTGTTCTCGTCCTGCTGTCCGGCGTGGGTGCGCTACTGCGAAACAAAGCACCCGGAGCTGATGAAGCATGTGTCCAGCTGTAAGTCGCCGATGCAGATGTTCGCGGCGGTTATCCGCGAGCAGTTCCGGGAGGAGCCGAAGAAGCACGTACACATCGCGCTCATGCCCTGCACGGCGAAGAAGCGCGAGGCTGTCCGGGAGGAATTCCGTGCCAAGGACGGCACACAGATGGTGGATTACGTCCTTACCACGCAGGAATTCGTGCAGATGGTCAAGGAATCCGGCATACTGATATCCGACATCGACCCCGAGGCGGTAGACATGCCGTTCGGAACGATGGCGGGCGCCGGAGTTATCTTCGGAACCACCGGCGGCGTTACCGAGGCGGTACTGCGGCATATTTCCGGGAATAAGCGCGGTAACGGTATTGAGTACCAGAGCGTCCGCGGTCTGAAGGGCGTAAAGGAAGTGGATATCCCGTACGGCGAAACTACGCTGCATATCGGCGTGGTCAGCGGACTTGGCAACGCCGAGAAGCTCATCGAGCGCGTAAAGGCGGGGGAGCACTTCGATTTCATCGAGGTAATGGCATGTCCCGGTGGCTGTATCAACGGCGCAGGACAGCCGTTCGTACACGAAGCCGAGAAGCAGGCGCGCTCCCACGGGCTTTACAACGCTGACAGAATGTGCAGCATAAAGTCCAGCGAGGAGAACCCGCTGATGGCGGCGCTCTACGACGGTCTGCTCAAGGGCAGGGAGCACGAGCTTCTTCACGTTGAGTACAATACGGCTGAATAATGAAAAAACGGAGCAGCGCGTATTATCGTGCGTAACTCCGTAAATACGAAGTCCCCCGGCGCACTGCTGCACGCCGGGGGACATGTTATTCAGTTATCACATCGTATCAGCCGATGGCGATGTACTTGTTCTGCTTCTCGGGGGGAGCCTCTTTCTTCAAGATAACCAGCGTAAGAGTACCATTCTCAAACTTAGCCTTGATATCCTCCTCGGTCACAGCATCGCCGACATAGAAGCTTCTCGAGTAAGAACCGGAGTAACGCTCGCGGCAGATGTACTTGCCGTTCTCGTCCTTTTCGTCTTTGGAGGTGTTGTTCTCGGCGGTGATTGTCAGATAACCGTCATTCAGTTCCGCCTTGATGTCCTCTTTCTTTACGCCAGGGAGATCGACTGTCAGTTCATAGCTGCCGTCGTGCTCCTTGATATCGGTTTTCATCATGTTCGCTTCACTTCTGGTGAAGAACGGTGTGTTGAAGAGGTCGTCAAATATATTGTTTCTGTAGGTTGCTAACATAAGTCATTTCTCCTTTCGCGGATCCTTGGGTCTGCGCTGAATTTAATTTTTGTGGAACTAAGGCTCTCTGGATCCCCGGGATCCTGTCCCTTTGATCCTTTCCTTTCGTTCTGATTGTATTATAGCACAAGTCTTTAGCACTGTCAATAGGAGAGTGCTAAAATTCCTTAAATTGTCACAGATATCACCAAATCTTCACAAAAATACGGTTTTCAGAGGGCAGAAAAATCTCTGTAGATCCAGTCGCAGAGCGGCTTCACTGAGATTTAAAATCGTGTAATGCAGAATGTGAGAGAAATAAACAAATTTCACGCCAGCTATTGACATTGGGTGATTAATGTGGTATAATGTTACAAATGTTGCACAACAGCGGGCAGCAAAGGAGATGTATAAAATGCCGCCTAAAGCAAAATACACCCGTGAGGAGATAGTCCAGATCGCGCTGGAACTGGTAGCAGAAAAGGGAATCGGCGCGCTTAACGCGCGTAATCTCGGAGCTGCGCTCGGTACTTCGACGCGCCCGGTGTTCACGGCGTTCAAGAACATGAATGAACTGACCGAGGAGGTCAAGACCGCAGCCATGCACAGATTCGACGAATACGCGAAGAACGACCCGGAAACCGGAGTACCTGCGTTCAAGAACGTCGGATTGCAGATGATACTTTTCGCCACGGAGCAGCCGAAGCTATTCCAGCTGCTTTATATGACGGAGAACGAGCAGAGCGTAAGCTTTGACAACCTGCTGGACAGGCTCGGCGGTACCAGCCAGAAGTGCATTGACTTCATCATGCGCGATTACGGACTTACGCTGGAGGAAGCGAAGCTCCTGTTCCGCAGCGTGTGGATGTTCACGTTCGGTATCGGAGTGCTTATCGCTTCAAAGGTGTGCCGCTATGACGAGGAGGAAGTGTCGGTGATGCTTTCTCAGCAGTTCCGTTCGGTGATGGGGCTGATAAAATCCGGAAAGGCTTTCAAGATTACGCCGCCCGGCGTCGGCTGAACTACATACGGCAGTCGATAACCTCTACGTTGTCAGTGAAATATGCACCTTTCCCGGCTGCATAGGAAGTTACTTATTAACGATCACAGACCGCTCTTAACAGGGCGGTCTTATATTATGCCGGAAAACGACAAATAGGAAGAGAAAAGTAACAATTAGGAAGAGTTCATTGACATCTGGAAATATATCCTGTATACTGGAAGTATCAAGAAACAGGAGGCGTCAGATGCACAGGGATTTTCAGTTCTACAACAACGAAATAATCAGCTATTCCCACGTCGGCAACACGCTGACGCTGTACTGCATGTACGGAATGCACGAGAAGTGGCGCACCTGTTTTTATAATGTAATGTCGCTCCAGGGCGAGGATAATCTTATCGGAAGCATAATCGCGTTTTTCGGCAGGGACACCGCCGGGAGCACGTATACTATGTTCTTCCGGAACAAGCAGAGCACCGCGGTAGTCAACACAAAGGATCACTGGCACAGGCTACAGGGATGGGAATAAAAAACGACCCTCCGGTTCACCCGGAGGGTAATTTTATTTACTTACAGGCGTATTTCCCGGCGCCGAGCTTCTTCTGCGCGTTGTCCACGCGGTCAGCGGCAGGCGGGTTTGTGTCCTCCAGGGTGTACTTTATGCCCAGGTTCTCCCACTTGAATTTGCCGAGCGTATGGTACGGGAGTACCTCCACGCGGTCAACGTTCTTTAAGGTCTTGATGAATTCGCCGAGCTTGTCAAGATCCTCGTCGAAATCGGACAGCCCGGGAACCAGTACGTGACGTATCCACACCGGCTTGCCGATGTCGCTGAGGTACTGCGCCATGTCAAGGATATTCGCGTTGTCGAAGCCGGTGATGTTCTTGTGGCGCTCCGGGTTTATCTCCTTGATATCCAGAAGCAGCAGGTCAGTGTACTTCATAAGCTCCTGGAACTTCGAGAAGAACGGCTCCTCGCGAGTGAATGGATTACCTGCGGTGTCGATGCAGGTGTTCACGCCCTCCGCTTTTGCAAGCCTGAACAGTTCCAGCAGGAAGTCCATCTGTAACAGCGGTTCGCCGCCGCTGACGGTGATTCCGCCCTGGTTCTTCCAGTAGCTCTTGTAGCGGAGCGCCTTGCTGAGCACTTCCTCGGGGGACATTTCAACGGTCGTGTCGTCGCCCTCCATGCTCCATGTGTCCGGATTGTGGCAGTAGCGGCAGCGCATGCGGCAGCCCTGCACGAATATTATGAACCGAACTCCCGGGCCGTCGGCGGCGCCAAAGCTCTCGGTCGAGTGGATTCTTCCTAAGATCTCGCTCATATATCCTCCTTATTCAGATAACAGAACAGCGCCGCTTTCACGACGCTGTCCTTTATATTGCCGGGTTTATAAATTACATATGATCGTGGCAGGTTCTTGCGATAACGTCGAGCTGCTGCTCTCTGGTCAGGTCGATGAACTTAACTGCATAACCGGATACGCGGATAGTGAAGTTTGCGTACTCTTCCTTCTCAGGGTGCTCCATAGCGTCGATGAGCTTTTCCTTACCAAATACGTTTACGTTGAGGTGGTGTGCACCCTTGTCGAAGTAACCGTCGAGAACGTTAACGAGGTTGGTTACGCGCTCTTCCTCAGAGTGACCGAGTGCGTCGGGGTTGATGGTCTGGGTGTTGGAGATACCATCGAGTGCCCACTCATAAGGCAGCTTAGCAACGGAGTTGAGGGAAGCAAGCAGACCGTTCTTCTCTGCACCGTAGCAGGGGTTAGCACCAGGAGAGAGGGGCTCGCCAGCCTTACGACCGTCCGGCAGAGCGGAGGTAGCCTTACCATATACAACGTTGGAAGTGATGGTGAGGATAGAAGTTGTAGCCTCAGAATCACGGTAGGTGTGGCACTGCTTCAGCTTCTTGAGGAAGGTGCCGAGCAGCCATACAGCGATATCATCAGCACGGTCGTCGTCGTTACCGTATCTGGGGAAGTCGCCTTCGATCTCGAAGTCGGTAACGATACCGTCTTCGTCACGGATGCACTTAACCTTAGCGTACTTGATAGCGGACAGTGAGTCAACAACGTGGGAGAAGCCAGCGATACCAGTAGCGAATGTACGTCTAACATCGGTATCGATGAGAGCCATCTCAGCAGCCTCGTAGTTGTACTTGTCGTGCATGTAGTGGATAAGGTTCAGAGTGTGAACATAGATGGAAGCGAGCCATGTCATCATAGCGTCGTACTTCTCCATAACCTCATCATAATCGAGGTACTCGGAGGTGATCGGTCTGTAAGCAGGACCAACCTGAGCCTTGGTCTTAGCGTCGATACCGCCGTTGATAGCATACATCAGGCACTTAGCGAGGTTAGCACGTGCACCGAAGAACTGCATTTCCTTACCGGTCTGTGTTGCGGATACGCAGCAGCAGATGGAGTAGTCGTCGCCCCAAACAGGACGCATAACGTCGTCGTTCTCGTACTGAACAGAGGAGGTACGAACGGAGATAGCTGCTGCATAGCGCTTGAAGTTGTCAGGCAGCTTGTCGCAGTACAGAACTGTCATGTTCGGCTCCGGGGACGGGCCCATGTTCTCGAGGGTGTGCAGGAAACGGAAGTCGTTCTTTGTAACCATGGAACGGCCGTCCTGACCCTTACCGCCGATGGACAGGGTAGCCCATACCGGGTCGCCGGAGAACAGCTCGTTGTAGGAAGGAATACGAGCGAACTTAACCATTCTGAGCTTGAGTACGAGATGGTCGATAAGCTCCTGAGCCTCAGCCTCGGTCAGAGTGCCGTTGTCGAGGTCGCGCTTGATATAGATATCGAGGAATGTGGAGATTCTACCGATGGACATTGCAGCGCCGTTCTGTGTCTTGATAGCAGCCAGGTAGCCGAAGTATGTCCACTGAACAGCCTCACGTGCGTTTGCAGCAGGCTTGGAGATATCGCAGCCGTAGGAAGCAGCCATAACCTTCATCTGCTTGAGAGCGCGGATCTGGTCAGCCAGCTCCTCACGCTGACGGATAACGGAATCTCTCATCTTACCGTTGCCGCAGTTAGCGAGGTCGTACTGCTTAGCCTCAACGAGTCTGTCGATACCGTAGAGGGCGATTCTTCTGTAGTCGCCTACGATACGGCCGCGGCCGTAGGTGTCGGGCAGACCGGTGATGATCTTGTTCTTTCTTACTGCACGCATCTCAGGGGTGTAAGCGTCGAATACGCCCTGGTTGTGTGTCTTGTGATATTCTGTGAAGATCTTGTGCAGCTCGGGATCGGGGGTGTAGCCGTAAGTAGTGCAAGCCTCTTCAGCCATCTTAATACCGCCGTAGGGCATGAAAGCTCTCTTGAGGGGCTTATCGGTCTGAAGACCAACGATCTTCTCGAGATCCTTCAGCTCAGGATCGATGTAGCCAGGCTCATGAGATGTGATGCCGGATACGATGTGGGTATCCATATCGAGAACGCCGCCCTTAGCGCGCTCTTCCTTCTGCAGCTGCTGAACCTTGCCCCACAGCTTGTTGGTGGAGTCAGCCGGGCCAGCGAGGAAGGACTCGTCGCCGTCGTAGGGAGTGTAGTTGTTCTGGATGAAGTCACGTGTGTTTATTTCTTCCTGCCAGATCTTGCCTTTGAAACCTTTCCACTGTTCAAATGTTGCCATCTTTCTAAATACCTCCATATTATTTTGGACGTGAATTTCAGCCGGGTCAACCCCTGAACTACTGCTAGTTCGGGAAACAACTCGGGCTGACGCCCTATGTTGGTGATCCAACCTGACAATATTATAACATATGCATCCCTTAAAGTCAATAGTAATTTCTGATTTTACAAAAAAAATACTTATTCTTTTTTTATATCGGCTGTATCATTCGGAAAAATGTACACAATATGTTGTATTGACCGGAGGCGGCGGAGTACAGAATACAAAAACTTACAATATCTGTTATGCAATGTATGTAATTCCCAAACTATAGGCATATCAAACTGTACATGGCACAATGTATCAACGGTTGTCAATTATTTAACAAGATGCTGCGCTGAATTTTACAGGCTGATTAATCCGCTGTTTCCGTACAGACAGGGGTATACTATAATAATAAATATCGGCTTATCCTCCGGCGGAGCGTATCGGCGCGGATTTTTAACGTATATCCGCCGCCGTTTGTGACAAGTACTTGACAATCTGGTGCAAATGCGGTATAATTAATACATATGTCCGGTAATTTTTTCTGGAATTTATCCGGACCCTCTGAACAGTACACACCCGCTTTCCGGCTTTTTTGTATAATCACGGGAACGCGGTCAAACATATATACAGGAAATAATTTGCAGTTACTATATATCAGCTACAAACACAAACAGTAATTCGCCGGTGATCCGGCAGACATCAGCTGACTGTGCGCCCTGGCACCATTCGCCGAAGCGTCCGGTTTGTTCCGCACTGCCACATTACTCATTGCCGCGCTGCCCCTTGCTCCGCCATTGCCGGGGGAACGCGCACATACGCAGCCTGCGCGCCTTTCATTCAGGGCGGCGGCGCTGTCTGTTACTTATTCATGTGCGGACGCTTTTTCACTTTATGGTCTGTGTTTTGCCACAATGGGGGTAGTGTGCCCTTATCGCGATATGTCCTGCTGCACCACAGAAAGGAAATTTTATGGGATTATTGACAAACAACAAGCTCCTTACAGAAACAGAAAACATCGCCCCGAAGAACAAGCCCGAGCGCACACAGCCGCAGAGAGCCGAAAAGCCCGCACGTACCGAGCGTACAGAGAGAACTGAGCGCGGCGATAAGGACAAGAAGTACCGCGCGAGATTTACTCCGGTCAAGAAAACCGAGAACAAGCAGCGCACTGCCGAGCGTACCCGCCGTGAGCCGAAGGACTCCGACAGACCCCAGCGCCAGCCTGCGAAGAAGCAGCCCCGTGAGATACGCTATGCTCCGGTGAAGTTCACGTCGCTCGGCGGACTCAACGAGATCGGCAAGAACCTGTACGTTTACGAGTGCTGCAACGATATGTTCATCGTAGACTGCGGACTTGCATTTCCGGACGACGACATGCCCGGCGTAGACCTGGTAGTTCCGGATTTCACGTACCTTGAAAAGAACCGCGACCGTTTCCGCGGAATAGTAATAACTCACGGTCATGAGGACCACATCGGTGCCCTGCCGTACCTGCTCAAGAAGATAAACGTCCCGATCTACGGAACGCGTCTTACCCTTGGTCTCGTGGAGGGCAAGCTCAAGGAACACGGACTGCTGTCGCAGGCTTCGCTGAACGTCGTAGAGCCGCGCCAGAACGTACGCATGGGCTGCATGTCCGTGGAGTTCATCAGAGTAAATCACTCCATTCCGGACGCCTGCGCACTTGCTATCCATACACCTGCGGGCGTTATCGTACACACTGGCGACTTCAAGGTGGATTATACTCCCATCGAGGGCGGTATAATCGATCTGGCGCGCTTCGGCGAGCTTGGCAACCGCGGAGTTCTGGCGCTCATGTCCGAGAGCACGAACGCTGAGCGCCCCGGCTACACCAAGTCCGAGCGCTCCGTCGGCGAGAGCTTTAAGAACCTGTTCAACTCCGCCGAGGGAAAGCGTATCATAATCGCAACGTTCTCCAGTAATATCCACAGAATACAGCAGATAATCGACCAGGCTGCCGTACACGACAGAAAGGTCGCGATATCCGGCAGAAGCATGTCGAATGTAATAGCAAAGGCGGTCGAGCTGAATTACGTCCGTATCCCGGAGGGCATGCTCATCGACATCGAGGACGTCAACAAGTACCCGCCGGAGAAGCTGGTAATATGCACCACCGGTTCCCAGGGCGAGCCGCTTTCGGCGCTCTCCAGAATGTCCAGCGGCGACCACAGACAGGTGACTATCACGCCGATGGATTTCATAATCATCTCGGCTACCCCGATCCCCGGCAACGAAAAGCTTGTCACCAAAGTAGTCAACGAGCTGATGAAGCAGGGCGCGGAGGTAATTTACGAGAGCATGTACGAGGTGCACGTTTCCGGCCACGCCTGCCAGGACGAGCTGAAAATGATGATCTCGCTTACCAAGCCGAAGTTCTTCGTTCCTATCCACGGCGAGTACAAGCACCTCAAGAAGCACAGCAAGCTTGCAATGGCAATGGGTATCCCGGAGGAAAACATCTTCATCGCGGATCTCGGCCAGGTGCTTGAAACAGACGGCGTTGAGATGAAGTTCACAGGCACCGTTCCCTCCGGCAGGGTGATGGTGGACGGCTACGGCGTCGGCGACGTCGGAAGCGTTGTCCTCCGCGACAGAAAGCATCTTGCAGAGGACGGCGTAATGATAATCGTTGCCACCATCGACCGCGAGAGCGGCTGCGTGCTCGCAGGCCCGGACATCGTGTCCCGCGGATTCGTGTATGTACGCGAGAGCGAGGAGCTTATCGACGAGGCTAAGCAGCTGATGAAGCAGGTGATGGAAAACTGCCGCGAACGCAATATACGCGAGTGGGGCAACATCAAATCCGCAATGCGCGACGCACTGAGCGACTACATCTATTCTAAGACGAAGCGCAGCCCGATGATACTTCCTATCATAATGGAAGTGCAGAATAAGGCGGATTGATTTAAGACCGCAGGAAGCAGTCTTATTACAGGAGGAATTCCCTTGAAGAATTTTTACAGGAGCAATATTCTGCTGGCGCTGGTAGTGGCGCTCGTAATATGCCTTGTTGTGATGGACGTCATGCTGTTCTCCGACCAACCGGCGACGTTCTGGATATCGCTGCCGCTTCTTATTCTGGTTTCCGGACTGACTATCGGCAAGCTGCTGCAGATACGCCTGAACGAATACGCGTATTACGACCGGCTGGATAAATCCATCGACAACGCCAACCATAAGGCGCTCATGAGCTTCCCGCTGCCAGTCGCGCTGGTAAACGACGAGCGCCGGATACTCTGGTGCAACGACGGATTTACTAACGCGTTCTTCCGTCCGAGCGAGGACGACAGCAGCATCGACGCGCTCACCACCGAGCACCTCTCGCTCTTTGCCGGCGACGGCAGGGAGGTCAGGATAAACGGCAGATGGTACAGGGTGACGGCGCGTGAGGTCGTGTACTCCGCGGACACCAAGGACAGCAGCAGAAAGCTTATCCAGACGACCGCGATAGACTCCGCAAACAAGGTGAATATCCTGTATTTCACGGATATCACTGGCTATAAGAGCCTCCAGGAAGAATACAGAAAATCCAAGCCGGTAGTGCTGATAATCTCCGTGGATAACTACGACGAGACCCTCGGCACCAGCCGCGAGAGCGACAAGACGTTCATCAGCGTGCAGATAGACCGTCTGCTGGAGGATTATTTTTCCGAGATGAACGCGGTGCTCCGTAAAATAACCGGTGACAAGTTCATAGTAATCGCCGAGGAACGCTTCGTGCAGCGCATGATCGACGAGCGCGTGAAGCTCCTTGAGCGTGCGCGCCAGATAAAGGTCAACGACAGAACCGCGGTAACGCTGTCGATCGGTATCGGAAGAACGGCTTCCAACCTCTCCGAGAGCGAGAGCTTTGCATGGCAGGCGCTCGACAAGGCGATAGGCAGAGGCGGCGATCAGGCGGTCGTGCGTAAGGAATCCGGATATGATTACTACGGCGCCGAGACACAGCGTACCGAGCGTAACGGCAGCAGCGTTAGAACACGTATCACCGCCGACCGTATAAAGGTGCTGATAAACTCCGCGGACGCCGTGTACATAATGGGTCACGGCTACGGCGATTACGACAGCGTCGGCGCGGCGATAGGACTTGCGAGCGCGATACGCCGCATGGGAAAACAGGCGTACGCCTGCGTCAGCCGCGAGCTTGACCGCAACGGAAATGTAAAGAACCTGTCCGAGCAGCTGCTGGTGCGGTTCTCCGAGTACGATCCTCCGCTGATAATCGAGCCGAAAATCGCTTCGGTGCGCTTCACCGAAAGCTCCCTGCTTGTCATCGTCGATACGCACATCGAGAAGAAAGTGGACAGCCGCGAGCTGTTTGAAATGGCTGATCCGAGCCACGTTGTGGTAATAGACCACCACCGCAAGGCGGACAACGAGATACAGGCGGTAATAAGCTGGGTGGATCCGAATGCGTCCTCCGCTTCCGAAATGGTTACGGACCTGTTGCAGTATTTCGGCGACGCCGGGGCATTGCAGCCGCTGGAGGCAGAAGCTCTCCTGGCGGGTATAACCCTGGACACCAAGGATTTTGTCATGCGTACCGGCGAAGCGACGTTCGAAGCGGCTGCAAGGCTGCGTAAGTTCGGCGCTGATACGATACTCGTGAAGAAGCTGTTCGCGACGCCGATGAAATCCAGAATGCGTAAATCCGCAGTCATTGCGGCGGCGGAGATGTACCGCGGCTTTGCGATATCCGTAGTTGACGAGTCGTTCGAGGATATCCGCGTGGTATGCTCGCAGGCGGCTGATGAAATGCTGAACATAACCGACGTAGACGCGGCGGTCACGGTCTATCCGATAGAGAACGGCTGGAGCTACAGCGCACGTTCCCTCGGAAAGATAAACGTGCAGGTGCTGATGGAGAACGTCGGAAACAAAAAGGACGACGGCGGTGGACATCTGACGATGGCGGGCGCCCAGATATACAACATTACAAGAGAAGAAGCGGAGCAGAAGCTGCGTGAAGCGATAGACCGCTATTACGACAATCTCCCGCAGGACTGATATAAGGAGGTCATTTGACATGAAGGTTATTTTATTACAGGACGTCAAGGGCACTGGCAAGAAAGGCGAGGTACATGAGGTCAAGGACGGCTTCGGCACCAACTTTCTCATTAAAAAGGGACTTGCGCAGGAAGCAAGCGCAAAGAATCTGAATCTTCTCCAGGGTCAGAAGGACTCCGCCCAGCATAAGATAGACGTTGACGTTGCCAACGCAAAGGAGATAGCCGAGAAACTGAAGGACAAGAAGGTCACGGTCCGCGCAAAGGCAGGACAGAACGGCAGACTCTTCGGCACTGTAACCGCCAAGGAGGTATCCGCTGCCATCAAGCAGGAGCTTGGCTGCGACGTTGACAAGAAGAAGATCGCGCTGAACCTCAAGATAGAGGGCTTCGGCGATTTCGCAGCAGAAGCCAAGCTGTACGCAGGCGTTTCCGCCAAGTTCACCGTAAGCGTTGTAGAGGGCTGAAATGGCTGAATACGACTTATCCGGGATAACGATCCCGTATAACCTCGACGCCGAGCAGTCCGTCCTCGGAACGATCCTTATGAACTCCGAGGCTATGAACGAGCTTGCCACGATACTCCAGCCGGATCATTTCTATGTTTCGCTCAACCGCGGTATCTACGGCGTAATGCTTAATATGTTCATGATCGGTGATAAAATCGATATCGTAACGGTGCTGGAAGCCTGCATGCGACAGGGAGTTTTCGAGACCTCCGAGCAGGGCAAGGAGTATCTGACGAAGATAATGATCGCCGTGCCGAGTATCTCGACTGTTACCAAGTACGCGCAGATAATCGTTGACAAGTACATGGTGCGTACGCTCATCTTCGCTTCCAAGGATATAATCGACGCCGCGAACGAGGGCGCCGAGGACGCCAACACGCTCATAGACTTTGCGGAGCAGAAGATATTCGATATCCGCAGCGGTGCGGAGATAAAGGGACTGACCCATATCAGCGGCATTGTCCTGGACAGAATTAACGCGCTGAACGATATCTACAAGCAGGCGAAATCCGGCGGCGGAGCTTCCATCACCGGACTTTCCACGCTTTATAAGGAGCTTGACAGGCGTATCTACGGACTGAACAAGTCCGATTTGATTATCCTGGCGGCGCGTCCCGGTATGGGTAAGACTTCGTTTGCAATGAACATCGCGACGAATGTCGGCAAGAAGTACCAGGATACCTCCGTTGCCGTATTCAGCCTGGAAATGTCCAAGGAGCAGATCGTCAGCCGTATGATAAGCAGCGAGGCGTCCCTTACTTCCGACGCGATGAAAACCGGAATCATTCCGGACGAAAAGTGGAAGGACATCGGCAGGGCGGCGGAGGTGCTGTCCCGTCTGAACATCTACATTGACGACACCGCAGGCATTACAGTCGCGGCGATAAAGGCGAAACTCCGCCGCATGAAGAACCTGGGACTGGTCATTATAGACTACCTCCAGCTTATGTCGTCCGGTAAGAACTTCAACGGAAACCGCGTTGTCGAAATCTCGGACATCACGCGAAATCTGAAGATAATGGCGAAGGAGCTGAACGTGCCGATAATCACGCTTTCACAGCTCGCCCGCGGAACCGAGCAGCGCCCGGACAAGCGTCCGCTGCTGTCCGACCTGCGTGAATCCGGCTCCATCGAGCAGGACGCGGATATCGTAATGTTCCTGTACCGCAACGCGTATTATGACAAGACCGACCCGAACGTGAACGCCTGCGAATGCATAGTCGCAAAGAACCGTCACGGTGAGCCGGGAACCGTTCCGCTTGGCTGGGACGGCGAATTCACACGCTTCACGAACGCAGAATTCGTGCGCCAGGAGAACTGATTCTATGGATTTTCTTGAAAAGATCAGCGCGGCGTGTGCCGATTACAGAATGATCGAACGGGGAGACGCTGTTGTCGCCGCATTATCCGGCGGCGCGGACAGCGTTTCCCTTCTGCATGCCCTGAAACAGCTGTCGGAACAGCTCGGAATTGAGGTCTCGGCGTGCCACATAAATCATCATATCCGCGGCGAGGAGAGCGACCGTGACATGCGCTTCTGCGAGGAGCTTTGCGAGAGATTGCAAGTCCCGCTCGTGATAAGGGAAGCGAACGTCACTGAATTGCAGCAGAAGCACGAGAGCCTGGAGGAATGCGCGCGCCGCGTCCGCTACGACTTCTTCGCGGAGGTTTCCGAGGGGAAGAAGCTCGCCACCGCGCACAATTCCAACGACTGCGCGGAAACCGTCCTATTAAATATGATGCGCGGCACCGGATTGAAAGGACTCTGCGGAGTTCCGCCGGTACGCGGTAACATCATCAGACCGCTGATTTACTGCACCCGCGCGGAGGTGGAGGAATACTGCTCCGCCAGCGGGCTTACCTGGGTGACTGACAGCACGAACCTCAACGTGGATTACACCCGCAACAAGATACGGCATATAATACTCCCGGAAATGCTTAAAATCAACGGCTCCCTGTTCTCCACGATGAACCGCATGGAACACAGCCTGCGCACCGACAGCGACTTTCTGGAGGAGATGGCGGCTCAGCGGCTTGAGGAAGCGCGCTGCCCTGGCGGATATTCCGCACCGGCGCTGGCGGAGCTTCCCGCGCCATTGCAAAGCCGTGCGATACGAATGATTTTCAGCGCCGGCGGTATCGAGCCGAGCGCTCTGCGGATAAACACAGCGGCGGAAATTCTTGCCGCCGGGCATGGGAAGTTCAATCCCTGCCGCGGTAAATTCTTCGTTGTCAGACGTAAGGTAGCATTTGTTCTGACGGAGGAGCAGCACTACAGGAAGCACGAAAACTAATATCTTTTGTTCAATAAATTTTCAGATAATGTTCACGAAAATAGTTTGCATTTTGACTGAAAGTGTGATATAATATTTCTTGTCCAAAACAAAAATAGGACAATTGCACTCGTTTGTGGTGCAATATTTGTGAATTCAGTGTGATATACTATATAAAAGGAAATCAGTTCCGGAAAGGCGGTATTAATGAATTCAAACAAATTCAAGGGTGTAATTATTTATCTTGTAATTATCTTCCTGCTTATCTTCGGGCTTGTGTCCGTACTTAATATGGCTAGCAGCGCTTCACGCTCTGTTACGTCCTATTCCAGCGTTATGGCGGAGTTCGATTCGCTGAACGTTTCGGAGTTCCAGCTTGACCTCGGCAGCGGCGCGCTGACCTATCGCTTAAAGGGCGAGGACGGCTCCAAGGCGGCGCATTCCTACACAGTGCCGAACGTCAGCATCTTCATCAACGACATAAACTCCGGCTACACCGAGGAGGGCAAGGTGGCTAACTACCGCCAGCGCTACAACGAGGCAAATCCGGATTCCCCCCTCAAGGAGGACTATATCCCGATCAGCGACAATACGTTCCTGACCAACGTCCTGCCTTATCTGCTGCTCGTCGGCGTAATGATAATCTTTACGGTCATCGTTATGCGCCAGACCACCGGCGGCGGAAAGATGTCCAGCTTCTCCAAGGCGAACGTCCGCCAGCACACCGGCAAGAAGGTAACATTCGACGACGTAGCCGGCGCTGACGAGGAAAAGCAGGAGCTTGAAGAGATCGTTGACTTCCTCAAGAACCCGAACAAGTACCGCGAGATCGGCGCGAGGATACCCAAGGGCGTTCTTCTCGTAGGCCCTCCCGGAACCGGTAAGACCCTCCTTGCAAAGGCAGTTGCAGGCGAAGCAGGCGCGCCGTTCTTCTCAATAAGCGGTTCTGACTTCGTTGAGATGTTCGTCGGCGTTGGTGCTTCAAGAGTACGCGACCTGTTCGAGCAGGCTAAGAAAAAGACTCCGTCCATCATCTTCATCGATGAGATCGACGCCGTCGGACGCCAGAGAGGCGCAGGCCTTGGCGGCGGTCACGACGAGCGTGAGCAGACCCTTAACCAGCTGCTCGTTGAAATGGACGGCTTCAC